>ERZ840096.3092-NODE-3092-length-11832-cov-9.317059_pt1 | contig 11832 bp, 9 predicted proteins | sample MGYA00519878_ERZ840096 | MGnify/ENA primary metagenome ERZ840096 (study PRJEB31850, sample SAMEA3708865) | human gut metagenome | biome: human gut; feature: human-associated habitat; material: faeces | place: China | collected 2014 ...
GACTCCCATTTCATCTACGTCAATTTCAAGGAGAACGAGTCGGGCGTTTATACGGTGAGTGCGTACAACACCAGCGGCTTCTCCGGCAATGAGGCCATTGCGAAGTATCTTGACATCGTCAAAGCAGAAGACGCGGAGGCAAACAAGGCAGCGTCTGCAAATGCCGAGATGAAGGACTTCTCCGTGGAGGTTCGCCAGTTTGCCAAGGATGACGTGGTCGTAAAGGTCATGACGAAGATCCCGGTATCCGGCTGGTCGTACGATGAGGGCAAACGGTGCCTGGTGGATAACGACGATCCCACCAAATTTGGTGCCGGCGCCATCCGGTTCGAGGTAAGAGAGAACGTTGAGAAATTTGATTACTACAAGGATAATTTCGAAAACTATCAGGATATCGAGGACCGCGTGATCGGCGGCATCACCTTCCATGGGCGCACCTACAGAAACATCGGCTATGATTGGATCGAGTACGTGGCGCAGCTTGACGACAACCGCGCCCTCTCCATCGGTCTGCACGACTTGGCTTTCGTCCCGGGAACGATGGCTGACATCATTCTCAACAACATGACGTTTAAATAATTCCGTACACCGCAGGCTGCGGGACAAAGTTCCATGCCGCCGCCCCTCATATCAGGGGGCTGACACCGAGAAAAGCACGCTCCCGCCCCATTCGGGGCGGGAGCTATGCGGCTATTCATGAAAAACGCGGGCGAAAAATGAACCGGACATTCGCCGCAATATGCCTCCGCCTGCGGTCGGGGCGGCGGGTGTGCCGCCGCTCACATGACCGGCAGAGCGAGGGTGAAAAAGCATTATAGCGCGGAGAAACGGAAGATTGCTTTCCCGCCGGAGCGGAATTAACGGAAGGGAGCGGCTATGAGAATTTCCTGCAAGCAAACGATCGCCCTGCTGCTGACACTGGTTCTGCTGCTGACGCTCTGCGCATGCGCGCAGGAGCGGCAAACCGAACCGGAGAAAGCCATAAACAACGCCGCCGGCGATGTGCCGCAAACAAAGACCGGCGGAAGAACGCCGGATAAGCTGCCGGAGGAGCCTGCACCGCGCGGTGAGGATCGGAGCGCGCAGCCGTCTCGGCAAGTCTTTTCGCCGGAGGCAGAGACCGCGCTTGGATTTCTGCGCGACAGGATCGACTTTCCGGCAACGATGTTCGGCGCTGCGTACCTCGGCTGCGTCGGAGGGCTCTTTGAAGAGGGCTTTGCGGCGGGCTTTCCCGCGTGGCTCCGGGAAACGAACGAGGCGATGCTGGGCCGATACCCCTTTATTGCGGAGATCGACGAAAACCACATCGCAGGCGGCGCGGGACATCTTTACTGCATCGTTCCGGTCGATGAAAACGCAACGGTTTCGATCAACCGTATGCTGTGGAACGATGAAAAACAGATCAACGAAATCTCCGAGGTTCTGTACCGCTCGGAGACTGGCGAGCCGGTGCTGCTCTTTGCCAATCTTGACGGCATGGCATATGTGTCCGACACACAGGTCCTTATCACCGACAACAGCGGAAATACCTGTGAATGGTATCCGGCGGTGGATGCGGCGAGCTATGACGGCGCGATAAGCTGCGGTCAGATCCGGCCGTGCCTATCGGAAGCCGGAGACAATGTATTGTTTGACTTTACGGAATATGCCTGGCAGAACGCACCGCAGTATTTAGCCCCGTGGCTCGCCGACGGCTGGTCGGGCATAACGGCGCTTGGTCTGGCGGGATCACAGAGCACGGGCACGGGATGGTATACGCATACGATGGCGGGGGAGACCGGCGCTTACGCCGATTTCTCGCTGCGCTTCTATCCCGGGGGTGAAACGGGCGGCGCGGTTGAGCTGAACTGGACGTATGAGGCGGCGGATGATTTTGAAGAGATGTGGAGCGGCTTCTGGACGATGGAAACGGTTCTCGATGGGCCGAGCTATGTGACGGTCAGCATGTCTCTCGTCGGCGGCGTCAGCTACGGCGTCACGGACGGACCGTACTACCTGTGCGAAACCTATCCGCTCCTGATCAGCCCGAGCGGCGAGGAGCTGCTGATCGGCGCCGGTGAAAACGGCCTCTGTCTGCCGTTTATGTCGCAAAGCACGACGGCGTGTGTGCTGATGCAGGCCGCAGGATAGAAAGCGGGCAGGGAGCCCGCCGCCCGGCGGCGAGCCGAAAAAAGCGCAGCCCAGACCCTTCGCAGATGCAAACCGCGGAGGATCTGGGCTGCGCTTTTGCTGCGTCTGGGAAAGCTCCCCGCCGCGATGGCATGTCCATCAACGCTTGTTTATCCCAAAAAAGAAAAAGGAGTGTATAAAAGCCATGACAAGCGGTAAAAAGCCCGTTTTGCGGGGAATCCTGTTGATCGTCATCGTCTGCGGAATTGCTGCGGTCTGCCTCCTGACAAGGCCGAAGCCGGAACGATATACGTTCCGAATCACTATTCCGGCGGGAACTCAGGGAAGATTCGTATACTCCGAGGAAGAGTTTCGTGCGACAAAATATACGGTCAGAATATGGCTCAACGGCGGGCTGGAGGACACGGAAGTCCTTTTAACCCCTGTGGAGGAAACCATGGAGACCGGCTATACGGCGGCTTATCTCACCCAAGGAATGTCCGCGGAATTTGACGCGGATAAGAGAATCTGGCTCAGGGTGGGCGTGAAAGCGCAGAACACGACCGACGAGGATATTACCGTATATTTGACAGTGGAAAATGCGGAGATTCGCGGCCGTAGTTCCGACGAAAATTCCCCGGACAGCATCACCTTTGAAGCGGAGATCCTTGAGATCCGCGACGGGTATTTCCTTGTAAAACCGGAAGCCGGCTGGGCGATCAACAGCGCGGCTCTGCTGGAGGTCCCCATGGAGAACATGGAGCCATCCCCCGCGCTGCAGGTGGGAGACGTGATCGAGATCACATACGACGGCAGAATCCTTGAAACCGATCCGGGGCGGATCCTTACGGTCTATCGCATCCGTATTGCGCAAGAGCCGGACGATCCCCGAGCCTATGAGAGCGGCGGAAACGTCAGAGAGCGGGAAAACGCTCCGGACGATGTGGAATGGCAGGACGGCATTTCATTTTCCGATCTTGCCCCGGGCGGGGAGATCGTATCCCCGTTTGAGATCGTTATGGAGGAAAACGACTCGTCCTTATGGCTCTCCATCACATGGGCGAGAAACGGGCGGGCATTGGAATACGGTATCCGTTCCGAGGACGGCACGGCGTATTTTCAGGAGAAGCAAGGGGGCTCATCCCTGCTGCTGATTGAGGAAATTCCGGCGGGAACGTATCGCTTGTATGTAAAAAACCCTGAGACATTCAACGCCCTGTCGGAAAACGAAAGCGCCGAGAGCGTTAACGTGACCGGCGCGCTGGTGTATTCCCGCGTTCCGCGGTGAGAGACCGTGCATCCGGTATCGGCAGTCTTCCCGTGATTTTTCCGCATCGGCGCAGACTCACGGCTCAGCGCATAAAAAAAGATAGCCCCTGACTGCGTTACAGAAGATTCGCAGTCAAGGGCTATCTTTCACTCTTAATATCTAACATCCTGGTTACCTCCTTTCTTCAAATTCATGACACCGCTGCTTCCCCGTGCGAATCTTCTCCCTTCTTCGCTTTTCTGCCCCGCTTCGCCGGGGGCTTTCCGCATACGGCGGATGCTGTCGGAGATCCTTTCACGCGTTTTTCGGTGTCATTTTCCCCAGACTCCAGCGGTCCGGGGGGCATCATTTAGCCTCCTTTTTGTACTTTTATGATACCAGAGACCGCCGATGGAAACAAGTGACGGGATCAGAGAAAAAGCGGGACCCACGTTGTGCATCACAATGAAATTGCCGGCGATCACGCAATTTCTCTTGACTGTTGCCGCCGGGCACTATATAGTTAAATTGTTGGGGAACGAGCCGCCGCGTCATACAAAGCATGACGCGGCGGCTCATTTTTTCAAAAAGCCTCGCAGAGCCCGCGCCCGCCGGCAGAAGATCCGGGCTCGGTCAGCCGCACTCTTTTTTCATGGCGGAATATCCGATCAGCACCGTCCAAACATAGGCGCAGGTCTTGGGGATGCCATCAGCCCCAGACAAAGCACATTAAAGCCCGCCGCGCCTTCCGCGCTCCGTGCGGGCAGGACAGCGGGCCGCTTTCAAAAGCGGAAGAATCAGAATCTGCTGTACAGCACCCGGCAGAGAAACGCGGCAAAAAGATCGGGCGGCTCCCGCTCCTCCTTGTTCAGCCAGACGCACACCATGCGGAAAGCGCCGAAGGTCAGAAAGTTATAGACATACGCAAGCTCCGCTTCACTGTTGCTGCCGGAGAGCATTTTGCGCGCGCTTTCCTTCAGGCTGTCCATGGCAAACAGCTTGTGGGCGAATGCCGGGTCAACGTTGTTGTTGATGATCAGGCGGGCAAATTCCAAATTCTCCTCCAGATACCGGCAGGCGGCGGTGATGATTTTCTCCGGTTCGGTTTCGTGGCGCTCGATGGCTTTTGCGATAAAGTCCAGCATATCCTTTTCCATATCGGTCAGCAGATCGAACTGACTTCCGTAATACTTATAAAATGTCGTTCGGTTCACGTCGGCTCTTTCACAAAGCTCCCGAATGGAAATGTGGTATATGTCCTGTTCCTTCAGCAGCTCGATCAGCGCGGCCTTCAGCAGGCGCTTTGTCATCGCAATGCGGCGATCCTCTTTTTTCTCCATGGCAGCCTCCTAAAAATGAATTTTTTTTGAACCCTCAACATTTCCCAACGGTGTGTTGATTTTTATTCCATACCGAAAGAACTGTCGGTTGAATAATCAACATGTGTTCATCATAATGAAACAAACGGAAAAAGTCAAGAAGGGTAATGCGCCATGAAAAAGCTTGCAGAGTTTCTTATAAACCGCCGCCGCGTTCTCACTGCCGTCATGCTTGCGCTGACGGCAGTTTGTGCCGTTCTCGCGCTGCGCGTTCCGATCAACCGGGATCGGACAAAATATCTTGCGGACAGCTCCGAAATGAAGCAGGGGCTTTCCATTATGGAGGACGTCTTCCCCGAGTCCGATGAGACGGCGTCGATCCGCGTGATGTTCGATGATCTGACCGCCGATCAGATATCCGAAATCAAAGCGCAGCTGGAAGCTATACCGAACGTAAGCGGCGTCGCGTACGAAGCCGGCAGCGAGGAATACAATAAGGACAATCACACGCTCTTCGTTGTGAACAGCCGGTACGATTACGACACCGACGAGGAGCACGCGATCGAAGCCGCTATCGAAGAGGGCTTCTCCGGCTATACGATGGCGTATGAGAATAACGATGTCCCGGCAACGGAGCTTCCGCTCTGGGTCGTCGTTCTTGCGCTGACGCTCGCCGTTATCATTTTGCTGGTCATGTCCGATTCATGGCTGGACCCCGTGCTGTTTCTCGTCACCATCGGCGTCGCCGTCGTGCTCAACATGGGAACGAACATCCTGTTCCCGTACGTCGATGAGATGACCGCAACGGTCGGGCCCATTTTGCAGCTCGTGCTCTCCATGGACTATTCCATCATTTTGATGAATCGCTACCGGCAGGAAAAGGTCACGCACAGCGACAAGGTTTCTGCCATGAAAACGGCGCTCGCCGGTTCGGTTTCCTCCATCGCCTCCAGCTCGCTTACCACGGTCGTGGGATTGCTGGCGCTCGTGTTTTTGAGCTTCAAGCTCGGGCCGGAGCTCGGCATCGTGCTGGCCAAGGGCGTATTCATCAGCATGCTCTGCGCCTTCACCGTCCTCCCCGCGATGATCCTTGCAATGGACCCGCTGCTGGAAAAGACGAGAAAAAAATCGCCGCATGTTCCGATGGCGCGCTTCTCAAAGCTCAGCTATAAGACGAGATACGCCATGCCCGCCGTTTTTGCCGCGCTTTTTATCGCTTCTTTTATATTGCAGGGCTATACGCAGATCGTCTTCACGGAGGAAAACGACGACCCGCTGGCGAATGTGTTCCCGAAGAAGAACACCGTTGCGGTGGTTTACCGCAACGAGGACGAAGCGAAAATCGACAGCGTCATCTCCGAACTGGAAAAGGACGAGCGGGTTTCCGATATTCTCGGCTATGCCAACACGCTCGGCAAGGAGATGACCGCCGAGGACATGGGCAAGGCCGTCGCCGAATTGAGCGACGATGCGGAGCCCATCGGCGATAACCTCCTCCGTATGCTCTATTTCATCGCGGAGGACGGGAAAATGCCCGTGATAACGGCGTCTGACTTTATTAATTTTATAACCGACACCGTTCTTCCGGACAAAACCATCGGCAAGCACCTTGACGCCGCGCTGCGGGACAACGCGGAGCAGTTCCGAACGCTTGCCGACCGCACGCGCCTGACCACCGCGATTTCCGTTGACGAAATGGCGGAGCTCTTCGGCATAGACCGGGAGCGTGTCGAGAAGCTCTATCTCTACTATACGATCCAAAACGGCGTTGCGGACAGCGGCACAATGACGCTGCCGGTCTTTGTGGATTATGTGCTCAATTCCGTGGCGGCAAACGAAACCTACGGCTCGATGGTGAGCGCCTCGGCAATTTCTTCCCTCCGGCAGCTGCAAACCTATACGAATACCAATACCGTTCTGGCGGCGCGCAGCGCGGCCGATCTGGCCGCGCTGATCGGGGCGGACGAGAGCACGGTGAATACCGTGTTTATTCTCGATAACGCGGGCGACGTCAGCGCGCAAACTATGAGTCTGCCCGAATTCAGTTCGTTTTTGTGCGGCAGTCTGCTGCAGGACGCGCTGTTCAGCACATATTTTGACGATGCCGCCAAGGCGCAGGCGCAGACGATGGACGCGCTGGTGCAGCTTGCCGTGTCCGGGCAGGGGCTGCCCCCCGATCAGATGGCGCAGACGCTGGGGATGGACGCGGAAAGCGTTTCCAAGCTGTACAGCCTCTACTTTTCCGCCGATCCCGCGTTCCGGCAGGAGGCGGCCGCCATGACGATGACGCTTACCGACTTTCTCCCACTGCTGAAGGCCAACGCCCCCGCCGAGCAGCAGGCGCAGCTCGCCCAAACGGAGCAGCTTGTGGATCTTGCCGTTTCCGGGCAGGCGTTGGACGCGGAAACCATGGCGGGCGTGACGGGGATGACCACGGAGAATGTCGCGGGGCTTTATCTGATGAGCGGCACGGAGGCAATGACGCTTCCGGACTTTCTTTCTGCCGCGCTGACACAGGCGCCCGACAACGCCGGCTTGCAGCAGATGAACCAGCTCGTGCAGCTCGCTGTTTCCGGCGCGGCGCTGGACGCTTCTTCCCTTGCCTCCGTGTTCGGGATGGATACCGCGCAGGTCTGCCAAATATTCGCTCTTGTGCTGGCAGGGCAGAAAACGGTGGCTCTTGCCGATTTCTCCGCTTTTCTCGTCAACTCCGTGCTGACGGACACGGCCTACGCCGGAGCTTTTTCCGAGGAGCAGGCGGCGCAGCTTCGCCAACTGGATTCCATCGCGCAGCTCGCGGTTTCCGGCACACCGCTTGACGCCGGGACGCTGGCACAGCTGTTCGACACGGACACGGATACGATCACGATGGCATTCCGCCTGTACTTCGGCAGGGATATCAGCCAAAAAACAATGTCGCTGAAGGCGTTTACCGACTTTGCTCTGTCCGATCCTCTTGTGAGCGGAATGATGGACGCCTCCACGCTCGGCCGCATTCAGTTTTTGCAGGCGATTCTGAACGCCGCGATAAACGGAACGGCGTTCACCTCCGCAAGACTTGCCTCGTTCCTGGGCATGGATCCGGCGCAGACGGAACAGCTGTATATCCTCCGTATGGGGGAAAACGGCGGTACGGACTCGTGGACGATCTCTCCGCGCTCGTTTGTAGCCTTTGCCGCAACGGACGTGCTCGGCGACGCAGAGCTTGCAAAGCAGATCGATGAAAAAACCGCGGAGGAGCTTCGGCAGGGTCATACGCTGATTGAGGCCGTCGTTTCGGAAAAAGCTTACACCGCCAGCGAAATGACCGCGCTCCTTTCCTCTCTGACGGACGAGGTGACCGAAAACGAGACGGAGATCCTTTATCTCCTTTACGGAGGCGTGAATGACGCCGATCCCACGGAAAAAATGACGATTGTGGAGCTCTTTGATCTGCTCTGCGACAAAATGATGAACGACGGGCGCTTTGCAGAGTATTTCGACGGAGAAACAAAAAAGGAGATCCTCGACAGCAAGGCGGAGCTGGAGGACGCCGTCGCGCAGATGAGAGGCAAAGCCTACGCAAGAATGGTCGTCACCTCCGATTACCCGGACGAGTCTCCGGAAACGTCGGACTATGTAACCCGTATCGATACGCTCTGCCGGGAAAATCTCAGTGAATACTATCTGGTGGGCAACTCCGTTATGGTCAGCGAGATGGACCGCGCCTTTGACAGCGAATACCGGATGATCTCCCTGATCACCGCGATCTCCGTATTTCTTGTTGTGCTCATCGCGTTCCGCCATCCGATTCTTCCGCTGATCCTCACGCTTCTCGTGCAGTGCGGCGTATTTATCACCGTAACGGTCATCGGAGCCTACAGCGGCTCGATCTATTACCTTGCGCTGCTGATCGTACAGAGTATTCTCATGGGCGCAACGATCGACTACGGCATTGTGTTCTGTAATTTCTATATGGACAGTCGAAAAACCATGGACGTGACCGACGCGCTGCGCGCGGCGTACGAAGGCTCCATCCACACCATCATGACCTCCGGCTCCATCCTTGTGCTGGTGCTTGCCGCGCTTGGGATCCTTGTATCCTCGCCGATGATCTCCGATGTGAGCACCACGCTGTCCATTGGCGCGTTTGTCGCCATGCTGCTGATTCTTCTGGTTCTGCCCGGCATGACGGTTTGCTGCGACAGACTCATAAACAGAAAAAAGACCGAAGAAAAGACAAAAACGCCGTAAACCGCGGCAAAAAAGAAAACCGGCGGCGGGAGAACGAACTCTCCTCGCCGCCGGTTTGTGTTTTTTTATTGTGCCGGAAGCTCCACGGCAAAGACGGTGCCGCGCTCCGAGCTTTCCTCCACCCGAACGGAGCCGCCGTGCAGACCGGCAATTTCCCACACCAGCGAAAGCCCGAGACCCACGCCGCCGTATTCACGGCTGCGGGATTTGTCCACGCGGAAGAAGGGCTGGAAGATGCTCCGCCGGAATTCCTCCGGGATGCCGCTGCCGGTATCCGCTACGCGGATGTGCAGCATTTTGTCCTCCTGTGCCACGGAAATGCGCACCGACCCATCGGGGCGGTTGTACTTGACGGCGTTTTCCGTCAGATTGAAAAGCATTCGGTAGATCAGCGCGTCGCTCCCGATCATAACGCCGTCGCCCTCCCGTTCGAGCGCGATGCCTTTCTTCTCCGCCAGCGGCGCGAGATCTGTGAAGATCTCCTCGATCATCGGCGCGAGCTGGATCTGCTCGTTCCGCGCCACCTGCTGCAAATTGCTCATCTCCAGCAGCGTCTTGGTCATCTGTATCAGCCGTTCCGTCTGCTCACGCAAAAGCGTGAGGAACTCCGCCGTCTCCGGTCGCACATCTGGATGCTCTGCGGAAAACAGCTCCAGCTGCGCCTGCATCAGCGCCAGCGGCGTGCGCAGCTCGTGGGCGGCGTTGCCGGTAAACTGCCGCTGCGCGGCAAAGGCATTGTTCAGCCGCTCCAGCATCTGGTTGAAGGAGCGGCTGAACTGCCGGAACTCCGGCAGCACGTCCTCGTCGATCTTCATATCCGCGAGATTGTTCAGCTGCACCTTCTCCACCTGCGAGGCAAAGCTGCGCAGGGGCTTGAGCGCGCGGCCGCTGACGAAATACGCCAAAACGCCGCTCAGCACCGTCACCGCCGCCGTGATATACCAGTTCGTTGTGCAGAAAGACGTCTTCGCGCCGTGTATGACAATGGTCACATCCTCGTTCATTCCGGCAAGCTCCGGATCGAAAAACGCCGGATCGCCTTCCACGGCGGCGCTGCCATAATCCTGAATGAAGCTACCGATGGAGTCCATATAGTGCAGCCCGGAGGCGCAGAGCAGCAGCTTCATGGAAACGCAGGCCGCGCCGATGAGCAGCACGGTCAGCAGCGTGATGCGCCACTGCAAAGAAAGCCGCTTCATGCGTCCTCCCCTCCCATCAGATACCCCTCGCCGATGCGGTTGCGGATGGGGTCACAGCCCAGCGCGGCGCGCAGCTTTTTGCGCAGGGCGGAGATATGCACCCGGATGGAGTTGCTGAAATTGTCCACGCTGTTGTCCCAGACGTGATCCATCAGCTCCTCCTGACTCACCGGCCGCCCCTGATGCACCATCAGATATTCCAAAATTCCCGTTTCCTTGCGGGTGAGCGTCAAGGTCTGCCCGTTGACGGCGGCGGTGCGCGAGCGCGTATCAAAGGTCAGCGCCCCGCAGGTCAATATCACATCCCGCTGCGTAAACTGCCGCAGCGTAAGACTGCGGATGCGCGCCTCCAGCTCCGCAAGATGAAAGGGCTTTGCCAGATAGTCGTTGGCCCCCGCGTCCAGCCCCTCGACCTTATCCTCCACCTCTCCGCGGGCGGAGAGGATCAGCACCTTCGTCTCCCAGTCTGCCTGCCGCAGGGTGCGCAGCACCGTCATGCCGTCCTTCCCCGGCAGATTCAGATCCAGCAGCACCAGATCGTACCGCTCCGTGCCGAGCAGCTCCAGTGCTTTTTCTCCGTCAAAGCAGTAATCCACGCTGTACGCCAGCCGCCGCAGGCTGCGCACAATGGTTTCGCACAGCGCGCGCTCATCCTCAATTACCAAAAGGTGCATCAAAAGCCTCCTGTTTCTTTTTCGTTTGATCTAATAATATCAGGAATGGATAAGATTTGTGTTAAGTTTTGATTCTTAACGGGGAATTTAACTGCCCTGCGCTATGATAGGGGCAGAAAACGGAAGGAGAGTTGTTCATGAGCCACAGAGAAAAAGCGGCCTTGCAGGTTTTCCTGCTGCTTGCCGGCGTTGCCATGGTGTGCTTCGGTGTCTGGCGGGGCGAATCGGCGGCGGTGCTGAGCAAAGCAATCAAACTATGTCTGGAGTGTGTAGGTATTGGGTAAAAAGAATTTGAGCGTCTCGCAGCTTCTGGCCCGCTTCCGGGGCTGGATACAGGCGGGGGCAACGCTGCTGACCAACCTGCACCTGCCCAACTTCCTCAAGGGCAGCTTGTATCAGGGCGCGGGGAAAACCGTCTGCGTGCCGGGGCTGAATTGCTACTCCTGCCCGGCCGCCTCCGGTGCGTGCCCCGTCGGGGCGTTTCAGGCGGTGGTGGGGTCGTCAAAGTTCGGCTTCTCTTATTATATCACAGGAATCCTCATCCTGCTCGGCGTTTTGCTCGGCAGATTGATCTGCGGCTTTTTGTGTCCCTTCGGATGGTTTCAGGAGCTGCTGCACAAGATCCCGACGAAAAAGCTCTCCACAAAAAAGCTCAAGCCGCTGACATATCTCAAATACGCCGTTTTGCTGGTCATGGTCATTCTGCTGCCGGCGTTCCTTGTGAACGACGTGGGAATGGGCGATCCTTACTTCTGCAAGTATCTCTGCCCGCAGGGCGTGCTGGAGGGGGCGATCCCGCTGTCTCTTGCCAATGCCGGCATTCGGGCGGCGCTGGGAAAGCTGTTCACATGGAAGCTCTGCGTGCTGATTTCGGTAGTCGTGCTGAGCGTGCTCTTTTACCGCCCGTTCTGCAAATGGCTCTGCCCGCTGGGCGCGTTCTACGCCTTGCTGAACAAGGTATCGCTTTTCCAGATGAAGGTAGATGGGAACAAATGCGTCTCCTGCGGGAAATGCGCCAGAGCCTGCAAGATGGATGTGGATGTGACGAA
>ERZ840096.3093-NODE-3093-length-11832-cov-2.916023_pt1 | contig 11832 bp, 10 predicted proteins | sample MGYA00519878_ERZ840096 | MGnify/ENA primary metagenome ERZ840096 (study PRJEB31850, sample SAMEA3708865) | human gut metagenome | biome: human gut; feature: human-associated habitat; material: faeces | place: China | collected 2014 ...
TCCAGAACCTCCACATCCGGGCGGGCGGTCAGACGGTCGAGCTGTTCGTCGGAAAAGGCCGCGAAGGGGCGGGCTTCTAGGCAAATGGTATGCTTCTTCATCGGGCGTTCCTTTTTCCCGTTTATGGAAGACGTTGGGGAAAAGGGCTTCTCGCGCGCTCCCTGAGTCGGGGCGCGGGAGAAGCCCCCGGCGGCCATAGGGGGAAGCAGGCCGCCGGGTTGGGGTGTGGGAGGGCACAGGTTCGGTTTGAAAATGTTCTTGGATGCTACGTTGCGGACGGGGTTAAGCCCTGTCCGTGGGGCTTTTCCTGTCCACACCTCGGAAGGGCTCCCTCCGCGCAGCCTCCCCACCAATCGAAAGTCTTGGGAAGGGTGGGGCGGTGGGGGGAGGGATAACCTGTGCGGGTGTTCCCCGCTCTTCTGAAGGGTTTCCCTTCCCCCGGCACGTCGCGTCTCCCCATTATCCGTCACACAAACGTGCTCAACGGCAGCCGGAAGAGATCCACGGCGTTGCTCTGGAAAACCTTGCGGCGATCCCCCGGAGCCAGATCGAGGGCGTCCACGGCGGCGATGGAGTCGCGGATGAGGCGCAGGCCTTTCTGGTTGCAGAAGGGGAGATCTGTGGCGAAGACGAGCTTGCCGATGCCCGCGAAATCCATGCCGCAGCGGAGCCCGGCGGGATAGCCGTTGTTGGCGGTGTCGTAGTACATGCGGCGGAAGTATTCGAGCGGCTTGTGGGGGAAGAGGATGTCCTTGTGCCCCATGCGCATCTCGTTGAAGTCGTCGTTCCACTCCATGCGCCCGGCAAGATAGGGGATGACGCCGCCGCAGTGGTGGGTGACGATCTTGAGGTTGGGGAAGCGTTCCATGACCCCGCCGTAGACCAGCCGGAACATCGCCATTGAGGAGGCCACGGGCCAGCCGAGCTTCGTCCACGCCCGGTAGCGCGAATTTTCCTCGCCGGGATAGTCGGGCAGGGCGGGCGAGCGCTTGGGATGGATAAGGATGGGCAGGTTGTAACGTTCCATCTTTTCGTAAATGGGGTATAGGGCCTCGGCGTCGAGCGGCATCCCGTTTACGTCGCTGTACATCTGGATGCCCCGCAGGCGGAGATCGCGGATGGCGCGGTCGATTTCCTTAAGGCTGGCGTCGAGATCGTTGAGCGGCAGGGCGGCGATGGCGGCGGCGAAGCGGTCGGGGTACTTTTCGACCAGTTCCGCCATTTCATCGTTGGCGAAGCGGCACAGATCCACGGCGACTTCGGGCGAGGCGACGGATTCCACCGTGGGGGCCGCCAGCGTAAGCACCTGCATGTAGCCTTCCACGCTGTCCATGAGCCGGAAACGGGCGTCGAGGTCGAGCAGTGTGGGGACCGTTTCGGCGTACCGGGACAGGTTGGAACTCATGTCGCGGTTGGGCACCTTTTGTTCGAGGACGGCCTGATACTTCTTGGGCAGGATGTGGTTGAAGGCGTCGATATACAACATGGACGGCTCCTTACATGTAGGGGTTGCTGCTGGCGTTGTAGAGCGTGTTCAGCGGGAAGCGCAGCGTGATGGCCCCGGACGGGCATTCCTGGCGGCAGGAACCGCACATCCAGCATTCTTCGGGATAGCGGATTTCCGCCTTTTTCTCGTCCTTGTTGTAGTAGATGACGTCCAGAGGGCAGGAGCGGTCGCATCTTCCGCAGCCTGTGCAGGTCTTCGTGTCGATCATGGCGGGCATGGATGGCCTCCGGAAAAGGGCTCCGTCGCCGGAGCGTTTGGCCCCGATGGGGGCATTCCCGCTTGCTGCGGGGAGTGTGCGAAACCGTAACGCCGGTCGCGGCGCGGGATGGCGTTCAGCGATTCCGTCTGTTCAGATATGCTGGTTGTTACGCATATGGGTTGTCGGTACGGCGGAGTTCGAGCTTGAGCCTGCCGTCGGATTCGGCGGAAACGACCACCTGTCCGAGGAAGCGTTCGTCGTCCTGCTCAGGGAAGTCCTCGCGGAAATGGCAGTTCCCGAACCGGCTTTCCTGCCGGTACAAGGCCGCGTCCACGGTGCAGCGTCCGATGGTGAGCAGGTTGTGGACTTCGTGGAGCCTGAGGAGATCGTGGAGATCCTTCGCGCCGACGAGCCCGCTGGCGGCCTGCACCTGTTCGAGCTTTTCCTTGGCGCGGAGCAGCTTCTTTTCGGTACGGCAGGGGCCCGCGCCTTCGGTGAGGATGCGCTGGAGGGTCATTTCGAATTCCTTCCAGCCGATGGAGCGTTCGGGATCGAGGGGCGCGTAGACGCGCTCGTGGATACGCTGGATCTGGGCTTCGTCCGGTTCGGGGGCGGAGGCGAGGGAGGCGCAGTAGTGCGCGGCCATGCGTCCGGCATGGATGCCGCTGGTGACGGCCATGTGCAGGCTGCGGCACTGGTCGGCGCCGTTGCCGCCCGCGTAGAGGCCGGGCACGTTGGTGCCGCAGTCCTTGTTGATCTTGACGCCGCTGCCGCAGACTTCGTTGGGCCCGCCCTGCATACCTTCGGAGGTGTCCACCTCCATGGGAGTGGTGGTAAGTCGATGCCGAGCTGTTCGAAGTAGTCCTTGAACGAATCCTTGTCGCAGGAAAGGGTGGCGATGAGATGCTTCTGGGCTTCGGGAGCGATGCCCCGGCAGTCCATGTACACGGGGCCGCGGCCTTCGCGCATTTCGTTGAGCACGCCCTGCACCATCTTGTAGCGGGGGCCCTTCATGCCGAGGGGGTGGTAACGGTCCATGAAGGCTTCACCCTTGGCGTTGATGAGCACGGCCCCCATGCCGGAGAGGGCGTTGAGCCCGGCGGCGTTGAAGCTGCGGGGCACCACGGTCATGCGCAGGAATTCGATGTTGGCGAGTTCCGCGCCCGCCCGCAGGCTCATGGCTTCGCCGTCGCCGGTGTCGGCGGGGCACATCCATGTGTTGAAGCTCATGCCGGAAGGGTTGCTGTAGAGGCGGTTGGTGCCGCCCGTGGAGATGATGACCGCCCCGGCGCGGATGATATGGAAATCGCCCGTGCGGATATCGAAGCCCGCCGCGCCGCAGACGGTACCGCCGTTGGTGAGCAGATCGGCGGTGACCACTCGGTCGAGCACGGCGCACCCGGCCTTGCGGGCGGCCTTGGCGAGGAGAGGCTTCATCCTCTTGCCGTTGAAGTTGATCCACCACGGGCCGGGCTGCCCGTAGGACTTGGTGCGGTAATAGGTGCCGTCGGGCTGGCGGAGGGTGCAGTTGATTTCTTCGAAACGCTTGAGCGCGTGGGGGAGTTCCTGACAGTACACGGAATCCACGACGTCGATGTTGGTCACGCCCCGGGCGCTTTTGCCGGTGAATTCGAGGTAGGCTTCGCGGGTGTCCCATTCCGCGCCGGTGTTCATATAGGCGAGGAAATGGTCGATGCCGCCCGCGATGTGTCCGCTGCGCTCAATGACGGCCTTGTCCATGACGATGACGGATCGGCCCTGCTCCCGGGCGGTGAGGGCCGCGTTGAGGCCGCACACGCCGCCGCCGATGATCAATATGTCCGCCTGATGACGATGGGTTTGCATCGCAATGGCTCCTTGTTTCTAGAGGTTGTTCAGGAAGGCGCGGATACGGCGCGCGCCCTCGGCGCAGTTTTCCGTGCTGGTGGCGTAGGAAATGCGGATATGGCCTTCGCCGGACGGGCCGAAGTCGTCGCCGGGCACGCAGGCCACAAGTTGCTCCTCAAGGAGGCGCTTGCAGAACGTCACCGAGTCGAGGCCTGTGTCGCGGTGGTCGATGAACAGGTAGAACGCGCCTTCTGGGTTGTTGAAACGGATGTTCGGCGCGCCGGTCAGCCCTTCGATGAGGACCTTGCGGCGTTCCTCAAAGGCTCTGCGCATGGTTTCCACGCATTCCTGCGGGCCGTTGAGGGCTTCGGCCCCGCCGTATTGGGCGAAGGAGGTCACGCTGAGCATGTAGTTCTGCTGGAGGCGGGCCAGGCGCTCGATGAGTTCCGGCGCGCCAGCCACGTAGCCGAGCCGCCAGCCGGTCATGGAATAGGTTTTGGATAGCGAGCCGACGAGGAGGGTGCGTTCGCGCATGTCGGGCTCGGCGGCCAGCGAACGGTGCCTGGCGTCGCCGTAGAGAAGGCGGTCATAGGCTTCGTCGCTGATGGCGAGCAGATCGTGCTTCTTCACGAAGTCGGCGGCGTCGCGCATTTCTTCTGCGGAGAAGACCTTGCCCGTGGGGTTGTTGGGGTTGTTGAAGATCATGAGCTTGGTCCGGTCGCTGACGGGCGCGCCGTCCCAGTCGTAGTCGGGTTCCTTGAGCACGTAGGGCACGGGTACGGCATGGAGCATGGGGATGCTCGAATAGTAGAGGAGGAAGCCCGGCGAGGGCACCAGCACCTCGTCGCCGGGATCGAGCAGGGCATGAGTGCAGAGCATGAGGGCTTCCTGCGCCCCGGCGGTGATCATGATTTCGGTCTTGGGATCGTAGTCCAGCCCGTTCTGGCGCTTGAGGTAGGCGGCCACGGCCTCGCGCATGGGCAGGATGCCCCGGTTGTGCGTATAGTGGACGAATCCCTTGGCCAGCGCGTCGTTGGCGGCGGCCTTGATGTGCTCGGGCGTGTCAAAGTCCGGGCGGCCAATGCTGAACACGAGCACTTCCTTTCCCTCACGGCGCAGGGCGTCCGCGGTCTGGGTGACGGAGCTGATGGAAGCGGACTTGAGGCCGTTGGCGATGCGTGAAAATCTTTGCGTGTCCATAAGGGTTCCTTTGCTGTTCCGGGCGGCCCCGGCGGGGCGTGCCGTTTTTAGGGAACGGCTTCCCGTTGCCGGGGGAGCCGTGCTCCGCAGGGGAGGCTCCTCCGGGGCCGCTTATGCCCGGAATGGGGTTGCGTGGTTGAAGCCGGGGCCCTGCGGAGGCCGCATTCCCGCAGGGAGTCCCCGGCGGCTAGGCTTCGGATTCGGCGGGCGAGTTGCCGGCATCCTTGTTGATCTTCCAGATGGCGAACCCGGTGAAGCCGTAGGTGAGGGAGAAGATGGGGACGATCCAGTTGACGAAGGCATAGGGGATGTACTGCATGGCGTCGATCTTGAGGACGCCGACGATGAAGAAGGCGGCCATGGAGTACGGCACCAGCGCGATGCCGAGGGTGACGGCGTCCTCAAGCGTCCGCGAGAGGACCCGCGACTGGATGCCCATGTCGCGGAACTTCTTTTCAAAGGCGCGGGCCGGGACGATGATGGAGAGCATGCCGTTGCCCGTGCCGATGGTCATGAGGTAGCAGGAAACCAGCGTGGCGAGGATGAGCCCGCCGGGGGAGGTCACGGAGCGGGTCATGCGGTCCACGACCACGCCGAGCGCTCCGGTACCTTCGAGGATGCCGCCGAGCGTCATGGCGATGAGCAGCAGGAAGACCACGAAGGACATGCTGGTCAGGCCGCCTCGGGAGAGGATCTTGTCCACGAGTGGGTGCCCGGTCTGGGAAACGTAGCCGTCGGTGGCGGCCTTGAACATGCCCTTTACGGTCATGCCGTCCTGAATGACGAAGGCGCAGACCACGCCGACGAGGATGGCGATGACGAGCGTGGGCAGCGGCGGGATGCCCCGGATGGCGAGGGCCACCAGCACGATGGGCGGCAGGGCGAGGAGGAACGAGCGGTTGAAGTTGGCTGAGAGGGCGTCGGTGATCGGAGTCAGGTCGGGCATGGCCCCGCCGCTGTAGTTGAGCCCGAGGTACCAGTAGAGGCCGAGGGCCACGAGGGTGGCGGGCACGGTGGTGTAGAGCATGGAGCCGATGTGGGAGAAAATGTTGGTCCCGGTGATGCCCGAGGCGAGGTTGGTGGTGTCGGAAACCGGAGACATCTTGTCGCCGAAGTACGCGCCGGACACGATGGCCCCGGCGGTGAGCCCGGTGGGGAAGCCGAGGGCCTCGCCCACGCCGAGCAGGGCCAGGCCCGCCGTGCCGATGGTCCCGAAGGAGGTGCCGGTCATGAGCGAGAAGACCGCGCAGATGAGCACCGTGCTGACGAGGAACATGGAGGGCGAGAGGAGCTTCAGGCCCCAGTAGAGGAACAGGGGGATGACACCGGCCTGAATCCAGACCCCGATGAGCGTGCCCACGAGGAAGAGGATACAGGTGACGATGATGATGCGGTGCACGCCGTTGACGATACAGGCTTCAACCTCTTTCCAGGTGAACCCCGCCATGATGCTGAGGAGCGAGGCCGTGATGGTGGCGAGCATCAGCGGCACGAGGAACCCCACGCGCAGGACGAGCCCGCCGAGAAGGATGACCAGAATGGGAAGGAAGATAATCGCCAGAGCCATACCGAAGCTTACGGTCTTCTTGTCGTTCATGCCGGCTTTCCTCATGCGGATGGGCGAATGGACGAGAGCCCATTGACGGAGAACTGCGGGGGAAGTCCCCGGAGGCTGTTTTCCAGATTGCCGATGGCCTGACGGATCAGGCGTGCGAACGCCGCGCGGGTGACGCCCGCGAGGTGGGGAGAGAACAGCACCCGGCGGCGCGCTTCCGGAGAAAGCCGGAGCAGGGGATTGCCGGGCGAAGGGATTTCACTTTCAAAGTTATCGATGGCCGCGCCTCGGATGCCGCCGCGTTCGAGGGCGGCGGCAAGGGCCGTTTCGTCCACGATGCCGCCGCGCGCCGCGTTGACGAGGATCGCGCCGGGCTTCATGGAAGCGAGCCGCGCCGCGTCCACAAGGCCGCGCGTGGCGTCCATGAGCGGGCAGTGCAGGGTGACGATGTCGCTGACGGCGAACAGTTCGTCGAGATTGACGCGCCGGATGCCGTGCTCCTGCGCGAAATCCTCGGGCCAGAAGACGTCGGAGGCCACGACCGTTGCCCCGAAGGCCGCAAGGCGGGGGGCCAGCGCCCGGCCGATGCCGCCGAGCCCGACGATGCCCACGGTGGCGCCGAACAGTTCGCAGGCGCCCCGACCGAGGATGCGTTCCCGTGCCTGCGCATAGGCGCCGGACTTGATGGCCTCGTCCGCGTAGGCCAGCTCGCGCTGGAGGCAGATCACCGCCCCGATGACGTGCTCTGCCACGGTGATCGCGTTTTGTGCTGGCGAGTTGCATACGATGAGGCCGAGTTTCGCCGCCGCCGCGTGGTCCACGCTGTCGAATCCGGCCCCTGCCGTCTGGATGATGCGCACGGAGCCGAGCCGGGCCAGCAGATCGGCGTCGAGGCGGGGGTGCGAAGGCGGCATGAAGAGGCCCTCAGTGCCCGCAGCGGCCTCCGCGATGGCGTCTGGCCTGTAGTCGGCAAGAAAAGCAAGTCCGCCGGGAATCTCCACGCTGCTTTCCTCGAAACGCGACTTGGGGAGCAGACTGAGCATATGAGTCATTGTATCCTCCCTGGAGCGGAATTTCCTTGAAACGGTGCCGTTTCAAAGACGGCATTCCGTGGGAAACGGTTTCCCCGGAATCCATGCGGCATTGCGGCGCGCCGGACCCGCGTCCGGCGTGAGGGCTTCTTGTTGCAGAAGGTCCTTACGATGCCGGATGGCGCAACATCCCTCTTCTCCATGAACCGATGCGGGCATGGAGATACGGATTGGTAAAGGCTTTGGGGAGAGGCGATACAGGATAGCAGCAAAAGGCTTCCTGTTTCCAGCATATCGCTATTCCGTTCATGCAAGTGGAGAACGAATACAGATATGCATATATGTATTTTTTAATATATCCGTTCCGTTTCATACTATGGACAGTGCGATACGAAGGCACATCCATACGGAAGAGCAACGGAAGCCTGATGACGCGTTACTGGGCCATTGAGAGACACATGTGTTTCTTTTTGTATTTGATATAACAAGTTCCGTGCCATGTATAAAAACTGTTTTATTTTTGATGATTACAAGAAAAGACTTTTGGGATGTGACAATATGCGGAAAATAAGCCTATAATCCGGCGCAGAAATCGGACTATAGGCCGATAGGGAGGATTATATGCCGGATGCGTATCAGGATGGTGTTTTTTTTCACAAATCCACACGGATTCTGGCCATGCCGGACGTCAGGGAATCGCTCATCGCGTTCTACAAGCTCCTGAAAGAGACGTTCCCGCTGGAAGGGATGGTCATGCACCATTTTCTGCCTTCCTCGCAGTCCCTGCTGGAACTCCATTTCATCCACGACGGCGGCATCCACTTCCTCGGGCGGTTCATTCCGTTTTCCCGCGAGCAGACCATGTTTCTTAGGGCCTTTTCGCTGACCGGGGGCGTCAATGCCATCCCCAACAGCCAGGAAGTCCGGACCGCCGAGAGCGTGAACAACGACTTGCGGGAGTTCATCGAAAACAGGCCGAGAGCGCATCTGGTTTGCTGCCTCAAGGGGGCGGGTGCGCCGCTCGGGCTGCTGCGGCTCATTGGGACGGAGGTGGGGTGTTTCACGGAGGAGCATGAGCGGAGGCTGGGCCTGCTGGCGATTCCCTTGAGCTTCGCGCTGGTCAAGGTGCTCCGTGAGGAGGAGGTGCAGCGGTTCTTCTCCGCGCACGGCTACGATACGCCCTCCCAGTCGCCGCATGAGGACGACGCGCCCGCCGAGCTCATAGGCACTTCGGGCGGGCTCAGGAACGTCATGGAAACGGTGCGCAAGCTGTCGGGGACCGATGCGCCGGTGCTGATCCTCGGGGAAACCGGCACGGGCAAGGAGCTTGTCGCCAACGCGATCCAAGCCAGATCGCAGCGCGTGGGCAAGCCCTTCATCAAGGTCAATTGCGGGGCCATCCCTGAGACGCTCATGGACAGCACGTTGTTCGGGCACGAGAAAGGGGCCTTCACCGGGGCGCATTGCGCTGTGGGGGGCAAATTTGAGCTGGCCAACGGCGGCACGCTGTTTCTTGACGAACTCGGGGAGCTTTCGCTTCAGGCGCAGGTGCGGCTCCTGCGGACCCTTCAGAACCATGTGGTCGAGCGTGTGGGCAGCACGACTTCCATTCCGGTGGATGTTCGGATCATAGCGGCAACGAACCGAGATCTGCACAAGATGCTGCGCGAGGGCACGTTCCGCGAGGATCTCTATCACCGCTTGAATGTGTTTACCATTTCCGTCCCCCCGCTGCGTGAGCGGCTGCAGGATCTGCTCCCGCTGGCCCGGCACTTTATCGACAAGGCCACGCGCCGCCTGGGATTGCCCCCTATTTCCGGCATCGAACCGGATTCGGCGGAACGGCTCCTCCAATATGACTGGCCCGGCAACGTCCGGGAACTGGAAAACCTCGTGGAGCGGGCGGTGATTCTGGATTACAACAGCAAGCTCAAGCTCGATCGCTATCTCCAGCCCGTTCTGGAACGTGCCGTTCCCGGACGTTCCGCGCCGGAGCATGGCGAGGCGCTTGAGGGGCGGGTGCGGGAACTGGTGCGGCGCTGTTTTGCGGAGTGGATGGAAAAGGGGATGCCGCCGGAAGCGGGGGGGCCCGTTCCGTCTCGCTCGGGCCGGGAGCACAGGCCGGACAACGCCGCCGGACGTGGTGAGGCGCGCCTATCCGAGAAGACGGGAGCGGCGTCTGTGGGGGCGGCATCAGGCTTTCCGGAATTTCGGAGCGAAGCAGCGCTTCGTTCACTGGATGACGTGGTACGCGAACATATCGAGGCCGCCCTAGACCGTACGGGCGGGAAGATCCACGGCCCGGGAGGCGCGGGTGAACTACTCGGGGTGCATCCGGATACGTTGCGCAAGAAGATGAAGAAAATGGGCATCGTCAGGCCGTCGGGCCGACGTGAGGGCAGATGAGTTTCAGGAAGGATATAGAGGCAGCTGGGAAGGAGGAGTTTTTTCAGCAACGCTCTCCTCTCCAACTGCCGGCGTAGTTCGCGCCTGCCTCGCCCTTTCCAAAGGCTTTTGTGTTCATTGTTATCTTTTGGAATATGGCACTCGCAAAATGGAAATGCTCTAAGTGGGATTCCGCTCAGTTTTCCCCGGAATAAGGCCACGTTTGCGTAACTTGCTGGTGCTCCCTTCTTTTGCCTTCAATCCGAAGGGACTCCCCGCACGACCCGCTCCCTCCGTCCGGGGGTGCAAGGGGAATCATTCCCCTGCCGGGGGAGTCTGAGGGGGCGAGGAGCCCCCTCAGCTTTTCTCCTCTACAGCAGCCCAAGCGGTACGGCGATAGCGAACATGACGAGGGTCATGACCACGACCCAGACCACGGAAATGAGGCACCCGGGCTTGAACATGTCGAACATCCTGTAATATCCGGCGGGGTAGGTCACCAGCGGGACCGCATCAAGCGGCAGCAGGAATGCCGCCGACACGCTGAAGCCCATCGGTATGGCAAGGACGGCGGGGTTGACGCCCATGGTCCCGGCAAGGGCCGCCAGCGCGGGGAGGAGTACGGCGACGATGGCGGTGTTCACCGGGATGAGCAGGTGGATAACCACGGTAAACAGGGAAATCACCGCTATAACACCTGCAAGCGGCATACCTGCGACGCCGCCGAGACAGGCATGGGCGATCCACGCCGCGCCGCCCGTTTCCCAGATAGCCATGCCGAGGGCGTTGGACGCGCCGATCAGCATGAGGCTGTCCCATCCGATCCGGCCCTTGTCCTGTTCCCATGTGAGCAGTTCGACGGCCGGGAGCGAGAAGATCGCGCAGCCGATGACCGCCGCCACGGGCAGCGGGATGCCGTGCAGCTTTTCCGTGCTCCAGAGGATGAAGTTCACGGCCAGCACGGCGATGAACACGCTTTCCCTCCGCCCAAGCCCGCCGAGTCCGGCGTATTCCCGCTCGACGAGATCCATGCCCGCGAGTCGCCCGATTTCCGGGGGGAAGGCCCGGATGACGAGCCACCACGCCAGCGGCGTGAGCACGAGGACCATGGGCATCCCGATAGCCGTCCACTCGAAGAACCCGATGTGTACGTCGGCGGTGCTCTGGAGGAGGCTTATGGTCAGCATGTTCATGGCGCTTCCCGCCGGGGTGCCGACGCCGCCGATGAGGCAGGCGATGGGCAGCCCGAGCATAACCGCCTTGCCGAAATTGCTGGTTCCCTTCACACAGCCGTTTTTTTCGAGCAGCAGGACAGCCACGGGCAGCATCATGGCGACGACGGGTATATGTCCGCGAGGATGGTGGAGAGCAGCGCGCAGACCATCATCAGGAGCAGCAGGAGGCGCACTGGGGAACCCTTGGATCGCAGGCTCGTCCACAGGACGATGCGGCGGCTCAGGCCGGAGTTCTGGAAGGCGATGGCGATGCAGAACATGGCGAACACGAAGAAGATCGTCGGCGTGGCGAACAGTTGCATCATCTTGGGCAGAGGCAGGATGCCCGCCACGGCGGGCAGTACGGCGAACAGCACGGAGGCGACGGCGACGGGCAGTATCTCGAATACCCATATCAGTACGGCGGCGAACATCATGGCGATGGCCCGCTTGCCGTTGGGTGACAGCCCGTCGGGGCATGGAAGGGAAACCAGCAGAAAATATCCCAGAAGGATGGCAAGGCCGATGCAGCCTTTTCGCAGGGAAGTGGTCATGTTGGCGTCCTTGTAGCAGGGCTGCCGATATTTGTGAAAACAATAACGCAACCCGCGCGTTGATGGCAAGATGGTGTAAAAATGAACCACTCAATAAATGCGAACCGATGCAGCCGTCTGTCCGCGCGGCGGGGGCAGGCCCAGGGGCTCCGCCCCTGGGAACCCCGGCAGAGGCGCTGCCTCTACACTCCGCAAGGCGCGAGCCGCCCCTTGACCCAGCGGTTTGCCGCCGAAGAAAACGCTTGGAGGGATAGTGAAGGATGGGGGGTATTCTCGGTGGCGCAAAGGAAGGTCTTTTTCCACTTTATATCGGAACGGACTCCCTGCGCGCCGCCTCCCCACCAGTCGAAAGTCTTGGGA
>ERZ840096.3101-NODE-3101-length-11819-cov-2.756035_pt1 | contig 11819 bp, 8 predicted proteins | sample MGYA00519878_ERZ840096 | MGnify/ENA primary metagenome ERZ840096 (study PRJEB31850, sample SAMEA3708865) | human gut metagenome | biome: human gut; feature: human-associated habitat; material: faeces | place: China | collected 2014 ...
CTGCGGCGGCCAGCTCCCGCCAGCGGGAGCCTTCTCCTCGACTTAGCGACGCTCGATTTCGACGCCGGCGGTGTTGATGGGCAGGTGAAGCACACGCCAATGGCCGGAAGCAAGCTGCTCCGATGCGATCTGGTCGATGGCTTCGCGGGCGTTGCCGTAATGCAGCACGAGCACGCAGGGGCCGGCACCGGAGACTGCGGCGGCATAGCCCTTGGAGCGGAAGAGCGCAATGAGCTCGGTGGACGGCGGCATCAGGGCACCGCGATACGGCTGGTGCAGTTTGTCCTGCGTGGCGGTGAACAGCAGCGCGTTGGACTGGGCCTGAGCGGCCGCAAGCTCGTCGGCGAACGCCGATTCACGGGTTCCGCCAGAGCAAGCGCACGTATCGGCATCCTGGGCCGGGGCAGCGGCGACGCCGGACTTGCCCTGCTGGGCGGCCTGAGCCAGCACCACGGGATTCATCGCAGCGGGCAGCAGACCCACGCGAGACACGTTGTAGACGGCGTCCTTGTATGGCAGTTCCCTAGGCAGCGCCTGACGGGCCTTCTCAGTGGACAGCTCATAGTCGGGCACGAACACGGCGGCGGTGATGGACGGGTCCACCGGGTAGTTGACGGCGTGGAATCCGCCGTGCAGCGGTTCACCACCAGGAACGGCGACCGAGCCGACGCCTTCTGCGGTTTCGAAGTCCCAAGAGACGGTCAGGCCACCGAACACAGCCGGGGCCACATTGTCCGGGTGTCCTTCAATCTGGGCGGCCATATCGAAGACGGCCGGACGGTTGAGGTCACCGGTCTGGGCGAAGGCCGCGGCGGCGGCGATGCCGGCCACAATGGCCTCGGCGGAAGAGCCCATGCCACGAGCCTGAGGGATGTTGTTGGTCGCTTCCAGCGTGAAGCCGAGTCGGCCGAGGCCGAACGTGGCACAGGCACGGCGGAAGGTGGAGACCACGAGGTGGGTTTCGTCGCATGGGAGGGCGTCAGCACCCTCGCCGTGGATGATCACGTGGGCAATGCCGTCGTTCGGGTCGTCGTTGAGCGTGAAAGTGAGCTCGTCATGGTAGTCGAGCGCCAGACCCACGGTATCGAAGCCGGAGCCGAGGTTGGCGGACGTGGCGGGCACGCGCACGTGAACGCTATTGCAGATTGGATTCATGGTTGTTCCTTAAAAAGGAGCTCCCTCATCAGAGGGAGCTTGGGTATTCAGCTTTCACCGTTCGACCGCCTCATCAGAGGGAGCTTAGGTCTTGTCAGTCCAGCACGCGCAGGATGGACGGGTCGCCGGTGACGAAGTCGAGCGCCTGCACGGCCTTGACGGTGTTGCGCAGGGTTTCCTCGTCGGTCAGGTGGGTCACGACGCGCAACTGCTGAATCTCGCCGTCGTAGCCGGGATCGGTCATGGTGGGCTTCAGGTCCTGGTTCACACCGTTGATGGAGACACCGTTCTTGGCGAACTCAGCGGCGATGGCGGCCAGCACGCCCGGCTTGTCGTGAATCAGGAAGCGCACGGCGAATGCAGCCTTGGAGGCGGTAATCGGAGCCTTCGGCAGATTCTTGTACAGCGGGATGGACGGGCCGGTGCAGCCAGCAGCAATGTGGCGGGCTTCGGTCACCACGTCGCCCACGACGGCGGAGGCGGTCGGAGCGCCGCCGGCGCCACGGCCGTAGAACATGAGGTCGTCGGCGGCCTCGGCCTTGACGAACACGGCGTTGAAGGAGCCGTGCACGGAGGCCAGCGGGTGGTTCTCGTCGATCAGGGCCGGGTAGACGCGGGCGGAGACGCCGGCCTCGCCGTTCTCGACCACGGCGAGCAGCTTGATGACCTTGTGTTCGGCGGTGGCTGCGGCGATGTCGTCGGCGGTGATCTTGGTGATGCCCTCAACGGACACATCGTCGATGGTCACGGAGGTGTGGAAGCCGAGGGTGGCCATGATGGCGGCCTTGTTGGCAGCATCGTAGCCTTCGATGTCGCCGGTCGGGTCGGCTTCGGCGTAGCCCTTGGCCTGGGCGTCCTTGAGCACGTCGTCAAACTGGAGACCCTTGGTGGTCATCTCGTCGAGGATGTAGTTGGTGGTGCCGTTGACGATGCCGAGCATGCTGGTCACCTTGTCGCCGACCAAGGACTCGCGCAGCGGGCGCAGGAACGGAATCGCGCCACCCACAGCGGCCTCGAAGTAGATGTCGACGCCCTTGGCCTCGGCGGCGGAGTAGATCTCCGGGCCGTACTTGGCCAGCAGCGCCTTGTTGGCGGTGACCACGGAAGCACCGGATTCGATGGCGGCAAGCACGAACTTGCGGGCCACGGTGGTGCCGCCGATGAGCTCGATGACGATGTCCGAGTTGGTGGCCACGCTCAAAGTATCGGTGGTGACGATGGACTGGTCGATCCACGGGAACTTCTCAGTTTCCTTCGGGTCGAGGCAGGCGACGCCGGTCAGTTCGACCGGGCGGCCGATACGAGCGGACAGTTCGTCCTTCTGCTCGACAATCAGGCGGGCGGTCTGGGAGCCGACGGTGCCGGCACCAAGCAGGCCTACGCGAATCGGGGTTTCGTTGTTGCGAGCCAATTCAGGGTCCTTCCAAAAAGTTTTCTATATCCCACCGCTATTTTACGGATTATTTCCGACAGCAGACCGAAAGTACTCATCAAAGCTGACGGTCCTTTTCGTATTATGACGGATTTGGCCGCACATTACAGACTGTCAGGCGCTCGCCTCTGCACGTGGATCACTCGCTGACGTCGAGGTTGAGTAGGTCGTCTACGGTCTGGCGGCGGAGCATGACGTGCGCACCGGACTCGCTGACAGCAACCACCGCCGGAATCAGCGCTTGGTTGTAGTTGCTGGCCATGGTGCGGCCGTATGCGCCGGTAACCGGCACGGCGAGAATGTCACCGCGCTTCAAATCGGCGGGCAACTGCACCTCGTGAACCACGATGTCGCCGGATTCGCAGTGCATACCGCACACACGGGCAAGCATCGTTTCAGCGGAACCGGTGCGATTCGCCAGACGCGCGGTGTAGTCGGCACCGTAGAGTGCCGGGCGAATGTTGTCGGACATGCCGCCATCCACAGACACATACACGCGCTCGGCAATCGGGTTGCCGTCACTGTCTTTGGCATCGGACAAGTGCACGTGCTTGATGGTGCCCACGCGGTACAGGGTTACGCCGGCGGGCGCCACGATGTAGCGGCCGGGCTCGAAGCTGATGGCCGGGGCGGGCATGCCGAGCGCACGGTTGGTGCTGTTGACCGCATCCGCCAAGCGAGTGAGTTCCACGTCAATGTCCATTGAATCTTCGCCATCGGTGTAGGCCACGGAGTAGCCGCCGCCGAGGTCGATTTCGGGCAGGATGTAGGCGTCGGTGGCCCACAGGGTCTTGCGCAGCAGCATCATGCGCTTGGCCGCGTGAATGAAGGCGTCCGCATCGTGGATGTTGGAGCCGATGTGCGAGTGGGCTCCGACCAGTTCGAGTACGTCCTGGTTGGCGAGGATGGTCTTGAGCACGGCGATGGACGGACCGTCCGCAATGGCTTCCATCGCGGCGGCCAGCGCCTTGTCTGTGTCGGAGACTTCCTCGTGGCTCAGGTCGTACGGGTACTTGACGTCGTAGTGCAGCTCGCGCTCTGATTTCTCGGTCTTTTCCGCGCCATTTTCCGGGGAATGCGTCGCAGAGATACGCGCGTTGGTAGCGGCAGGCGTCACGTCGTTCAGCACGTCGAGCACGGCGGCGTCGGCCCCGGCGGCCAGCAGCGGCACGCCGAACTTCTGGTCCTCGTGAGCAGTGGAGATGTACTCGTGGCCGCCGGCGTGGACACCGACGGTGACGCGCAGCATCACACGGGCGCGTTTGCCGAGCTTGCGGGCGATGGCAGCAACGCGCTCCGGCTCGTCGGGCTCGTCGATCACGATTTTGGCGAAGCCCTGTTCGATGGCCAGCGCGATTTCCTCATCGGACTTGTTGTTGCCGTGCAGCACCAGACGACGTCCGGGAACGCCAGCGGCGAGGGCGATTTTCATCTCGCCCATCGTGCAAGTGTCCACAAACATGCCGGCCTCGGTGACCAATCGCACGACTTCTTTGGACAGGAACGCCTTGCCGGCAAAGCTCACGTGCGTAGTGGAGGTGTTGAATGCTTCGGCGGCAGCGCGCACGAAGTTCCTGGCACGTGCGACTACTTCATCAGTGTCGATGAGATAGAGCGGCGAGCCGAACTCGTCAAGCAGCGATTCGGCGGTACGACCATGAAATTCGATGGAGCCTTCGGCATTCACAGCCGTAGCGGCCGGCCAAATTGGAGAAATAGGCATAATCACATCTTTTCGGGGGCGGTGACGCCGAGGAGGTCGAGGCCGTTGGCGATGACCTGCTGGACGGCGTCATTGAGCTTCAGGCGGGCGGCGGCACGGGCCGGCTCCGGGTTCTTGGCAATCTCCAAGGCCTTGCGAGCCTCGTCGTCGCCACGGGTTTCCGGATCGGTCAGGGCCATCGGCACCACGCGCTCTACGTTGTACCACTTGTGATAGGTGGCGGCCAGTTCTTCGAGGTAACGGGCCACCTTGTGCGGCTGGCGGTCGTCGGCCGCAGTGGCGAGCACGCTCGGGAATTGGGCGAGGGCGGCGAGCACTTCGCCGTCGGCCTCGGTGTCGAGCAGGGCCAGGTCGGCACCCTCGTAGCTGATGCCGGCAGCGGCTGCGTTGCGGTCCACGTTCTTGGAGCGGGCGTGCGCGTACTGCACGTAGTACACCGGGTTGTCGTTGGTGTGCGAGGCGAGCAGGGCCAAGTCGATGTCGAAGTTCTGGTTGTAATCGGAGCGGGCCAGCGAGTAGCGGGCGGCGTCCACGCCGACCACGGAGACCAGGTCGTCGATGGTCACGACGTTGCCGGCGCGCTTGGACATGCGCACGGGCTTGCCGTCCTTCATCACGTTGACCAGCTGGCCGATGAGAATCTGCATGTTCTTGCCGGGCTCATCGCCGAAGGCCGCGCACATGGCCATCATGCGGCCGATGTAGCCGTGGTGGTCCGCGCCAAGCATGTAGATGGCCACGTCGGCCGAGTTTTCGGCGCGATGGCGCTTGTCCCAGTAGTAGGCGATGTCGGCGGCGAAGTAGGCGAACTCACCATTGGACTTGATGATCACACGGTCCTTGTCGTCGCCGTGCTTGGTGGATTCAAACCAAGTGGCGCCGTCCTTGTCGAAGATGTCGCCGCGGGACTTGAGCTCTTCGATGGCGGCGTCGACCTTGCCGTCGGCGTACAGGCTGTTTTCATGGAACCAGACGTCGAAGTTCACGCGGAAGTCCTTCATGGACTTCTGAATCTCGTCGAACATCATCGGTACGGCGCGCTTGCGGAATTCCTCGCGCACTTCGGTATCGGCCTCGCCGAGCGGTTCACCGTCATCGTTCAGGCCCTGATCCTGGTGGGCCAGTGCGGTCAGGTCCACGCCGTCGGACTCGGCTTCGGCCTGAACACGGGCGGCGATCTCGTTGATGTAGGCACCCTTGTAGCCGTCGCACGGGGTTTCGGTCTGGTAGCCGGCCTCACCCAAGTTATTGGCCTCGGCCCAAGCGGCGACCAGCGACTTGGCGAAGCGGTTGATCTGCTCGCCGTGGTCGTTGAAGTAGTATTCGCGCACCACCTTGGCGCCGTTGGCCTCGAGCACGCGGGCCATGGCATCGCCGACGGCAGCCCAACGGGTGCCGCCGATGTGAATCGGACCGGTGGGGTTGGCGGAGACGAACTCGAGATTCAGGGTCTGGCCGCCCAGATGGTCGTTGCGGCCGTATTCGTTGACCTTGTTGAGATGCTTGTCGGCGTCGGTCACGGCACCGGCGGCGAGTACGGTGTCCACCACGGCGGCGGCCGAGGCGGAGTCAAGCGTGATGTTGATGAAGCCGGGGCCTGCCACCTCGACCTTGGCAATGCCGTCGGCTTCAGCGAGCGCGGCGGCGAACGGCTCGGCCAGATCGCGCGGCTTCATGCCGGCCTTCTTGGCCAGCTGCATGGCGATGTTGGAGGCCCAGTCGCCATGCGCACGGTCCTTCGGGCGCATCACGGCGAGCTTGTCGACGGGCGGAATCAGCTCGTCGGTCAACGCGCCGGCCTGGCCGGCGGCGACGAGGTTGTGGGCAATGCTGGAAATCAGTTCACTTAAGGCTTCAGGACTCATTCTTCTAAGGATACTGAGAACGGCGACACTTGCGCCCTGGTATGCCTATATGCTGCCCCTGCTGGCGGGGGCAAGCACACAGCCGAAAGATACCAAGCGAAAAAGGGTAGGCGACAATCGCCGGAATCGTTGGAGGCTCGCCGAAACCGCTATACATACCGTCGGTCGGTATCTATAGTGATCTGCAACATCAAGCACAGTAGGGAGGCCACCATGGCACGTAACGCTCACCCCGAGGTGACGCGCACCCGCATCCTCGACGCCGCACAACGGCTGTTCATGGCCCAGGGCTATGAGCACACCTCCATCCAGAACATCGTGGACGAGCTCGGCGACCTCTCCAAAGGCGCGATCTACCATCACTTCAAATCCAAGGAAGCCATCCTCGAAGAGCTCACCAACCGAGACAACAATATGCAGGACGACTTCAACGAATCCGTCATGAATCGCACTGACCTTACCGCCCTCGAAAAGTTCCGCGTGCTATGGCGGCATTCGATGACCAAGCAAGACCACGTGCAGATCATGCGAGCCGCCATGCCGATGCTGAGCAATCCGGTTTCGTTCGCCGCGAATATGCAGGTATGGAGCAAGCATCTGCCCGAACGCTTCCTGCCGCTGATCGAGGCGGGCGTCAAGGATGGCTCCATCCCCACCGAGTATCCGCGCGAGGCCGCAGAGCTGCTTTCGTTGCTGCCGAATTATTGGCTGATGCCGTATTTCTACCCGGTGACCCTGCCCGAAATGGAGCATCGCATCCGCTGCTTGGCCACCATGCTCGACGCGATCGGCGTGCCGATTTTCGATGACGAGCTCATCACGGTCGCCGCGAAGGGCATGATGACGTTCGCAGGGGAGCCGGAGAAAGGCTCAGAATGAATAGCACAGTGAAACCCGAGAATGACATCGCCGGCACCGCCACCCAACGCCCGCTGCTGTCCCGCGACTTCGTGCTGCTGGTCGCCGGACAAGGCATCTCGCTGTTCGGCAATGTGATGCTGCGATTCGCGATGTCGATGTGGGTGCTGGACGAAACCGGCTCAGCCACCATCTTCGCCTCGGTGCTGGCCATCTCCATCGTGCCGACCATCCTGCTCTCCCCGTTCGGAGGCGTGCTGGCCGATCGCGTCAACCGCCGCACCATCATGGTGGCGCTCGACGCCATCTCCGCCGTGCTCGTGCTGGCGAGCGCCATCGTCTTCGCCACCACGGGCTTCCATATCGTAGCCATCGCCACCATGCAGGTGCTGCTCGCCGTGCTCGGCGCCTTCGAAACCCCGACCGTGCAGGCCGCACTCCCCCAGATGTTCCGGCAGTACGGCCCGGCCACCATGCGCCAAGGCATGGCCGTGATCAATCAGGTCCAACAACTAAGCAGTCTGCTGCCGAGCTTCCTCGGCGGCGTGCTGTATGCGATGTTCGGCATCCGTCTCATGATGATCATCGCCATCGCAAGCTTCGCCGGCGCAGCCGCGCTCGAATGCTTCATCCGCCTCAGTGCCCCGGATCGCGGCGACGAGGAGCTGCCCACCCCACTTGAAGACCTCAAGGCAGGCGTGCGATTCCTCATCAAGGACCGGCCGAACGTGTTCAGACTGCTGTTGTTCGCGGCGGCGCTCAACTTTGTGCTTATCGGCTATTCCGGCGTCGGCTTCCCGTACACGATTCGTACAGTGCTCGGCTTCGACGCCACTGTCTACGGCATCGCCGACGGCCTGATCGGTGTTTCCGGCGTGGCGGGCGCATTCATCGCCGGCCTGTTCGCCGCCAAGCTCACGATGCGCTGGCTGCCGGGGCTGATGGCGACGCTTACGCTGGCCATGGTCCCACAGGGTATTGTGTTCCTGCTGCCGGTCGACGCATGGACCAAACTCGTGGTGCTGATCGTATTCACCTGCGGCACGATGGTCGCCAGTTGCTTCACGAATCTCATCGCCGTGCCCGCCATCCAGCTCAGTACGCCCGAGGCAATGGCCGGCAAAGTGATGTCCATGGCCGCGGCCGTGAGCATGTGCGCCCAGCCGCTCGGCCAGATGGTGTACGGCTGGGCCTACGACCAAATGCCGGTCGCCATCGTGCTGTTCATCACCACCGCCCTGTTCGCCGTGCTCACCGTGCTGATGGTTCCGCTCGCCAAGCAGTTCGAGGACTGACGATCGGCGCGCACGCCACATCCTGCCGCCCGGCCATAATTGAATCACCGCACGAAAAGGCACGAAAAGGCACGAAAGAGGTACCTATGGCCACGCTCAACCCCCAATCATTGGTCACGTTGTGGCAAATCGAACAGTATGGTTCGTTCTCCGCCACGGCCAAGGCCACGGGTTGGTCGCAGCCGGCCATCAGCCAGCAGATCAAAAAGCTGGAGGCACAGTGCGGTTCGACTCTGGTGCAACGCACCTCGCATGGCGTGGAACTCACCGCCACCGGTTCGATGCTCGCCCGCCACGGCGAGGCCATCGCCGATCGGCTGGAGCGGGCGGCCCGTGAAGTCGAGGATTATCGGCATCATCGGTTTGATCACCTGCATTTGGTGGCCCCACCGTCAATCTGCTCTACTATCGCGGCCCGTACCGTGGTCAAGCTCAGTATGTTCACGGACATCGAGCTGAGCCTGATTCAGATGGAGCCGCCGGAGGCGATCGGTCTGATTTCCCAAGGCAAGGCCGATACCGCCGCCGTGTTCCGGTACAGCAGCATCCCGAACTTCCTGCACATCGGCGACGACCTGACCTTCCATTCGCTGGGTTACGATCCGATGCGACTGCTGGTGCGCCGCTCCAGCGGCATCGCCAAACGATTCGAGGAGACCGGCGAACCTGTGCCGCTGTCCGCCGCCAAAGACGAGCATTGGATCGCCGGCTGCCCCACCTGCCGCGCAAATTTGGTGAAACTGGCCACCCGTGCCGGATTCAAGCCGGATATCCGCCACTGCACGGATGATTACTGGGCCACGCAGAACCTGGTCGAGGTTGGTATGGGCGTCTCGCTGGTGCCGGCGCTCGATACGCATATCAACTTGCAGGGCGATCTGGTGGCCTGTCCCATTGCCGACGATTTTGCGGCGCGCGAGGTCGGCATCGTGACTCGTGCCGGCGACCATCGCCCCGCGCTTGGTTCATTGCTCGAGGAGCTCGAGCGCACGTCACTCAAATATTTGAGTGCCAAGTAGTCGCACAGCGATAAGCAAGCTTGCGAGCGCCATCACGATTTCGGGGAGCCAGACCGTTGAGCAGCCCTTCTGCACCGGGAACAATGACATGTTATGAGCATGAACAACATTCCCCAGTCAACGACTTTGAGCAACACAACCGCCGGCACCTCTTGCTTTGATGCCAATCACATCGACGTGACGACCATCGAGGATCTGGAGCAGGTCGGTTCGGATAAATGGACCCGTTACCCCGGCTGCATCGGCGCATTCATCGCCGAGATGGATTACGGTCTGGCACCGTGCGTGGCCGAAGCCATCGAAGAGGCTACTGAACGTGGCGCGCTCGGCTACATTCCCGACCCGTGGAAGAAGGAGGTCGCCCGCTCGTGCGCCGCATGGCAGCGCCGCTACGGCTGGGAGGTGGATCCAACGTGCATCCGCCCGGTGCCGGACGTGCTGGAGGCGTTCGAAGTGTTCCTGCGCGAGATCGTGCGCGCCGGTAACTCCATCGTGGTACCGACTCCGGCCTATATGCCGTTCCTAAGTGTGCCGCGTCTGTATGGCGTGGAGGTCCTTGAGATTCCGATGCTGTGCGCGGGCGCCGGCGAGAGCAGCGGGCGCAATGATGAATGGCTGTTCGATTTCGACGCCATTGAGCAGGCGTTCGCGAACGGCTGCCATGCCTTCGTGCTGTGCAACCCGCACAACCCGATCGGCAAGGTATTGACGCGCGAAGAAATGCTGCGATTGTCCGATCTGGCCGCCAAGTACGACGTGCGTATATTCTCCGATGAGATTCACGCGCCGTTCGTCTACCAAGGCCACACGCATGTGCCATTCGCCTCAATCAACCGGCAGACGGCCATGCAGGCTTTCACCTCCACTTCAGCCTCGAAGTCGTTCAACATTCCCGGCACCAAGTGCGCGCAGGTGATTCTCACCAATCCGGACGATCTGGAACTATGGATGAGGAACGCGGAATGGTCCGAGCACCAGACAGCCACCATCGGTGCCATAGCCACCACTGCGGCCTATGACGGCGGCGCGGCATGGTTCGAGGGCGTGATGGCATATATCGAGCGCAATATCGCGCTGGTCAACGAGCAGATGCGCACGAGATTCGCCAAGGTGCGCTATGTGGAGCCGCAGGGCACGTATATCGCGTGGCTGGATTTCTCGCCACTGGGCATCGGCGACCCGGCCAACTATTTCTTTAAGAAGGCCAACGTGGCGTTGACAGACGGCCGTGAATGCGGCGAGGTCGGGCGCGGTTGCGTGCGTATGAACTTCGCCATGCCCTACCCGCTACTGGAGGAATGCTTCGACCGCATGGCCGTCGCGCTCGAGGCGGACGGGCTGTTGTAGAACAAAATCGCGGCTCCCCTCAAAGAGGGGAGCCGCGGAACGGCCGAATTAGTCGAAGTCGGCGCCGAGGGCTTCGAGTTTGCCGCGGAAGTCGGCGTAGCCTCGGTCGATCAGGCTGATGCCGTGCACGTCCGAGGGGCCGGACGCGGCCAAGGCCGCGATCAGATGGCTGAACCCACCACGCAGGTCCGGCACGTCGATGTCGCGTCCGGTCAGCGGGGTCGGTCCGAAGATCACGGCGGAATGCTTGTAGTTGCGCTGCCGGAAACGGCACGGCAGCGAGCCCAGGCACTCGCGGTACAACTGGATGGTGGCACCCATCTCGACCAGCGGCTTGGTGAAGCCGAAACGGTTCTCGTACACGGTCTCGTGCACGATCGACAGGCCGTTGGCCTGGGTCAGGGCCACCACGAGCGGCTGCTGCCAGTCGGTCATGAACCCGGGATGCACGTCCGTCTCGATCGCCACGGGCTTCAAGTCCCCGCCCGGATGCCAGAAACGAATGCCCTTGTCCGTCACCTCGAATTTGCCGCCCACCTTGCGGAACACGTTGAGGAACGTGATCATCTCCGGCTGGGTGGCACCCTTGACGAAAATGTCACCGTGCGTGGCGAGCGCGGCGGACGCCCAGGACGCCGCCTCGATGCGATCCGTCAGCGACGTGTGCGTGTACCCCTGCAGTTCCTTGACACCCTCGATGCGGAAGGTGCGATCAACGTCCACAGAAATGATTGCACCCATCTTCTGCAGCACGCACACCAGATCCATGATCTCCGGCTCAGTGGCCGCGCCCGACAGTTCGGTCTTGCCCTCGGCCAGCACGGCCGCCAGTAAAGTCTGCTCGGTGGCGCCCACCGACGGGTAGGGCAGGTGGATCTTCGCGCCGTGCAGGCCGTTGGGCGCGGTGATGTGGATGCCGTCCTTGTGTTCCTTGTCCACCGTGGCGCCCAGCTTGCGCAGCGTCTCCAGATGGAAGTCAATCGGACGTCCGCCAATCGCGCAGCCGCCCAACGCGGGAATGAACGCTTCACCCAAACGGTGCACGAGCGGGCCGGAAAACAGGATCGGGATGCGCGACGAACCGGACAGTGTATCCACGTCGGCCACATCGGCCAGCTGCACACG
>ERZ840096.3103-NODE-3103-length-11814-cov-3.205970_pt1 | contig 11814 bp, 9 predicted proteins | sample MGYA00519878_ERZ840096 | MGnify/ENA primary metagenome ERZ840096 (study PRJEB31850, sample SAMEA3708865) | human gut metagenome | biome: human gut; feature: human-associated habitat; material: faeces | place: China | collected 2014 ...
CGGGCCTCCATCTGGGCGGCGCTGACAAGGCGCTCCTCCCGCTCCGCCGCGGCCCTCTCGCTCTTTGCCAGCAGGTCCCGGTCCTCGGCCTCCGCCTGGGTGCGGAACTTGTCGGCCGCGGCCTCCGCCTGGGCGGCGGCGTCCGCCAGGATGCGGTCGATCTCCGCCTGGGTGTCCGCGCCGATCCGCTGTGTGATCTTGTCGATACCGTTCATACTCTGTCCCCTTTCTCCAGGGTCAGCCGCTGATGTTGATAATCATGAGCATGGAGGCCAGCAGGGACAGGATCGCGTAGAACTCCACCGTGATGCACAGCACCATGCCCTTGGACCAGTCGTCGGGCTTCTTGGCCAGCAGGTTGATGGACCCGGCGGCCACGCGGCCCTGGGCGATGGCAGAGAACAGGCCGCCCAACGCCATGGGCAGGCAGGCCACGAAATACCGCAGCCCCTCCTGCACGGTCATATCAAAGGCGGTGCCGTCCAGCAGCCCCATGCGGAACACCGCGAAAAACCACACCACCAGGCCGTACAGACCCTGGGTGCCGGGGATCACCTGGAGGATCATCACCTTGCCGAACTTGCTGGGATCCTGGCACAGAAGCCCCGTGCCCGCCTCGCCTGCGATGCCGGTGCCTTTGGCCGACCCGATGCCCGAGAGGACCGCTGCCAGACCAGCGCCCAGCAGACCCAATGCCAAACCGCCGAATGCCTCAAAGAACTCCATATCTCGATTCCTCCTCAGTCTTTTTGAATATCCACGTATTTTGTATCCACCGCCAGGGGGCGGAAGGGCTTTCCGCCGTCCTGATAGAAGTTTTTAAAGAACTCCAGGCACTGGAGCCGCAGGTCATGGACGTAGCAGCCCAGCAGATTCAGCGCGAAGTTCAGGGCGTTTCCCGCCATGGAGACGATGAAGAACACCACCACGTTGCCGGGGATGGCGCCCAAGGTGTTGAACACCTGAGCGATGACGCTGCCGGACAGCATCAGGGCCATCAGCCGGGAGTAGGACAGGATGTCCCCGAAATAGCCGGTCACGTGGTTGTACAGGGAGCCGAAGATCCCGGTGATCTTCCCGAATCCCTTTCCGTTGATGACAGGCCCGGCCACCACCAGCACGATGCCCGCATACAGCACCAGGTTCGTCACCCCCAGCACTGCCAGCGCGATTCCGGCGAAGACCACCCACCAGGTGATCTCCTCCCAGAACGCGTCCAGGAACTATCCGCGCTTCAGTTTCCCTACCACGCTGATCACCATGCCGGTGAGGATCTGGACAAAGCCCAGGCACATGGCGCCCACCAGAATCATCAGCGTGTCGTCCAGCGGCGTGAACAGGGCTGGCAGGGCGAACGTGCTCTCCGGGTGGATCAGCTGGGCCAGCTGGGTGAGGAAATCGCCGAAGAAACCGCCTGTCAGGGCGCCCATCACAAAGGTGCTGATGCCGCACAGGCCCAGCAGGCCGAAGAAGTGCTGCATCGTTCCCTTCGGGCGGTATGTCCGCAGGACAAAGACGGAGGCCAGCATCATCAGCAGTCCGTATCCCATATCCGCCATCATCACGCCGTAGAAGAGGATGAAAAACGGCGCCATGAGGGGGTTGGGGTCCACATTGTCATAGGCAGGCAGGGAGTACATCTCCGTCACCATGTTCAGCGGCCGGGTCAGACAGTTGTTCTTCAGCTTCACCGGCACCTCCGGATACTCCTCCGGCGCGGGATCCGCCGCCTCCCAGGCACAGCCCAGGCGCTCCAGCAGGGCGCTCACGTCCGCCATGCGCTCCGCCGGGGCCCATCCCTCGAAGAAGACAATGGTCCCGTCGGTAAGCAGCCGCTCCGCCGCGCTCTCCCGAGCGGTCTCCGCTGTCAGCCGGTCCGCGTAGGTCCGCAGGGTGTCCCGCTCCCGGGCGCTCTCCGCAATGGCCGCCTCGGCCTCCTCCCGCCTGCGCTGGAGCTCCTCCAGCTGCCGGTCGGTCTGCTTCAGATCCGCTGCCGCCGTGCCGGTGACCCCCGGAAAAGCAGCCGCGCTGAAGCCGTGGGCCCGCAGGACCTCCATTACCGGCTCCTCCGCCGCCCGGTGGCAGAGGAGCAGCAGGTATCGCTGCTGCTTGTCGGCGCTGATCTCCAGCAGCTCCGCAGGCAGCGCCTCCAACTCTAGCCGCAGGGCGCCCACGTCCGTTCCCGCGGGGCAGGTCCCCAGGCGGGAGAGCACGTGCTCCGTTCCCTCCGCCTCCAGCGGCAGGTCCAGATCCTGCCAGGGCAGCAGCCCTGCCCGGCGAGCCTGAAGGCGGGACATCTCGGTCTGGATCCCGGAAAGGGTCCGCAGCCGCTCCCCCACGTCTTGGGTGACGGTTTTGGCCTGCGCCTCCAGTCCACCGCCCAGAAACTCCTTCTCTGTGACGAGCCTGCGCTTGACAAACAGCCCGTCCTTCACCTGTCCGTACCGCCGCATGGCGGCCAGGGCGGTGTTCACCTCCGCCAGGGCGCCTTTGGCCTCCGCCAGGCGGGAGCTCTCCCGCTCCAGCAGGCCGGACCAGTCCTCCCCGGCGGTCTCCGGCTCCCGGATCTCCACACAGCCCAGCCGCTGGAGCTGCCCCAGCAGCTCTTCCCGGCAGGCTGCCATGGCGATCACCCGGAGCCTCTTCATCTTTACAATGGCCATGTCAGTCTTTCACAACCCTTCCGACAATGAGATCGGCAGCCATGTCCAGCCGCTTCTCCGCCTCACGGCGCAGGCGCTCCGCCTCCGCCTGGGCTTCTTGCCCGATCTCGTCTCCTCTGGCCGCAGCTCTTGCCTCCGCCTGACGGAGCAGCTCCCGCCCCCGGTCCGCAGCGGCAGCCCGCGTCTGCTGCAAGAGCGCAAGACCGTCCCGCTGTGCATCGGCGACGATCTGTTTCGCCTTTGCTTCTGCGGAGGCCTTGCGCTCCCGGTTATCCGCCTCCACGCGTGTGATGTTCTCGATGACTTCCAGTGGCATCTTCTTCACCTCTTTCCTGTCATGGGGCTTCTCTATGCGAAATGGATGGCTTCAGGGCCTCCCTGCCGCCGCTTGCCGGCGGCAGGAATACCCGGATGGTCGTCTATAGCGCGTCGTTCCTTTCCAGGGCAGTCTCCCCGTTCGTCTTATCTTAGGCAGCTTCGGGGGCAATTATCCGCGGAGTGCGCCCAAGTCTTTGCGGTCGATCTGCGGGCTCAATCCGGCTTTGACCAATGCATGTTTTTCGACCGGCTCACCATTCGAGCGTTCAGATCCGGCGGTGCTCAACCCCGCGGCTCTTTTTCCTCTTTCTTAGTGCTCCGGTCCAGCAGGGCGGCCAGCTCGTTCAGTTCTGTCCCCGCCTGGTCCATCGCCCGGGGCAGCTGAGACAGGTTGACCTCAACTTTCCGCAGCTCCGCCGTCACATGGGAGGCGGTGGACTCGAAGGAGGACATCAGCGTCACATACTGGGCCCGGAACAGCTCCACCGTGCGGGGCAGCCTGGCGGCGGTGGACGCCTCCAGCTCAGCGGCCCGTTTGTGGGCGTCGCACTCGATGTCCCCCACCCGGTCCCGGAACTGGGCGTAGGCCTCCGCCTCCGGCCGGAGCCGCTCCAGCTCAGCGGCCAGCCGTTCAGCCTCCGGCTTGAATGCCTCCAGCCCCTGCCGGGCTGTGCGCTCCTGCTCCAGCTCGGACTGGGCCTGCTCCCGGAGGGCGGTCTCCGTCTCCAGCCGCGTCTGCAGCTCCCGGACCTGGGTCCGCAGGCTGTCCGCCTCTGTCTGCAGGTCCTCGTTCTCCTTCTGCAGCCTCTCCTGGACGGCGGCGGCCTCCTTGGCAGTCTGCTCAATATAGTGGATCACATCCTGCTTGTCGAATCCGCCGAACGCGACGCTTTTGAATGCGTAGTTCTCCATGGTCCGCTTCTCTCTTTCCCGAATGAAAACTTTAACTCCACTTTAGCACAGAACCCCGGCGTTTACAAGGGTTTGAAAATTAACATAAAAAATCCAAAAAAACTCTTGCATTTTGAAATCAGACATGCTATTATAATAAAGCTGTCCGGCAGGACAGGATGTGCGCCCTTAGCTCAGCTGGATAGAGCGTCTGGCTACGGACCAGAAGGCCGGGGGTTCGAATCCCTCAGGGCGTACCAGCAAGAAGCCTGTGTTCTCTAAGAACACAGGCTTCTCTGTTTTTCTCCGGTCCTTCCCCCGCTTCGTCTCTGCCCATATCACGCCACAGGCCGGTGAAATTTCAGGCTACTTCTACCATTACTATCAGTTCCTCGCTGCTGTCAGGATGCCGCTGACCGTGTTTACCGCCTGAATCTGGGTGTCTTTGGTGACGTGGGCGTAGGTGTCCAGCGTGAATCCGGCGCTGGGCCCATCATTCCGGAGACTGTTTTCACGTTTCCCCCGTTCTGCCGGGCAATACACCGCTGGATACGGAGCGTTTTTCTCTGGAAGTCAATGCCTGTCCATTTTAATCCCAACAGCTCTCCCCGCCGCAGGCCGGTTGTCCAGGTCCATGTAGCAGCGTTCATACACGCCGCTTTTCCCGGCCTTCTGAAAAAACGCTGTCAACTGATCCGGTGTCAGGACCTTCACCTCCCGCGCTCCACCTTTCGCAGTGTGTGCAGCTCTTGGCAGGGGTTGTTCGGATGAGCCACTGTTCCGCCTCTACTTCCATGGCGGGGGACGGCATTTGGCGAAGATTCCGCACTGTTTTGCATACAAGTCTTTTTGCTTTACAGCGGTTCTCTTTGCTTTGAACGCCCTCCTTTTCCAGCAGCTCTTTATAGAGCCACTGTATCTCCAGAGAGGAATTGCCCGGGCTTCCGGCCAGAGTTATCAAAGAATTGACAGCTGCGGAGGCGGATTGTGTCGGGCCAGCTTTCCATCTTTCGATTCAGTATATCAGGCCGCAGCTGGAGCGTCTGGACTGCCTCCGCTTTCATATCCGCAAGCAGCAGGAAGCACGGCAAAGCTGACCGGCAGCACAAACACAAGACTATTTTTCGGGAAGGAATTTTTATGAGGCTCCAGGACAACGCCGCCTTTGCGCCGCTGCGCTGCGTTTTGGCCGGATTTTTCAAAAGCATCTCCCATGCGCCGTCCAGATCTGTGTCTGCCTGGGGCTGAGTGCTGTTCCTTGCATCTGGAATTTCCGGATGGCGGAAGCGCAAATGACGGCTTTCAATCTGCGGGGTCTTTCCGTCGGTACAGGGGGAGCGTGTACATCGGAGCCGTTGGCTCGCCCTTCCATCCAGAGCCATCGTGTCGAACCTCCACATATTGTTCCCGTGATTTGGAGAACACTATTTCTAAATTACGCATTTGGAGGATCGTATATGGAGTCATTGTGGGAACAGACGTCCGGACATACAGGGTTTGGTCATCTGGAGCAGGATGCAAAGACCGATGTATTGATTATCGGCGGGGGGATAGCGGGGGTTTTATGTGCATATCTGCTGCACCAGGCCGGAGTCCTCTATCTGCTCTTGGAAGCTGAGACAATTGGCGGCGGGATCACCAAAAACACCACCGCCAAAATCACCTCCCAGCACGGCCTGATCTATGACAAGCTGATCCGTAAATTTGGAGCTGGCCAGGCCAAACAGTACCTTGATGCCAATGAAGCGGCCCTTCAGAAGTACCGGGAGCTGTGCCGCGGCATGGACTGCGACTTTGAAGAAAAGACCGCCTATGTGTACTCTCTGAATGACCGCCGGAAAATCGAACGGGAGCTGGATGCCCTGGAAAAACTGGGGGTTCCTGGGGAATTTACAGACCGCCTCCCCCTCCCCTTCCCTGTGGCCGGAGCAGTTCGATATCCAAACCAGGCCCAGTTTCATCCGCTGAAATGGATCGCCGCGATTTCAAAGAGCCTGCACATCTGCGAGCACACGCCGGTGCGGGAGCTGGTCGGAACAACTGCAATTACGGATTATGGAAAAGTCACGGCAAACAAAATAATTGTAGCCACCCATTTTCCCTTTTTGAATAAGCACGGCAGCTTCTTTGCCAAACTGTATCAGCACCGCTCCTATGTGATTGCCCTGGAAAACGCCCCGAATGTAGACGGCATGTATGTGGACGAGGCCCAGACGGGCATGTCCTTTCGCAACTACAAGAATTTGCTGCTGGTAGGCGGCGGAGACCACCGCACCGGAAAACAGGGCGGGGCCTGGCAGGAACTGCGGGATTTCGCCCAGCGGCACTATCCCAAGGCCGCGGAGACATCCCACTGGGCTACCCAGGACTGCATGTCTCTGGACGGCGTTCCCTATATCGGCCCCTATTCCGCCAGCACATCCGACCTGTATGTGGCCACCGGTTTCAACAAGTGGGGAATGACCTCCGCCATGGTGTCGGCCATGGTCCTGTGCGATCTTGTCCAAGGGAAGCAGAGCCCCTATGCCGAGGTGTTTTCCCCCTCCAGAACGATCCTCCGCCCCCAATTGGTGGTCAATGGCTTCGAGGCCGTGGTCAACCTCCTGACCCCTTCCGCCAAGCGTTGTCCCCATCTCGGCTGCGCGTTGAAATGGAACCCGCAGGAGCACACGTGGGATTGCCCCTGCCACGGCTCCCGTTTTACAGAGGAGGGCAGGTTGATCGACAACCCGGCAACGGGGAATCTGAAAAAATAGTGCCGCCGAATGAAACAGCTCCATCTGTGTTTCCTGTCTGAGACGCAGATGGAGTTTGCATAACAAGCATGATCTTTCCCCCAATCCCTAGTCTGTTGCCCCGGCCGCAGAAGATGCACAGAGTCCTTCCAGAAAAGGCAATCGGCCGATCCGGTCTTGCCGCATGGTTCAGGCCCTGCCTCTCATCCCTCTCCGGCGGAATATGGGCAGCAGTTCCGGCTGGTTTTGGAACCATCTGTATATAGGGAGATAGTATCCGCATTGCTCCCTTTTGAACAGCAATCTATATCCGGTATCCGATATATAGGTGCGCCCCTTCTCCATCAGTACGATTCTTGATCCCCTGTTCCGTTGAAGATGTGGTCCGCCTTCGCGCCGTCATATCCCCTACGCCAGAAATGCCGGTTTCCATATTTATCTCATGTTCGCATGCTTTCATAGATCATCAGACTATTTTTCCCCTTTCAACACCCCATAATCTGTGAAACGCTGTACTTGGGCGGGATACCTTCCAATATGTGAACATGATCTTTGTACGCCTCTCCTCTATAATTTCTGTCCCCTTGTACTCACACAATTTCCTCCTTTGGTTCTTGTAGCAGTTGGCAGACCTCCATTGTTCTACCAAAGGAGGATATTTTTTCGGCATGGCTAAAGCTTTTTGGAACCATCGGTTTTGCCGGTGGTTCTCTTTTTCAAAAAAGCAGCAGGGCGGATTTCTCCGCCCTGCTGTCTTATTCTGATTTGTCTCAGGCCACCTGATTCCAGAAGCGATAAAGGATCACCGCGAACTGGGCGCGGGTGGCTGTTCCAGCGGGGTTCAGCGTCCCTGCGCTGGTGCCGCCCACGATGCCGTTGGCCACGGACCACTGCAGGGGTTCCACTGCGTACCCCGCCACGCTGCCGGCATCCGGATAGGCGCTCAGATCGGCCCGCTGGCCGTTGGCATAATTCCGCAGTTCCGCAAAGCGGTACAGCAGGGCCACCAGCTGCTGCCGGGTCACCGCCGCACCGGGGTTGGTGCCGTCGGAGATGCCGTTGTCCATGGCCCAGGTGCGCGCCTCTGCCATGTTGGCGGGAGACTGTCCGCTGAGCCGCGCCAGGATCATCCACACCTGCTGGCGGGTGATGCTGCCGTTGGGGCTGAACGTCGTGGCCGTGGTGCCGTTGACGTAGCCGTTGTCATAGGCCCAGGCGATCTCATCGTAGGCCCAGAAGGTCTCCGGCACATCGGTAAAGAAGGCGCTCTCTCCGGTGCGGGTGAAGGTGACTTCGATGGTCACCCGGCCGCGGGGCTGTTCAAAGGTATAGGTGCCGTCCCGATTGGCGGTGACGTCGATCTCCCGGCCATTCCGGTCGGTGACGATGACCTCGTCCACCCCATAACCGCTGTCGGGATCCGGGGTGATGGTCACCTTGTCGCCCTCCTCGGGAGTCCGGGGATTCACCTTCACGCTGCCGCCGCTGCCGACATCCAGGATGGGGGCGTAACTGGGATCGCTGTCAGAGCCGCCGGAGCCGGTAGATGGGGCAGAATAATAAACCTCATACCCTCCCGAGATCTGCCGCACATAGTAGTTTGCGGCACATTGGATATTTGCCGCACTGAAAGCATGGCCGTTTGTGTAAATAGAGATGTTCTTGGAGACGGAGACCGTTTCACTGATGTCCTTCAGCAGATACACGGCCGAACCCACGGGCGCGGAGGAGATCGCCTCTGCCAGCGTCTCGTAGTACGTCTCCGTGTTTCCGGACACCACGTAAGCGGTATCAGAGGCTGCGGCTTCCTCCACATTTACCTGGTTCAGATACTTGTTCGCACAGTCGATAAAGGTGGATCCTGTGACCGTGATCGGAGCAACCTGCTCTCCTTCCACAGCGCTGGTATTATTGACGCAGTATCCGCCCTCCTGGCTGCAGTTTTTGAATGTGTTGTCCGCAACTGTGATTGTGGAGGTTTCGGTCACCGCGCCGCTGAACATAATTCCGCTGCCGCTGCCGCTCAGATCAAAGGTGTTCCCCGTAATCGTACACTTGTCGATTGTACCATAGGCCACAGAGATCGCACAGGACTGGTTTGTTCCATCAAAGGTGCAGTCTGTCACCGTGAGCTCTTCGCCTGCAACCAGCATTCCCCAGCTGCGCATGTTCCGGAAGGTGCAATGATCGTATGTCACATCATTTGCATGGGGATTATTGAGCGCCATATAGCACGTTTTGACCTCGATGTCATCGAGTCCCTCCACGCCTTCCAGTCCGGTGAAGGTCGTATTGGTATAGGTGGCGTTGTTCCAACGGTCAAACACCGCAAATCCGTTGGTACGGATGGTACAGTCTGTTACAACCAGCTTCCACGCTTCGTCGATATTCTCGCCGGTTTGCGCCCAAGCAGCAACGCCGATCACAGAAGGAGACGCACTGTTGATTTCGTCTGCGGTCCCGGCAACAGGGGCGATCAATTCCGTGTTTTTCAGAGTCAGGGTTCCTTCGGCGGCGCCGTAATGAACAATGGCGCCATAGGGAATTGCAGTGCCGGTCATCCGCTGAACAATGCAGTTTTGGATGGTAAGATTTGTTCCCGTTTCCGTGGTTTTTAATTTGCAGGCCCCCTGGTCCTTAGAGTCCTGCTCAGAATAGGTCTGCTGGAACCAGATGCCATCCAGTGTGACGCCATCCGCGGCAACACTGACCGTTCCCGTCAGGATCGTGCCGGCTTCGCCCGCGCCGCTGCCAAGCAGCGTGATCTTCTTGCTGATTGTGAGATCCTCGGCATAGGTCCCGGGTTTGATCTGAACCGTGTCGCCGGAGACGGCCGCGTCAATGGCTCCCTGGATCGTGGTGAACTCCCTGTCGCCTATCTGCGCCACAAAGGTCTTGGCGGGATCTTTCCCCACCACAAAGCTGCCGTTCTCATCCTTGACCGCCACATAGCCGTCCTGGCACAAGGCCTCCGGCACTTCAGCGGAGAAGGTGCCGCCGGAGACGGAAACTACCTCGCCGGCAGTGGGCCATGCTTCTTCCGTCTTATCCGCATTATTGAAGGCGTAGGCCTTGACTGCATCAACACTTTCTGCGGATTGGAAGGTTCCGTCCTCAATGGTGACGGTGCCCAGGTCCTGATAGCCCTCCCGCTCCACAATGGAGATGGCAGCGCCGTCGCCGATGACGCCGTCGCTGTCAGTTTTTTGCGTCGGCTCCCCTGTCACTGTGATGGCCGTCTGCGCTCCCCGTACTGCCAGACTGCCGGCGCACATCTGCACACCCACATACTTGGCGTTGATGATGGAGTTTTCGATGGTCACTGTCCCGGTGCTGGGGAAGTAGATGCCGTTCCCATTGGGCACGTTGAGGGTGCTGTTCTTCAGGGCGATGGCGTTCTTCACATTGGTGCCGTTGGTGACGATGCCGTAGATATCTTCTCCCTTAACGTCGACGGTAACACCTTCCAGGGTGAGGGAACTGTTGCTGTACAGCACTTGAGCTCCATCTGCCTCAGGGCTTGTCCCCATCAGGGTGCCGTTCTGGATGGTGAGGCCGACATTCTCATAATTGACATCTACAATCGCGTCTGAGCCTGTGTAAGTATACGTTCTGCCGGCAAGATTCAGCGTGCCGCTGCGGCTGCCGGAATAGATCTTGTCACTTCCAGTATAATCGTGCAGAAGCGTCACGACGGCATTGTCCCCGGCAGCACTCGCCGCATTGGCATAGCGGCCATAAATGCGGTCGACACCGCCGACGCTCACCCGGAAGCCGCCGTTGGCAATATAGTCTGCCGCAGTTTCACTGTATAGGAGATACGCGCTGCTGTCCAGCTTGACAGCATCCGTACCGCCCTCCAGAACCACAAGTGTCACGCCGGCGCCGATTTCGGCGGGCAGCGGAATCGTACTGTTCCCGGATTTCACGCTGACAGGCAGCTTCGCCTGAATGGTGCCGCCCTGCCCGGAAACCGAGTTGATGAGCCGCATAGTGGAGTCCACGCCGTCAACCGGCTTACTGCTGTAATTCGTCTTCAATGCCACTGCGCCGTCACTGCTGGTAACTGCCGTGCCGTCAATATCATAGCCATTGAGATCAATGGTCACGCCATAATTTACAGTGCTGATGCCGGAGGTGAGCACGAGATTCTTCTGCAGCTGGACGGTGCTGCCGGCAGGCGCTGCTTTCGCAGCCGCACTCAAAGTCAGGTAGTTGGTTCTGCTTCCATCCCGGGCAATCACGACCGCCTCGGCGGACTCGTCTTTCACCCCGACAGAGAGGGAGCCATCCGGATTTTCCACCACGCCGTAACCATCCCTGAAGGCGTCGGAACTGTTGACAACCCGCGCCGCCTCGGCGCCGGGGAAGCTGCCGCCGGAAATTTCTGCTGTGGCCGTTTCTGCCAGACTGATCACGTACGAAGAGCCGTCGCCCTGCGTCTGGAAGGTGCCGCCGGTGAGCGTGAGATCCGCGCCGGCCCCCATGGAAATGGCGGTTCCGCTGCTCTCACTGGTGAATGTTCCTTTCGAAATGGTCAGCTTGCCGGTGTTGGCCTCGCCTGCAAAGTAGTCAGAGCCCACAACCGTGCTCTCGGCGGTAAATGTGCCGCCGGAGATCGTTGCCGTGTTGGCATTATATACGGCATAGCGACTCTCGCCGGGCTGCGTGAAGTTGCCGCCGGTGATGGTCAGCTCTCCGTAATCGTCATTCTTTACTGTGATCTGGCCGCCGGTAAAGGTGCCGCCATTGATGGTCAGCTTGGCTTGCTTCCCGCCCGCGCTGGGCTGGGGCTCACCATTGGAGCCATTTTCCGCTGCGGAGCTGTTCTGCCAGCCATTGCCGATCAGGCTGGAATAGAGGCCGGAGTTGCTATCAGAAAACTTCACCGTGACGCCGTCTTTGATGGTCATGGTGCCGAAGTTCTTCAACACATACCAGCTGTTGCTGCCGCTTGCGTCGCTGCCGGTACTGGCCTCCTGAGAGCGGGTATAGGGTGATGGCCGCATTGATGTTGTTGTACACCGCACCCCTGCCATGGCTGATGTTATCCACCACGCCGGTCTTCTCCGCGGAGGTATCCACAATGGTAATCCGGGTGCTGTTGTTGAAGATCGTATGACTTTCCTTATTGGTCAGGGTGTGGCCGTTCAGGTCGATTTTGATATACCGGCCTTCCGGGATCACCACGTCTTCAGCCAAGTTCT
>ERZ840096.3112-NODE-3112-length-11786-cov-11.940073_pt1 | contig 11786 bp, 8 predicted proteins | sample MGYA00519878_ERZ840096 | MGnify/ENA primary metagenome ERZ840096 (study PRJEB31850, sample SAMEA3708865) | human gut metagenome | biome: human gut; feature: human-associated habitat; material: faeces | place: China | collected 2014 ...
CCGCAGCCGTCGGAGCGGTGCTTAAGCCGTAAGGCGGGAATTGTGCGGTGTTGCCCTGACTAAAAAACGCCATGCTTTCTTCGGAAAGCATGGCGTTTTTCTTATTTCACTTTTTCCTCAATTGCGCAGGCATCATAGGGTTTCAGCTCCATACTGCCCAAAACGTTTTTGCCGCTCAACAGGTCTGCACCGGATTCCACCTGCACCTTAACTGCGCTCTGGGTGGTGTTGATGTAGAAATGGTAGCGCGCGTTCTCGCTTTCGCGGCAGTGGTATTCCACACCCTGCGGCAGGTCACGCAGGTGCACCTTGGCATCGGCCAAAGCTGCACGCAGCACAGCGGCGTTGCCGGCATCATCCAGGCGCGCACCGATGTAATAAGCGTGCCCCTTGCCGAACACATGGTGGGTCACAGCCGCATGGCCGGAATAGAAATCCTGTCCATACACAGCCACCACCTCGGTACCCTCGGCAGGCTGCAACAGTTCGCAATAATCCTTGATGCTGCTCTGTTGGCTGCTCTTGACCCAGATGGCACGGTTGCCCTCGCCGGGGTACAGGGTGTCCAGTTCGCTTGCGGTCACGCCAAACACTTCGCGCAGGCCGTCACCGGGGAACCCGCCCAGCCAACACAGGGTGCTTTCATCCACATAGCCCAGCAGATAGGTGGCCACAACGGTGCCGCCGTTTTCCACATATTCGCGGATCTTTTGTGCAAAACCAGGCTTGGTCATAAACAGCATGGGCAGCACCACCAGCTTATAGCGGTTCAGGTCTGCATCCACGCCCACAACATCGGTTTCCACACCGCAGTGGTTCAGCTGGGCGTACAGCTGGCAGCAGGTTTCGCGCAGATTCTTCTGCTTGATCTGCATGCCCCAGGCGTCATCCAGCGCCCAGCGGTTGTCCCAGTCAAAGATCATGGCCGCGTCCGCTTTGGGCAGGCTGCCACACACCGGGGTCAGGGCGGCCAGGGCTTCGTTGGTGGCGGTCACTTCGTTGAACACGCGGGTATCATCGCGGCCATCGTGGTCCACAACCGCGCCGTGGAACTGCTCAGAGCCGCCGCGGCCCTTGCGCCACTGGAAGTACTGCACGCCGTCCGCACCACAGGCCACTGTCTGGATAGCGCTCATCCGGTTCACGCCGGGGCGCTTGAGCTTATTATACTCGTGCCAGTTCACCAGGCTGGGGGTGCTTTCCATCAGCAGGAACGGCTTGTCCGGCTTGCAGCCGCGGATCAGCGCATGATCAAACGCCGTCATGCCCGCCGTCACGGTGGTGCTGCGGTCGGGGCGCCCCCAATGGGGGTAACTGTCCCAGCAGACAAAATCCAGCTCTCTTTGCAGCTTGTGGTAGTCCAATCCGGGGAAGTACTCCATCAGGTTCGTGGTAATGGGCACATTGGGGGTCCGCTTGCGCAGGATCGCCGTTTCGCTGTGTACATAGTCCATCATGTTCCAGGTGGTAAAGCGCCGCCAATCCAGCTTCAGGCCGTTCAGGCTCTGCTCCCCGTTATCAAACGGCGGCTCCACCTCGTCAAAGCTGTCGTAGTGGTGGCTCCAGAAGCTAGTCCACCAGGCATGGTTCAGGGCATCAATGGTATGATACTTTTCTTTCAGCCAGCCGCGGAAGCGCTCTTGACACAGCGGGCAGTAGCATTCGCCGCCCAGCTCATTGGAAATGTGCCACAAGATCAGGCCGGGGTGGGCGCCCACAGCGTCGATCAGGTGGTTCAGCAGCTCCTCTACCTTCTGGCGGTAGATGGGGCTGGTCAGGCAGTGGTTGTGGCGCATGCCCTGGTGGTCCCGCACACCGTTGGACTGCACGCGCAGCACTTCGGGGTATTTGCGTGCCAGCCAGTTGGGCTTTGCACCAGTGGGCGTTGCCAGCTCGGTATAAATGCCCTGGTCATACAGTCGATCCATGATCTCGCGCAGCCAAGTAAAGTTATATTCCCCCTCGCGCGGCTCATATGCTGCCCAGGCAAACACACCCAGCGTAACGCTGTTCATTCCGGCCTTTTTCATCATGCGGATGTCCGCTTCAAGAATATCCGGGCGGTCCAGCCATTGATCCGGGTTATAATCGCCGCCGCACAACATCACAGGGGCTTTGGTGATAAATTTCATAGTGGATTCCCTTTCCTCTACACTGTAAAACATAAAACAAAAATTAGGAATCGGAAACCCGAAAGACGGAACTGGCGGTCTGCACCGAAATTCCTCATTCCTGATTTCCAATTCCTAATTATAGTAGATTCTGCAACTATTGTGCCATGTGCAGTTGATGCAAAGGTTTAGCCCTTTGCTGCACCGGAGGTAATGCCCTCAACATAGAACTTCTGCATGATGACAAACAGGATGGAGATGGGGATAGCCACCAAAACACCGCCTGCGCAGAAACGGGAGAAGTAGCTGTTGACCAAAGCCTTTTGCAGCATGTTGTACAGGCCGATTGCCACCGTCCAGTCCGACGAAACGCCGGAGTTCAGGATCATCTTTGCCACAACAAAGTCGGTCCACGGCGTCAGGAAGGAGTTGATAATGGTGTACACCAGGATCGGGCGGGACATCGGGATGACGATCTGGAAGAAGATGCGCGCTTCCGAAGCGCCGTCCAGCTTGGCGGCCTCACGCAGTGCCACAGGCACCGTATCAAAAAAGCCCTTACAGATCAGGTAGCCCAGGCCGGAAGAGCCCGCGTATACCATGATCAGACCGGCGTAAGAGTTGGTCAGGTTCATGTACTTCAAAACAAAGTACACAGCGATCATGGCCAGAACGCCGGGGAACAGGTTGACGGTAACGGACAAGTTCTGCAGCAGCTTGCGGCCCTTGAAGCGGCAGCAGCTTATGGCGTAAGCCACCATCAACACAAAGCAGGTGGAGATCACACAGTTAAAGCATGCCACAACCAGGGTGTTCATGAACCAGCGCGGGAACTGTGCAACAGAGTCCGGCTGTGTCATAATGCTGACGTAGTTCCACATGGTAAAGCTTTCCGGCACAAAGCGGGTAAAATTGATGCCCTTATCGGTGGAGAACGAGGTCAGCAGCAGCCAGGCGATGGGTACCAGCCAGATAAAAGCCAGCAGTGCCAGCACCAGATGGCGGATGACGGAGAAGATGCCTTTTTTCACTTTGCTCTGTTGCAGCTGCTTTTGCACAGCGGCAGAGGGTACAGCAGTGGTACTCAAGAGAACGTCGCCTCCTTCTTATTGATAAAGTGGAAGCATACAACCGTAAACACGGCGCACACAATGAACACCATAATGCCCAGCACGGCAGCCATCTTGTAGTTGTAGTAATCCTGCGTCAAGCGGAACAGCCAGGTAACCAGCAGGTCAACTTCCTTTGCGTTGGACTGTGCAAGGGCCTGATCCTGGGTTACAAACACATCCTGCGTGAGCAGGTAAATGACGTTGAAGTTGTTGACGTTCTTGACGAAATCCGTTACCAGAGAGGGGCCCTGAACGCTGAGCAGGTAGGGCAGCTTGATGCGGAAGAACATCTGCACCGGGTTGGCGCCGTCAATGCGGGCAGCCTCGATCATGTCAGCGGGGATGTTCATCAGCACGCCGGTAGCGATCAGCATCTGGTATGGCACACCGATCCAGATATTGATCATGATGATGGTGAACATGGCCCAGCCCGGCTGGGTCAGGAACGGGATGTAAGAAAGGCCCTTATCCAGCAGGCCGATATTATGCAGGAAGTCGGTAACGCCCGCATTGGCCATCATGGTATTGAAAATACCGTTGTTGGAGAAGAAGTTGCGCACCAGCAGCAGCGTAACGAACTGCGGCACCGCAATGGTCACCATGAACAGGGTACGCCAGAACTTGGGGAACTTGGTCTTTTTGTCGTTGATGAACATTGCCATCAAAATGCCGCCAAAGAAGTTGGTAAAGGTGGCAAAGAATGCCCAAACCAACGTCCAGGTTAAAACCTTGGCAAAGGAATAACCAAACGTGGAGGTCATTCCGCCGCCGCCAAACAGGGTAAAGAAGTTGTTCAGCCCAACCCAGGTAAACAGCTCATTGGGCGGCATGTGCTGCTGGTCATAGTTGGTGAACGCAACAGCGATCAAGATGAACAGCGGCACAATGGTGAACACTACAACGCCCAGAACCGGCAGGGTGAGCAGGGTCACATAGAACTTTTCGTTCAGGTAAACGTTGACATCCTGCACAAAGTTGTTGGTCTTTTTGCCGGCTTCACGGATCTTCTGCAGCTGATAGTTGGAAGATACCACCATCATGGCCGCTGCAATCAGGGCCGCGATCACGATAAAGGCGATCATGCTCATCAGCAGGATTTCAAACGAATTATCGTAATCGTTTACAACGTTTTTCATCGTGGCAACATCGAACACCATCTCCATTTTTACGGTGCCAAGGGTGCCGAACTTTGCCATGTTGGGTACGCCAAAGAATGCCAGGAAATACAGCGCAAAGCCCTGTACAAATGTGACCAGAAGCGCCTTCATCAGTTGGCCGTGGCCAATGTAGCCCAGGCCCCATACAAAGAAGGACAGTTTGGTAATGATATCGCCGTGCACAAAGTCATGACCAAATTTCTGCAAAAAATTGGGTTCCTTTGGTTCCGTGTGCAGGGCCGCAGCAGCGGATTTTGCCACAGGAATCTCTCCTTTCCAACGCGGTTACGCCAAGCGGCCCACACGCGCCCGGCAACCGTTCCGGACCGTTTGTGGGCCGCTGTTTTAGTGTATCAATGCAGCTTTTTTCGTTTTACGGCAATACCGCATAATTCTAAGTGCCGATACGGCGAGCGAGGTGCGGCAGATGCTAAGCCAAAAGCGCAGATAATACTGGATGCTGCAAAGGTGAGCGCCGCCAGTGGCGGATGCAGCGAACCGAAGCAGGGGCAGCGGTCGCAGAGTGCGAGGGGCTTTTGTCCCCGATGTACGATGCGGGTACCGCAACCCGACATTATCGAGCATTTTGGCAACGCAGATGCCGTGTCGCAGCCGCCGGAGCGGTGCTTAAGCCGTCAGGCGGGAATTGTGCGGGGTTGCCTTAACAATTACTGGGTAACCGGTGCGGTGATGCCAGCAACAGCATCGTCAATCAGGGCCTGGGTGTCCTTGCCATCGGGGTTGCCGTTGACGCAGATCTGGCCGAGGGTTTCAGCAGAAGCCCAGTAGTTGCCGCCGACGCGCTGCAGGTTAGCGTACTCAGACTGAGCAACAACAGCGGTCAGAGCCGGAGAAGAAGCGGCTGCCAGAGCGTTGATGTTGGAGGGGCCCTGTGCACGCTGCTGGAAGCGGAGGATCTCGTTTTCTTCGTTGGTAACGTAGTCAGCCAGCAGCATGGCAGCACCAACGTTAGAGCTGTGGGGGTTGACACCAATCAGTTTGAAGCCGGAGAAGGAAGCCATCTGGACCTGCTCGCCGTTCAGGGTGTAGGTGGGCAGCTTGCAGGCGGCGTAGTTGTCGCCCCAAACTTCAGCAGCGTCGTTTGCACGCCAGGTGCCGTTGACGCCGGCAACCAGGGTGCCGTCCTTCAGCTTACCGGTGAACTCTTCGTCCTTCAGGGCGATGAAGCCGGGGTTCTTGCAGATATCGATGACAGCCTGGGTAACGTCAGCGCCCGGAGCTTCGCTCCAGTTGCAGACGGTGTTCACGCCGTCATCAGCCAGGCCCAGGTTCAGGCCGGCGCCGGCATAGAAGCTGTACAGGTACCAGCCGTTAGCAACGTCCATAGAGACTTTCTTGCCTGCGGCGGCTGCCTTATCCAGCATCGTGTCAAGGCTCTTGACGTCATCCTCGGTGAAGAAGGATTTATCATAGAACATGAAGTAGCCGTTATCAGCGGTCAGGGGGTAAGCATACAGCTTGCCGTTCACGGTTGCAGCGTCAACAGAAGCTGCGGTGTTGCGGCTCTTGACGTCGTCAGCGTTCAGCTGAACTTCCTGCAGGGCGCCTGCCTGAACCAGCTCGTTCAGCTGGTCATCAGCAAATGCGTAAACGTCAGCAGCGGCGGTGGGGTCGGTCAGGACGGTATCCTTGGCTGTGGACTCGGACTGAGTGCCGAGGTTGATGGTGATGGTGCCGCCGTAATTGCCGTATTCTTTGATAAAGTTATCAGCGATGGTGCGCAGCAGTTCCTGGTCTTCCTCGGCGCCCCACATGGTCAGGGTAACGTCGTTGGCGAAAGCAGCGGCTGCAGCCTGCTGCAGAACGTCACCATCGTCAGCTGCGGTGCTGTCGGTGGAGGCGGCTTCGCTGGAAGCTGCAGTGCTGGTGGACTCTGCAGTAGATTCTGCAGCGGAAGAGGCAGTTGCGGTGTTGCCGCATGCTGCCAGGGACAGTGCCATCAAGGCAGCTGTTGCAAGTGCGAGTTGCTTTTTCATAATCATTCTCCTTCATCTGCTATATCACAAGCTTCTCAAGGTTGCGCATCATCGTTGCGCAGCTTTGTTTCACAACTTAAGGATACACAATTCTATTTTCAGTGTCAATGTTCATAATCAACATGTTTTACCATGTTTTCTTGTGCATTTTTCACAGCCTGTTACACTTTTGTAACAATGTCGAATTTTGTATGCGCAACGTTGCGCAACTTTAGTACAGGCTTTTTAACAACAATCAGCCTTTCCTGGTGCACGCGCTGTGCGCGCAGGAAAGGCTGTATCAATCATCATATTTTACAATATTGGTAATATTATCTATTTTGTGGACTCGCGCAAAATCACCTGATATCCTTGCATCTGACGCAATGCGATTTGCTTGCCCGCCAAAATATCCAGCAGCATCCGGCATGCCGTGGCGCCCAGGCGCTCGCCGTCAAACTGAGCGGCCGAGATCTGCGGGTTTGAGCTGGTCAACAGCTCACTATCATAAAAGCTGGCCAGTTTCACCTGTTCCGGTACCTTGATGTGCCGGGCGCGCAGCTCCTGCAGCACCGCGACCGCCATGCTGTCGTCCGCGCAGAGCAGGCATTCGGGCTTTTGCTCCAGCGCACCTTCCAATGCATCGATCCGCTGTTCGCTGGTTTCAATGCCCGTCCAAATCAATTTCTGGTCCACCTGCACCCCACAGTCGGAAAATCCGCGCAGGTAGCCGCGCAGCCGGTCCGCGTTGACGGTATAGCCGGTGCAGCCGCCCATATAGGCAATGCGGCGCATGCCCAGCTGCAGCAGCAGGCGGGTCATCTCGGCGGACGCTCCTACCTGGTCGTTATCCACCTGGGGTACCTTATCGTCATCCACGCGGCCAATGGCCACAAAAGGCACGTTGTGGCGCTGCAAAGTCTGCACACATTCATCGTGCAGCATCGTACGGGACAAAATCACGCCATCCACCTTGTGGGATTCCAGCTGGCGTTCCAGCTGGCCAACATCGGTTTCTCCCGCATAGCACAGCAGCAGGTCATACCCGCGCTGGGCCGCCATGTTCCACACACCGCCCATGCACTTGCGCAGGAACGGCAAGTCCAGCCGCATAAAATGCTTGGGGATCACCAGCGCAAGGTTGTTGGTTGGGCCCTGCTGCGCAGTGCGCAGCGGCGCAGCGGCATCCTGGCGGCCCTTGCCGATATAATCGAACACACGCGCGCGGGTAGCCTCGCTCACGCGCCCCTTGCCGGATATTGCGCGGGATACCGTTGTTTTTGATATATCCAATGCCTCCGCCACTTCCGCGATGGTCACTTCATCACGCTTACCTGCCATTCAGCACCCTCCTTTTCCCATGTTGCGCATGCGTTGCGCACCAATAACAGCATATGAGTTTGTTGTACATTTGTCAATCTGCAAACAGCACAAAAAAAGCCTGCCAGATTTGGCAGGCTTGCCGCGCAGTACAGCCGTTCCAAGCATAGGCGTATGGCCGCTGCCCGGAATCTCTCCCGAAATTTTTCGTGTATTAAAAATTCTGTTGGGAGCATAGGGGCGCACATTGTGCGCCCGCCGCCTTGACATAGCAACGCACATTTATGTCATGCACATGGCAAACCTCCGTGGGCGAACGCTGTTCGCCCTTACGGAGCATCTTTGTTTCCCTGACGTTTTCGATAGGTGTTGTGCTGCTTATTTTTTCTGCGGTTCGCCGTTGGCAATATCGCGCACAACCTCACCCGCAATGATCAACCCCGCGGCGGCGGGCACAAAGGCGTTGCTGCCGGGAACCTGGCGGCGCTGGGTACATTTGCGGGCCGTGTCGGGCGGGCAGATGCAATGGGTGCGGCAGCTGATGGTCATATCATCAATGGGGGTCAGTGCAGGCTCTTTGGAGTATACCACCTTCAGGTGCTTGACCCCGCGCTTGCGCAGCTCGGCGCGCATTACGCGGGCCAGCGGGCAGACGGAGGTATCGTAAATATCCGCAACTTCCAGGGCGGAAGCATCCAGCTTGTTGCCCGCGCCCATGCAGCTGATGATGGGCGTGCCCGTTGCCTGCGCCTGCATGACCAGTTCCAGCTTGCCCTTTACCGTGTCGATGGCATCGACCACATAGTCGTACTGGCTGAAATCGAACTGGTCGGCGGTGTCTGGCATGTAGAACGTCTTGTAGGTGTTCACCACGGCGTCCGGGTTGATATCATGGATGCGCTCTTCCGCCACATCCACCTTGTATTTGCCCACCGTTTTGCGGGTGGCCAGGATCTGGCGGTTCAGGTTGGTCAGGCAGACCTTGTCGTCATCAATCAGGTCCAGCGTGCCAATGCCGCTGCGTGCCAGTGCTTCCACCGTATAGCCTCCAACACCGCCAACGCCAAACACGGCCACACGGGCGTTGTACAGGCGCTCCATTGCCTCCTTGCCAAACAACAACTGCGTTCTTGAAAACTGATTCAGCATACTGCCTGCTCCCCCACGGTTTTGTAAATTAACAAACAAATGGGCGGGTTCGCGCCCGCCCAACCTATCAAATCGGTAGTCTTTTCAAATTATAAAGCGCAGCATACAAAAAGTCAAGGGGAAGCCCTGCGCAGAGCTTCCCCCCTGACATATGTTTTGCATTTTACAGCTCGCTGCCGTTTGTGGCGATCACATGGGCGTACCACGCAGCGGAATCCTTGGGGATGCGTTCCATGGTGCGGTAGTCCACATAAATCAGCCCAAAGCGCTTGCTGTAGCCTTCGGCCCACTCATAGTTATCCATGATTGACCAGTAGGTATAACCGATCAGCGGGTAGCCCTCCTGCAAGGCACGGCGGGCGGCCAGCAGGTGGCGGTGCACATAATCAATGCGCTGCGGGTCGTGCACTTTACCGTCCAGCATCACAAAATCTGTGTTGGCCATGCCGTTCTCGGTAATCAGGATGGGCCGGCCATACCGCTGGTTCAAAAAGCGGATGGCCCAATAGATGCAGTCCGGCGTGATGGGCCATTCCATCGCAGTGTGCGGGCTGCCCTGCCAGGTGTTGGCGGTATACTCGCTGCCCGGCTGCTGGGCCGCGCAGGCATTGTAGACGTTAAAGCCCAGGTAATCCAGCGGCTGGTGCAGCAGCTCCAGTTCCTGCGGGGTGAACACATCCGCCCCCAGGGCTTTGGCCATCGGTTCCGGTACCCTGCCCAGCAGAACGGGGTCGCACCACCAGCTGATGGAATAGCAGCCTTCCACCTCCATCGTCCGGCGGTAAGCTTCGGCGATGGCGGCTTCGCTTTCGTCCCCGCAGGGCGAAAACACCGGTCCGGTGGGAGCATACCCCACCTTAGGCGGCGAATGATGTGGCGCGGCCCGTCCGCGGGACGATGCAAGCATCGTCCCCTACAAATATTGGCAGCGTTTATAGCAACCGGCAGGGTCTCTCCCCGGCGCGATGAGGGCATCGTGCCCTACAGATCAAACCGCCGGGCCTGACCCTTACCGCAAAATTCCTAATTACTCATTCCTAATTTCTAATTCTCCCATCCAACTCCTCACTCCTACCCCCTAACTCACTTCATGAGCATTTCCGCCGCCTTCGCCAGCTCCGCGTTCACCGCATCGGCTTCCGCTTCGCTCTTGCCCACGGCGGACAGATACACTTTGATTTTCGGCTCGGTGCCGGAGGGGCGCACCATCAGCTTGTGGCCGCCCGCCAGGTGGTATTCCAGCACGTTGGCGCGGGGCAGGCCGGTGCCATCGGTATCATAATCCGCAACACGCTCCACCGCATAGCCCGCAATCTCTTTGGGCGGGTCGGCGCGCAGAGTCTTCATCAGGTTCTGCATGGTGTACATGCCGGTTTCGCCCTCAAAGGCAAAGCTGCACAGGGCGTTGCGGTAATAGCCAAACTCTTTGTACAACGCTTCAATGGCATCCAGCAGCGTCATGCCCTGCTGGGCATACCAGGCGGCGGCTTCACACACCAGCAGCGTGGCGTTCACGGCATCCTTATCCCGCACATGTCCGCCGGACAGGTAACCATAGCTCTCCTCAAAGCCAAAGATATAGCGTTCCACATGGCCCTCTGCTTCCAGCTTGCCGATCTGCTCGCCGATGAACTTAAAGCCCGTCAGGGTGCGGCGCAGCTCCACGCCGTACTTTTTGGCAACCGGCGTTGCCATATCGGTGGAAACAATGGTGGTCACGGCCACGGGATCCTTGGGCATGGTGCCGCGGGCCAGGCGTGTGCGGCAGATATAATCCAGCAGGATAATGCCCATCTCGTTGCCGGTGATCAGCCGGTAGCCGCCCTTGCCGTCCGGCACAGCGGTGCCGCAGCGGTCACAGTCGGGGTCGGTGCCAAGCAGTAGATCCGGGTGTACTTTATCGCACAGTTCCAGTCCCTTCTGCATGGCTTCGCGGATTTCCGGGTTGGGATACGGGCAGGTGGGGAAATTCCCATCCGGTGTTTCCTGCTCCGGCACCACCGTCACATGGGTCACACCCAGCTTTGCCAGCAGTTTTTTTACGCACTCCAGGCCGGTGCCGTTCAGCGGGGTGTACACCAGCTTGAGCTGCTCAATGCCGGTGCCATCGCCAACGCGCTGGTCATATACAGCCTGTACAAAATCATCCAGGCATTTGTCGTCAATGCTCACAATGCGGCCTGCCTGCACACCGGCTTCATAATCCACCAGCTTTACGCCGTCAAAGCAGTCCACTTTTTCGATTGCAACCAGAATTTTATCTGCCACTTCCAGCGTGATCTGGCAGCCATCGGCGCCATACACTTTATAGCCGTTGTACTTGGCCGGGTTGTGGCTGGCTGTAATGCAGACGCCTGCCCCGCAGCCCAGATAGCGCACCGCCCAGGAAAGTGCGGGCGTGGGCTCCAGCCGCGGGTACACGCAGGCGGTAATGCCGTTTGCCGCCAGCACGCGGGCAGCTTCGCGGGTGAACAGTTCGCCGTTATTGCGGCTGTCATGCGCAATGGCGATCTTTTTGGGCAGGTCGGTCGCGTTCAGGTAATCGGCCAGGCCCTGGGTAGCCTTGCGCACCGTGTACAGGTTCATGCGGTTGGTGCCCGCCCCCAGCACACCGCGCAGGCCGCCGGTGCCGAATTCCAGGTCACGGTAAAAACGGTCCGTGATAGCGGCATCATCCCCGGCAATGCCGTGCAGTTCTTCCGCCACAGCGGTATCCAGTTCCGGCTGGGCCAGCCAACGGTCATACAGTTCTTTCGCTGTATTCATAACAGCACCTTCTTCCTCAAAGTCAGTTTCAGGAAGTGTTCGTTATTTATCAAACATTTACACAGCCCTTATTATAGCAGATACTTGACCGCAAAAAAAGCCGCGGCGGGTAAAAATTTTACCAGCCGCGGAAATTATACATTTTGGGCAATACCGCATAATTCTAAGTGCCGATACGGCGAGCGAGGTGCGGCA
>ERZ840096.3116-NODE-3116-length-11779-cov-2.338025_pt1 | contig 11779 bp, 8 predicted proteins | sample MGYA00519878_ERZ840096 | MGnify/ENA primary metagenome ERZ840096 (study PRJEB31850, sample SAMEA3708865) | human gut metagenome | biome: human gut; feature: human-associated habitat; material: faeces | place: China | collected 2014 ...
CGGCACCGGTGTGCGTGACTACATCCACGTGGTCGACCTGGCCAAGGGTCACGTGGCCGTTATTGACCACATCGACAAGGAAGGCGTGTTCGTCTACAACCTGGGTACTGGCCACGGCTACTCCGTGCTTGAGGTTATCAAGGCTTACGAGAAGGCCGCCGGTCATCCGATTCCGTACGCGATCAAGCCGCGTCGCCCCGGTGACATCGCCGCCTGCTACGCCGACGCTTCCAAGGCGGAGAAGGAGCTTGGCTGGAAGGCCGAGCTGACCATCGACGACATGGCCGCCTCCTCCCTCAACTGGCAGACCAAGAACCCCAACGGTTTCCGCGACGCGGAGTGATATGAGCAGATGAGCTCCCTCTGATGAGGGAGCTCATTGTCGTTTCATCACACGATGCGCCTATCGGCGGCCCAGCGGGTGAGCTCGGTGCGATTCGAAAGCTGAAGCTTTCGCAGCACCGAGCTCACGTGCGTTTCGACCGTCTTGATCGAAATGAACAGTTCGGCCGCCACCTCTTTATACGTGTATCCGCGTGCGATCAGCCGCATGACCTCCTGCTCGCGGGCGGACAGCCGGTCCAGCTCCTCATCATGAGCCCGTGCCGCACCATCAGCGCCGCCATCAGACCCCGCCGCCGGCACACCCTGAAAGGCCGAAAGCACAAAACCGGCCAGTTTTGGCGAGAACACGGCATAGCCCTCATGCACCTGCTTGATGGATGAAATCAAATCAGCGCCGGTAATCGTCTTGGTTACATAGCCCTGGGCGCCGGCGCGAATCACCGCCCCCACATCCTGCGGCGCATCCGAAACCGACAATGCCAGAAACACAGTGGTAGGGGAGTAGGGCCGCGATTTGGCGAGGATCTCGGCACCGCCGCCACCTTCACCGCCGGGCACGTGCACATCCAGCAACACCACCTGCGGCTTGGTCTGTGCGATCATCGCCACCGAACCGGGCACGTCCGCCGCTTGGCCGACGATATCGAAGGAATCACGCAACGTGGCGATTACGCCCGCACGGAACATCTCATGGTCATCGACCACGGCCACACGAATCTTGGCTGTCTCGTTCTCGCTCATCGATGTTCTCCCTGCGCCGCTTTCAGCGCGATCGGCATATGCATTCTGACCTCGGTGCCCCAGCCGGCCCTGGACACTATCTCCACTGTACCGCCGCGCCGTTTGATGCGGCCGATAATCGATTCGCGGATGCCCAGCCGGTCGGGCGGAATGGCGTCCATATCGAAGCCTTCGCCATGGTCGCGCACGAACACTTCAACCATCGTGTCGCTGGCCTCGCAATACAAAGACACCGGCTCGCCGCCATGCGTGACCGCATTGACCAACGCCTGACGGGTGGCGTCCAGCAGCGCATCGGTCTGGGCACTCGGCCGCGCGTCGCCCACGGTGACCACCTCAATCGGTTTGCCGTGCTCGTCCTCCACCTCGGCGGCGATCTGCTTCAATCCGGCTCCCACCGAACGATCCGATGTGGAACGTTCCTGATACAGCCATTCGCGCAGCTCGCGCTCTTGGCTACGCGCCAGGGCGAATACGGTGGTCGGTTCCTCGGAGTGCAGCTGAATCAGCGCCAACGTTTGCAGCACGCCATCATGCAGATGGGCGGTCATGTCCGCGCGCTCCTCTTCGCGCTCCTTCAATGCCTGCTCGTGGGTGAGTCGTTGCAGCATCGCGTTCGCCCACGGCATCACCGCCACCACGATACCGACGATCATCACGAATCCGCTGGCAACAATGCGTCGAGGAGAGCTGCCCCACCCGGGAATGCTGACATTATGCACATACAATGCCCATCCCATGAAAATCAGTGCGATGCCGCCCAACATAGACAACAGCTGCGTGCCTCGCGGACTAAGATTCATCCATGCCAGTGCGATGCCGCCCAACCCTACCAGCAGCGGAAGCACAATCTGGACATCCGCACCGGTGCTGGTGAGCAGCAGTCCGGTGGCCATCAACGCGAAACCGGCCAATGCCACAACGGCCGGTTTCGGAGCACGTTGGATGGCCTCGGACAATGATTCCGATTCGTCGTCATGAGCGTCAAGTGGCTGATTGCCTCGCGCAAGCGGCGCCTGATCAACGGGCACTGTGCGAGCCGCAGCCGCCACCGGGTCTCCGGCGGTCATGAACACCCACAGGAATACATAAGCGATGATGCCTGCGCCGTAGAGGAAGGTCAGAGCGATGAACGCAATCCGAATCCATGCCACGCCGATGCCCAAGTGCAGGGCGATGCCCTTGCACACACCGGTGAGCCAACGGCCCTGCCGGGGGCGCATCAGCGGCATGCGCGCGGGCAGCAATGGTTCGGGAGATGACGTCATACTCCTATTGTGCCGCGCTCAGGGCGTTGCGGCCGGGGTTTTACCCGGTGTTCAGGGAACAATCAGGGTGTTCCCCGAGCGTTGTGGCAGTGGTCGGGCGGTGTAATGGAATCATGAGCAATCCAAACGCGAATCCGTATCAGCCACAGCCGCAGCCTGGTCCGCAAAAAAACAAGACATCGCGACGCTTCTTCACTTGGGTGCGATCCAGTGGACTGGTTCGCGGCGATGACCGGTGGATCGGCGGCGTATGCAGCGGCATCGCTTTACGGCTTGGCTGGAGCCCCACACTAGTACGTGCGTTGGTGATTGTATGTACATTGTTCTTCGGTTTTGGCGCAGCTCTGTACGCACTCGGCTGGTTTCTGATGCCGGATGTACGCGATGGGCACATCTTGGCCGAGGACCTCATTGCCGGCCAATGGGACTGGAATTGTCTTGGATGCTTCCTGTTCCTCGCCGTGGCAATCGTGATTCCAGGTGCGGGGTGGGTTTGTATTGCGCTCGCCGCCTTAGCGCTTTGGTTGTTGGCCAAAAGCGGCATTCGCCAGCAGGAAGGGTACGGATTCGGGGCATCTGCGCCGCGACCGGCTTCACAGCCTGTGTCATATCCAGCTCCACAGCCTGTCTCATATCCAGCCGCGCAACCGGTCCCTCAATCTCCTTTGTATTCAGCTCCGCAACCTATTTCACAACCTGTTTCACGAACCGCGCCTAGTGTTTCACAACCTGTTTCACAGCCTGTCTATCAGTCGATGCCCAGCGTGATGCCGGGCACAGTGCCCAGCGCGATGCCCGGCACAGTACCCAACGGGCCGTTTGCCCACGACCGTATGAATGCGACGGCCTATGCCCCCACCGAGTCCAAGCGCCGCAAGCCGGCGGGCCCAATCGTGGTCTTGAGCATACTGGGCCTTACCTTCCTCTCCTTTGCCGGTCTGATGGGACTGATTTGGGTAAACGACATGGGCATTATCGGCATTATGCGTCTGAGCACCATCTGGATTGCCGCAGTATGCATAGTGATGGGGCTGGTGGTCATCATTCTCGGATTCAGAGGACGGCGTACCGGTGGTCTGATTCCTCTCGGACTGGTTGCCGGTGGATGCGCGCTCTGCATGACCATCGTTTCAGGCACGTATGGCGTGTACTACCGTGATTTTGGTGCCAGCGGCATCAATACTGTTGTTTCACTGAGCCAATCTGTCAGTGCGAGAAACAGCGACGGCATGAACGATGTGCAAAAGGATGGCATCTTCGTTGCCGATGCCAGCGATGCCACGTTCGAAACATTGCAGCAAGGTGTGGCGTTCAGCGGTGAAAACTACAACACCGATCAGGCGATCATTGATTGGTCCGATTGGGGCAAGACACATGGGCCGCACACGGTGAAGATGCTGGATGGCAAAACCTCCATCAGTAATTGCCCGGTCGGTACCATCACCATAGCCGCAACACAGGCGCAAGTGCATATCGTTCTGCCGGATTCCTGCACTTACGCCTTCTTCGGCACCGCCGACTCCTACTCCACTTCGAGTGACGTCGGCGGCAAATACGAGATGGTATACAACAACTACATGGGTCCAAGCTTTGGTTTCTTCGAAGCTGAAAGCGCCACCAATCCCATGAATGGGCCTGATTACGAATGGTTGGATAAGGAATCCGCCATGCCGGACAACGGCCCAGAACTAAAAATCAATATTCCCTATGCGGTGGAAGCACGCGTCAACGTGGTGTACGCCTCCGATTGGGGAGGCTCCACGTTCCAGCCGCTTGCCGATATATACGACGGCAACAGTACAAGCAAGAACACAACCGAACAATCGGAATGATCAAGCCGTTGCAACTAGGAGATGGAATCATGACTGATGAAACCAAGGAATTCGCCTCCATTGAGGATGCGACACCGACCACGGCCATACCTTCCGAAACCGACGCGACCACCGCGACCACAACCATGGTGACCGTCGATGACCGAACCGATACCACGGTGCTGCCATCCGCAGCGGATGATGACGAAACGGCTGTGCTGCCCGTCCCCGACAATCATGCGGATGCGTCGGTCTCGGATGTGGATACGCAGGCAACAGCTGCCTCTCCATCGCCCATCGAACCAACCACAGATCGGATTGCCCTGGAAACAGTTGCCGATGCCGTGGAGGGAGATGGTGGGCCGATTCCATCTGCCGATGATGTGCCGATGTACGCAGCATCTTCAGCACGACCTCCCTATGGGCAGTCTCAGACCGCCGGCAAACCATGCCAGCCTGGGGGGAGCGCCAAGAACGTCCAGAGCGCCAAGAACGTCCAGAATGCTAAGGATGTCAAGAGTGCCAAGAACATCCAGAAACAGAGCACCAGCGCGCCTACTGTGGTATTCGGACTATTAGGCGTGATTATCGGCGTGATCGCGCTGGTTTTCGGGTACATATCTCCGGATCGGATGATTTCGTTGTTCTCGCCGAATCCGCAATTGCTGACGGCTGTTATTTGCGCCGTAGTGGGACTGATTCTGGTAATAGTGGCCGTTGTATGGGCCATAGTCGGTGCCGTCAAGAAGAGAAAATAGCGTTACAAACCATTGCATTACGGTCCCAGTAGAAGCACATTATGACGGGAGCCGACCGATAAGAGCCGACCGTTCTATGCTGATGGGGGGGAGGCATAGTAACTATGAAGCGGATTTCGGTGCGGCGGGTAGCGAGCGTCATCGTCACCGCGATGGCGATGACGCTGGTATTCGCCACACTTGGCTGGGCGATGATGCCGCAATGGAACACACGGCCCTACACCAAGCACATCGTTATCGCTTCTGCCGACACCACCATCACCCCTGCCCATGCGAACATTCCCCACGAGGGGCGATATCGTACGCGTGAAACCCGACTATCCATCAAGACCGGCGACGGCGTCACGCTACCCGCCGTACTACGTGAACCGGTCGGCGCTCCCGGGCCACGCCCGGCTTGTCTGTTCATTCACGGGTCCGGTACCAGTGGTGCCGAGGATTTCGGCGATATCGCCAACGCCATGGCCTCTGCCGGTATCGTGACCTTGGTGCCGGCCAAGCGCAACGACAACTACACCGTGCTGCATCGCGACTACCCGCGTTTTGCTCGCGAATACGGGCGTTCGCTCGACGTGTTGCGTGGCAGAATCGGCGTGGACCCCGCCAAAACCGGCATCTACGCCGAATCCGAAGGCACCTGGATCGCCACGATTCTAACCTCGAAACGGCAAGACATTGCCTTTGCCGTACTTACATCCGCACCGGTGTTCAATGGACGTGAGCAAATGGCCATGGCTGTCAGCGCCTATACGCATGAGGCCGGCGCGCCCAAGCCCGTGGTCAAAGACATGGCCAAATTGATGTCGCTGGACTACGCGCCATTTGATCTAGCCTATGCCGACTTTGATGCCGACCGGTATCTGAAATCCCTCACCATGCCGGTGCTGGTGAACTACGGCACCTACGATACGGCCATGCCCATCGAACAGGGGGCGCAGCGGATCATCGCTACGGCCAACAAGTCCGGCAACGAGAACGTCACCGTACGCTATTTTGCCGGCAACCATCAGATGCGGGCTGGTGAGGGCTTATTCACCCCGAACCTGCCATTGGCCGAAGGCTATACGCAAGCGCTGGAAAATTGGGTGAACGGTGTGACTGCCGGAACCAAAGCCGATGGATGGGCAACGCCTCAAGTCGCCGGTGCAACACCTCACCAGCGCTTCGCCGCGTCGCAACGTACCAGATCCGGTATCGTCGGCTCGCTTGGCGTGCTGGCCGGTCTGATGGTGGCAGGGCCCGTGCTGATCGTGATGGCGGCGATATTAGGTATTGGCTTGACTGTGTTTTCTTGGCTACAGACGTTGCTGGCCGGGCGACGTAGTGTGGCGACTGTGCGGGCCGTGCATGCGACGCCGAGTGAGCTGGGGGCCGCCCAGCGGCGCATGTTGCACGGCATTGCCGGCTTATCTGCCGGTATCGGCACAGCGGTGATGGTGATTACTGGGCTGTTGTACGGCTATATGAGCGCCGTAGGCGTATCGGCTGTATTGGTTATGCCTCAACCGCGGCTGTTTGCCGTCGGATGGGTGGTGCTGCGAATAGCGACCATGCTGTTGGTGGTGCTGTTTGCTTGGGAAATGGAACGTGTCTGGTATTGCCGCGCCGATATCGTCGGTGTGCGGCGCGTCATATGCGTGATGGTAGCGCTCGGCACTCTCGCCACACTGATGACACTGGCATTTTGGGGCCTATTCTCGCTGTAATTCTGCCGATGTGCGCTGGTAAATGGGGCCTGGCGGGCAGGCTGCGTTGGTGGTCTGGGTGTGGGGCGATCGGCAGATTGCGTTGGCCTGGGTATGGCCGGCCGACGTACATCAGTCGGGGTGTCCGATACACAGTGAATGGCTGAGTATTACGCTTGGGAGGCTTCGGCCTCCTCTAAGGTGTCGAAACCGCCGAGCTGGACTGTGTGCAACAAGGTTTCCTCAGTGATATTGCGTTGCGGGCTGGCTGCGGCGCGCTCGCCAATCATCGCTTCGTAACGTTCGAAGGTCTGGTCGGAATACGTACCAAGCTCGCCGCGCAGATAGGTTTCGAATGAGGTGGCAGATGGTGTGTCTTCGGTGGTGGTGAGTGCGCGCATCGCCTCGCCGAGCTTGGGGTAGCGCTCGCGGAAATCCTTGGCCCAGGCGACCTGCTGGGCGATGACCTGTTCCTGACGGGCCGCGCGCTCTTCAGAGAGACGCGGAATATACGGCTCTATGTTCTTCGTGAAATTTTCCGGTGCGGTGGAGGCCATCATGCGGCCGTATTTTTCGGTCACGAGGTTGCGGCCCACGTGGTCGGCCGCGTCAAGATCAGCGGCATAGCTGGTGAGTAATGGCCGCTCCCATGTGAGGAACTGGGCCAACCGCATCTGGTGGAACACCGGCCAGTTGCCTTGGCATGCCGCGCGTCCACCCTCATTGTTGGTGCGCTGGAACTGATCCCATTCATGACGCACAATAGCCTCGCGCAGTTCATCATCAGTCAGTTCGTTGGTCATCGACGTTCCTTTCACTGATACCTCCCTCTGATGAGGGAGGTGGCACGGCGAAGCCGTGGCAGAGGGAGCTTGAATCTACAAACTTTTAAGCACCGGATCATCAGAGGCGATGTGGTCCTCGACATACGGGCGCTGCCATTCGAGGAAGGTCTCGCCGGACGTGGTCAGGTGTTCGCGTTTGAGTTCCTTGACGATATCCACCGCAATCTGCTCCACAATATCGTTGATTTTCTTGATTGCTGGAGCCGCGCCCTTGCCGCCTTCGCCAAATCCGGCCCCGCCATAGCAGGCTGCCGAACTCAATCGCATCACGGTTTCCAACTGTTCGCCCACGTTCGGCAACAGCGCGAACATCGAGCCAGACAGCTTGCGCAATGCTGCGAACTGCCACTTGTAATACGGCATATAGCCCACCACCATCGGCACGTTAACCAGGAACACCAACGAGGCGGTGGCCTGCACGAACTCGTGGATGGACAGCCATGCGGCCGCGCCGTCGCCGCGCTTCAACGAACGCGGCAGATTATATTGACCGGCCTGGGCGATCATGCCGAGTCGCTTGGAGATCAGCGCGAGCCGCACATCGTCGGGCATGTTCTTGAACCCTTGGCGCGTCTTGGAAAACAGACCGGTGGGATCGGCGAACACCTCGCCATTGGTGGCGGCGGCCAAGGTCGATTCCTGAAGCATTAGCCACTCATGCGGCGCGGTCTGCGCCGGCGCAGTGTGATACCCGGTGATCGACTCAAAGAAGTCACCGATGCGGAACACGCCGTCACGGCGATTCGCGCCCTGTGCGCGCGGCGTGACGGGGGAGAGCGGTGCATCAATCGGAGTCGTCATCGCTTCCGCCACATCAGAGGACGCCGCGCCTGACTCGGCAGTGGCGGTATCGTGCGTAGCGGTGCCGGGGGTGGGTGCGTTTGCCGCATCGGGTATGACGGTGGAGCCTGCACCTGCGGAGGGGAATGCTCCGGAAGCATCGGACCTGGCATGCGCCTCGAACGTCACGCGGCCTTGCGCATCCACGCTGAACTTGCGCGGCAGTGCCTCGTAATCGACCTCAAGTTGCTCGCCGATCGCCGCGTAATCCTCATCCGTAAGCCACAGGCAGAAGCGCGGGCCGAAATCGTGGTCCTGCGAATACGCATCATCGAATCCGTAGCATTCCGAGCCATGACCCACCAGACCGGCGGCGATACGCCCGGCATACTGCGGATACTTCGCCGCAATCATCGGCTTGCCCATCTGCGTCCAGAACGCGCGGGCCAGCTTCAGTCCGGACACCGGGCATGCGGAAACGGCCTCGGCCGCGCCCGCAGAACCGGTCGACACCGAAACGGTGGATGGGGAAGATGCCGCGTTCGCACCGGTCTTGCCCTGTGCCGGGCTGTTCGGCAGCCGCGAGCCGGACTGGGGCAGCGCGCCTGCATCGCCGGCAACACCTGCATTGTCAACCGTCACCCCGGCCTGCGCCGCCGCTTCCTCGGCCTGCCGCAGATTGTCGGCGGTGATACGCCAGTAATCGGTGTCCTTGCCGTAACATTCCTCGATCACGGCCAGCGCATGCCGGTATCCAGTAACCGCATCCGCATACCGTCTCTCGGCAAAGCACACCTGCGCGAAGCCCGCCAGTGCGGAGGCATAATGCGCGGAATGTTCCAGATGGCCGGTGCGATAGATTTCCAGCGCCTTGGCTGCATGCCAATGCGCGTCCTCCAACTTGTGTTCGGTCAGCAGGGTCAACGCCAGATTCGTGTGCGAGCTGGACACGTCGATATCCGCGTCCGGGTTCACGCTCGAGGCTTCGATAATGCGCAGCGCTTCACGCAACTCCAGTTCCGCCTTGTCGGGCCGATTCGTCTCGCTGTAGAGCATCGACAGATTGTTGTGCAGTGCTGCGAGCCTACGGTCGGTGGGCGCCAGCGAATGCCGGCAGACACTCTGCGCCTGATGATACAAATCCTCGGCCTGATCGTATTGTTTGGCCGCGCGCATCGAGGTGGCGCAATTGATTAGCGTGATGGCCCACGCCTCGGATGTGCCGGTGGTCAAGCCCATACGAGCGGCCAGTTCCAGCGCTCGCTGCACAATCCACTGATTCTCCTTGTGCCGACCTTGCGAGCGATAGAAGCCCATCGTTTCGTTGAGCACGGTGAGCAGTCCGGCCTCGTCGCCGGCGTTTTCCGCGTCCACCATCGCCTGTTCCAAGTACGGGCCGGCTTCGGTGGCGGCCGTGTGGCGATCGAAAATCGCGTCCAGTCCGTTCAGGAATTGTTGGGTATCAAAGGTTGCGGGCGATTGATCGGCATCGTCCGCAACCTGGTTCGCCGTGGAATCGGCACCTTGTGCTGCGGCCGCCGCATCGGTGTCGTCGGCATCGTCTGGACCATGCGCGAATTGCGCGGCGAATTGTTTGAGCAGTGCTTCCTCATCCATACCGCCAGACCTCCCTGAATCGTGTCTGATTTCAGTCTATTAATACTGTGAACAAACACGTCAGGGAGTTTGCTGTGAGCTTGGTCTCAGTCCACCTTGGTTTCGCGCAAGCGGTGAATGGCGTCGGTATCGGTTTCGCAGCGCCACGAGTAGAAGGCCAGCAGCCCTACGGCAAGCAGAGCCAGCGGCATACCGCCCAGGCCGGTATAGCGATAGTTCATCGAGAAGGTGGTGAGCATCGCGCCGCCGACAATCGAGCCGATGGCATTGCCGAAGTTAAACGCCACCTGTACAGCCGCGCCGGCGATCAGCTCGCCGCCGCCCTGGCCGGCTTCGGTCATCAGCAATTGCTGTGGAGCGGAAGTAAAGAACAATCCGATGGCGATCCAGAACGTCAGTACAGCGGTCATCGGCTGATTACCCGGAGTGATAAGCACCAGCAACAAGCCGAGGCAGGAGATGGACTGACCTATTGCGGCCGCGCCGGCATGCCTCCAATGGTCGGTCAGACGACCTCCAAGCAGACCGCCGATGACCATACCAAAGCCGGCAAGCATCATCAGCATCGGCACCAGGGAAGACGACCATCCGCCGGTTTTCTGCAGCCAAGGGGAGACGTAGCTCCACCAGCAGAACACACCGGCATTGCCGGTGAACACGGCGGCCAAAATCACCCACGGGCCACGGCGGGTGAGGAACTTGAACTGACCGGCGATGCCTGCGTCCTTGATCGGTGCAACGTACGGAATCCACGCCGACGCCAGCACAATCGTCATTGCCGCCCAAGCGGCCAAAATGCCGAAGGCAAGACGCCAGGAAAGGAACTCGGCCATCAAGGTGCCCGCCGGTACGCCGAGCATATTGGCCACGGTCTGTCCGGTGACCATCACGGATACGGCCTGCGCCTCCTTGCCTTCCTCCGCCAGAGTCTTGGCGATGAGTGTGGCTGTGCCGAAGAATGCGCCGTGCGGCAGGCCGGCGACGAATCGTGCGACGACCAGCATGGCGGCATTGACGGAGAATGCGGAAGCCAGATTGCCCACCAAGGCAATCACCATAAACAATATGATGAGGTCCTTCGGCGGCACCTTGCGGCCGAATACCAGAATCAGTGTGCCGAAGCACACGCCGATCGCATACGCGGAAATGTAATGGCCTGCGGTGGGGATGTCCACGCCGGTGGCGGCCGCGGCCTGCGGCAGAATGCCCATCATCACGAACTCGGCGGCACCGAGAATGAACGCGCCCGAAGCCAGTGCAAGCAGACTCTTCTTCATGGTTCCTCTAATTACTTCAGTATTACTTACAAAAACAGTGCGGCAATCGATTGATTCGAGCGATATATTACGGTGGTCCGCCAACAAATACGGGGGCTTGCCGTGATGTGGTTTGTCGCTGTGTGCGGCGGGTTGTTTACCGCTGTTCGATCGCTTGGTTTGATTGTTGGGACAGGAAACGAAAAAACCGGATTGCTGATTTCTCAACAATCCGGTCCAGTTGTCGGGCTGGCGGGATTTGAACCCGCGGCCTCTTCGTCCCGAACGAAGCGCGCTACCAAGCTGCGCTACAGCCCGTTTGGCAACAGATGTAGATATTACATTGTGGTGGTGGACAATGCAAATCGGCATGTCGCGAGTGTTGCGTGATGGTGGATTCGCCATGTGTACAGGTCTCTCAAGCCTTGTGCAGGGCCGGTTTTGCGTCATGTGAGCGGGTGTTCAGATGGCCGTGCGGTCTGCCGGGCTCATAATCGCCGGCCTTGCGTACACTGATGAATCATGGCTGAAGTTGTCGAAAATACCGAAAACACTGAGAATGAAACCCCGGCCGTCCCGCAGATGAGCACCGTCGAACGTGCGGAAATGCTGCTCAAGCAGGACGCCACCATCCGCGAGAAGATCAAGTCCGGTGCCACGCTGGACGAAGCCG
>ERZ840096.3140-NODE-3140-length-11712-cov-2.531440_pt1 | contig 11712 bp, 7 predicted proteins | sample MGYA00519878_ERZ840096 | MGnify/ENA primary metagenome ERZ840096 (study PRJEB31850, sample SAMEA3708865) | human gut metagenome | biome: human gut; feature: human-associated habitat; material: faeces | place: China | collected 2014 ...
TACATGATCACGTGCGATTGGAAAGCGGAGATGAATCTTACTCCCGCAGAGCGGGAACAGACCCTTCGGCTCCGCACTCCAAAGACGCTTCGCGTCAAAGGAGCAAGCCCCCTCTTTGCAAAATTTGCATAAAAAACGAAAAAAATTACAATACATTGTTGACATTTACAAGAAAGTTTGGTATAATAAAAGCAACGGATGGAAATCCCGCTTATGGAAAGTGGAATACTGACGGATATGGAAACCAGAAACAAAAACTCGGCGGCAGCAATCCTGGAGCAGGTTGCCGGAAGAGCGCAGGTTTCGACCGGAACGGTGAGCCGTGTTTTCAACAACAGCTCACTGGTTCCATCGGCAACCCGGAGCCGGGTGCTACGCGCCGCCCGCGAACTCGGTTTCCGTCCCCGCATCGGGGTGCGGAACAAGCAGATCGCGCTGGTCACGGAATCACCCGACAAGACCGTGATGGGCGGGTATGTGAACACGATGACGCAGTATCTTTGCTTTGCGCTTTCCCGCGAGGGGGCCGGTATTACGATGATCACCGAAGACCGGATCGGCAATCTGGAAGACTGCTGGTTCGACGGGATCATCGGCATCGCATGGGAAGACGAAACCATCCGGATCCTGAAGGCGTTCCGAAATCTCCCGGTGGTCTGGCTCAGCGACGAACATGCGGATTCTTTTCACTGCGTCTACGTCGACGCGCATAAAACCGGCCGGATCGCCGGAGAATACCTGTGGAACAGAGGACACCGGAAGATCGCGGTCATCCACGACAACGACTATATCGGCTTCAACCGCGCGGAGGGCATGCGCCGGATTCTGGACGAACTGGGAGCAGAAACTCCGCCGCTTGCCTTCTGCAACGACCAGCCGCTTCATCTGGCGGTGAAAAGGGTGATGGACAGCGGCTGCACCGCCGTCTGGGTCACCGGCGAGGATATGAAATCGGTTGAGGTTTACTGGCTGGTCCGGGAACTTCTGGGCAAAAGGATTCCGGAGGATCTCTCTATTCTGGGTTTTGAACATCCCGGCATGACCGGCTTTCTCTGCCCGGCGCAGACTTCGCTGGTCAGTCCGCTGCGTGAAATCGCGGAAAAAGCAGTGGAGCTGGTGCTGCGGGACGATCTGAAGAAGTTGGAGAAGATTGAATATCCGGTTCAGCTGATTGAACGTAATTCGATAAAAAATTTACCCTGAGGACAATAAACCAAGAGAGGTGTGACGTATGTTCAACTGGAAAAAGAAAACCGCCCTGCTGCTCGCGGGGCTGGCGATGGCCGGAAGCGCCTTCGCCGCAGACGTGCCGCTCGCACTCGACGCGAAACAGTTCGAGGCCCGCAACGGCGCGAAAGTGAACTGGAAAAACGGGGTTCTCGACCTCAAGATTCACAACCCCGAGTGGTCCGGCGGCGTCCGGATCAATCCGCCGGCCGGACAGAAGTTCGACTTCTCCAAAGGCCGCTACCTCGCCTGCGATGTCGAGAACACCGGCGACCGCCAGATGCGGCTGACCATGCACATTTCAAGCGGCGAGCGCGGCTCCAAAAGCAGCAGCCATGTCGACCTGCCCCACCGCGAGGTCAACACCGGCATCGGCCTGAATCCGGGTGAAAAGCGCACGATGCGCATCTACCTGCCGCACGCATCGCTCTTCCTCGCTCCCGAAGGCGGCAAGCACATGCGCGTGCTCGACACCGCGAAAATCAATTCGATCGAATTCCAGCTTCAGTGGCCGTTCGAACTTCCCCGGAAGTACCTGGTCGACTGCCGCATCTCCAACATCCGTCTGGAAGGGGAACCGGAGTACGACAAGAAAATCGCCGGTTCCAAGGATTACCTGCCGTTCATCGACCGTTACGGCCAGTACATCCACTCCGACTGGCCGGAGAAGATCCACAGCGACGACCAGCTCGTAAAGGAGCATCAGCGCGAACTCGCCGAACTGGACAGCCTGCCCCCGATCGCCGACTGGAATGAATACGGCGGCTGGGCCACGGGACCGCAACTGGAAGCGACCGGTTCGTTCCGCGTGGAGAAGTATCAGGGCAAGTGGTTCTTCGTCGATCCCTCCGGCAGGCTTTTCTGGTCGACCGGCATCGACGTGCTGCGCAACAACACCGACTCCCCCAACCGCAAACACCCCGAGTGGTACGCGAAAGACGTTCCGCAGGATTACGTGCTGCCCTTCACCGACTGGAACCTGCAGAAGAAATACGGCAAGAAGGACTACCTCAACGATTATTATAACGTGCTCGTCCGCCGGCTGCGCGCCTGGGGCATCAACACCATCGGCAACTGGGGCAGCGACGACCTGATCCTGCTGGGCAAAATGCCCTATACGCTGTGCCTCGCGGAGATCAACTCTCCGGCGCTGCGCGATATCCCCCGCCTCCAGATCAAGGAAGAGAACGGCAAGGTCAGGCGGATCAATTTCTATGACGTTTACGCTCCGGCCTTCGAGGAGAAAATGGGCAATCTGCTGCGCACCCGCGCCGAGCAGAGTGAAGCGGCTGAAAAATCGCTGACCGATCCGATGTGCATCGGCTACTTCGTCGACAACGAGCTCCGGTTCAACGACATCATCTCCGGCACGATCAAGGCGGTGCCGGACCAGCCGGCCAAGCTGGAGTGGGTCAAAGACCTCAAAGCGAAATACGAGAACTCCATCGAAAAGCTCAACAAGGCGTGGAAAACCGAATTCGCCGACTGGGACGCCCTGATCGCCAACAACAAAATCGTGCCGAAATCCGACGGATTTCACGCCGATTCGCAGGCTTTCCTGCTGAAGTTCGTCGACCGTTACTTTGAAGTCGCCCGCAAAGGCATCAAGAGCGTCGCGCCGCACCGGCTCTACCTCGGCTGCCGTTTCGTCGGCTTCCGCCAGAACGGCAACATCTGGAAGGGCGCCGCGAAGTACTGCGACGTGCTCAGCGTGAACACCTACAGCAACTGCGTCGCCAACATCCCCGCCCGGGATTTCCACGACAAACCGATGGTGATCGGCGAATTCCACTTCGGCACCTACGACCGCGGCATGTTCGCTCCGAGCCTCTGTCCGGTCGGAACCCAGCAGGAGCGCGCGACCTCCTATATGCGGTTCGTACAGGGTGCGCTGACCCAGCCCAACCTCGTCGGCACCCATTACTTCCAGTTCCGCGACCAGCCCCTGACCGGCCGGTGGGACGGTGAAGGCTACCAGATCGGCTTCGTCGACGTGGCCGACACCCCCTACAGAGAGCTGTGCGAATCCGCCCGCGAAACGGGTGAGCACATGTACCTGAACGGCAAAGCCGTCAACGATATGAAGTAATCAGGCTCCTGCTTTCGGGCCGGTGCGGAATCTCCCGTACCGGCCTTTCCCATTTTCATGCGAAATCCCATTTCCGGAATCTGCATATAGCGTCATCCGCGGCCGGGGAGTTCTGCTTCGGCAAGTGAACCGGCGGCGGGACCCGACGCTCCTCCCGCAGCGAAAAGAGCCGTTCCGCCCCCCGTGAACAGCACCGCGCCGCCACAGATACTGCCCCAATGCCGTTTCCGGCAGCAGGCAAGCCGAAAGCACCGGCGTCATGTTGATGCGCCGGAATGCCAGTCAGGCTCCGCAAAGCGCGTAACCGAAATAAATGGGTGATTTCAATATTACTTGTAAAATCAATCAATAAGATTTATATATTTAGATTTAAACTTGATAAAACATTGATTTTTCTCTCCTTTCAACTTGTATTTTCCAAGAAACGGCATATATTGAGAATTATAAATATGAATGCGTGATGATTTCTTACTATATGGGGGGCTGAAAAATGAAAAAAATTCTCTTTGCGTTAATTGCCGGACTTTTCGCCGTGCCGCTTTTTGCGGCTTATCAGTACGATTACGGCACAATCAGCGGCGCATCGAGTGATAAGAGGCCGGACAGCAAGTATACCGCCTATGCCGACCGCGGCGGCAGTGCCGGCCTGCAGAACACGCTCTATTTCAATCATGAGTCCTACCTCTATTTGGACATCGCCAAAGGGGCGGGCGCGAATTTCGGAGCTTATTATCTCGACGGCGCCACACGCGGAGCTGACCTGAACCTGCAGCTGACCGCCGACGGCAGATATTCGGCTTTCGACGCCGACGGCAACGCCGTTCAGTTCAATCCCGGCGACGCGATCGGCTTCTGGTACGAGGACGCCAACGGCAAGATCGTGTACAATACCCCCGGACTCGAAGGCGAGCACCGCCAGACCTACAACGCCACCTGGATCAAAGATCAGGATACCTACATGATCGGTTTCGGTGAATACGGTCAATATATCAATTCCAGGAATCCGGATCAGATTTACGGTGAATCCGCCTTTGTCATGGATGTTCAGGTCGGCGGCACGGCTCCGACCGGCCAGCCGCTTCCCGGAGTGCTGGCTACCCTGCTGATCGGCGGCGCCGTCGCGACCGGCCGCAGACTGTACCGCCGCCGGGCCTGCTGAATTCGCCCCCACTCCCTGCCGCTTTTCACGGAGCATTCCGGAAAAGCGGCATTTTTTATTTCCCCTCCTCCCCCCTGCGGCAACAGGAATTTCGCCTTTAACGAGCAGGAGGCCCCATCCCCCGACCGGCAAGGTACTGGTGCTGAATACTTAAAATCCGGCAGGGGATGTACCGGATTCCCCATATTTTCTGAAGATGCACATTGCCTCTTCACACGCAACCGGAAAGAAAAATCACACTGGGCAGCCTTGTAATATACATAAAAAAGGGTTATTGTTAACAAGCCGCATTCCGCTCATGAAAGAAAGGCGGTGTCGTTGTGAAAAAAGAGTCCAACGTTCCATGACCCAAAAACTCGAAAAGCATCGAACGGGATTTTCCGGCGGAGATACAATGGCTCCTGGTAAATTTTTATTGCTTCAGCTTGATTCCGGCAATGATAAAACTGTTCCAGACTGGATGTGATGCACCTGTGACCATCTGTTTTTCCGGATCAGACCTGAAGATTTGGACATCCAGCGCTTTGACCGGGATTGGTTGATTATGAAGTACCGTTGAGGAGAAGGACATATTGGAAAAATTAATAAATTTGCGGGAGGCCGGAATTTCTTTAGCCTGGCTGGGCAATATCTTGGCGGCTTTGATGTCATCAGGGGCGGGGACATGGGGTAAAACTTTCTTTGACAAATTGCTTGGGAAAGATGCCCCGCTGCCGAATTTGACGGAATGGGTTCTTAGTGCGGCTCATGTTTTCTGGCTTGTTCCCGTTTGTATCGGACTCCTGTTGATCGCGGCGCGAAAGCGAAAAAGCATTCAGGATGCGGTCGTTCTTGTTTCATGGAGCCTCTCCATATTGTGGCTGGTCTGCATCATTGCGGCATTTCTGCTTCCGATGATGGGGCTGGATTGGAGATTGGGAACATTATGAACATTCCCCCTCTATTGCGGCAAAGACTGTCAATCGCTGTGGAAAAATCGAAAAAAACAGCTTGTCCGTTATGGTTGAGCCAAGCGATCATCAACCGTTCTTCCGGCTGCAAATAGTGCGGACTGGAACGCAACGCAGTTTGCCGAGAATGCAAAAGGAGTAAGTTAATCTTGGATTATCTGGCATATTACAAATTGGCGCTTGAAAAAGTGTATGGCGGAGAGTTCCCGGAAATGTCCTCCGAGGAATTTGACCGGCGCTGTGCACTGGAAACAGTTCCCGCTGCCTTGAAAGCACTTTATCTTGCACTCGGGACGGAACGCATTTGCACAATGCACACACTGCTCCCTATGCCAGAGGAATTGTTTTGTGTGGAAAACATGGTGCTTGTCCAGAAGAGCCAAGACCGAATCTGGGCAATTCAGGCTAAAGATCTGACAGAAGAAAATCCGATTCTTCAGGTGATGACCGAACACCGTGAAGAAGCAGATGGAACGGATATCTGGATTTTCGCAAATGACGGTACAACCAGGCTCGCGGTCCAGATGGCCAATCTGATTGCGGAATCCGCCCGGAAAACGGCAGAACTCCAGCAGACCGTTCGACACGGTTTCTGGAATACCGTCCGCAATGCGTTTTCTCATATTACCCGCAAACGGGAGTTGTTGTTGAACATCCTGATACTCTGCTTGCTGGTTGTTTTCATTCAATCCGGAATTTCATTTACATTGGTCGCGCGCTATCCCAAATGGGGCGGGCTGTCTGTCCTGTTTTTCATGGTGTTGACCGCCGTTCCTGTTTACAGTATCGGGCGAATTTACTTTTACTGGAACGTCTGGATTCACTGGAGCGACAACGTTCGCTTTACCGATCTGGGCGACAAATTGTTTCTCCAGACTCTTGAGCAGACCTTGCAGTATTTGCGCTGGAACCGTCCGGATCTCTGGAGCGCCTATGGATGCGGCAGTGTGGAATTCAATCCGGAAGTGGCGCTTCATGACGGACCGAATCGTTTTTGTCAGGGCCGCTATGATCTGATTTCCGATGCAGACGGAGCGCTTTACTTCCCCGGATTTGCTGTCATACGGTATTCGGCAAAGAAACAATGTTCCGTTTTGCTTCGGACAACATTGGATGATTCCGGATGTCTGAAATTCCTCTATGTCAACGACCATTGCAACTGGCGGCTGCCGAAAAAGAAGCGGCTTTCTTTGAGATCCGCGAGTATCGTCAAGAATGTTTTAACGGAGGATCTGACATACAAAATCGGTCCGGCAGAAGATGTTCCGGAAAATTTGCGGGAATGTCTGAAACAATGTTGTTCAGACTATCCGTCAATCCGGAAAGCATGGCTCAATCCGGCCATTATGGATGGAGTCCCGGTATATTTGCTGACGGTGCTCGGCGACGAAGATACCGGATTGAATCCGCTTTTGGGAAAAGCACTGGAACTTTCCGATCGTCCCTTTAACGCGGCAGTGATTTTCGACGAAAACGGGATGGAAAACAACCCGCCCCTGTTTGTACGAAACGCGGAGGAGAAACAATAACCATGCCCGATATGTTCAATACGACGATTCCGGTGGATTGGGGAACGGAAACTTTACGCTGGACGGCCGGCGATGAGGTATTCTCCTGTCCGAATCTCGCGGTGCCGCCGTCGAAACGCGGGCCGGTGTGCGCCGTGGATAATGATGCAAAACAGCTATTGAACGATCACCCGAACTACTGTGGTTTCACGCCTCCTGCCGAAATTTTATTCGATGATCCAGAGATCATGGCAGTACAAAATTTGACAATGATTCATCACGCCCGGCAACCTCTGCCGTGGAGGAAACGCCTGATGAAGCCTAAGATACTTGCCGCCGTTCCATTGGGCACCAACGGCATCGAATCCATCGGATTCTGTCAAGTTTTGAAGCGGGAAGCACCAAAAGTCATTTTCGTGGAAGCGCCGATGGCCGCGCCGCGCGGAATCTCGCCGGAGCCGTCCTGTGCGCACTTCTGCGAATGCAGGGGGAGATTCCGCAAAATCTATGGAAATAATCTCACGTAGATTTCATACGCGGAACCGATATGTCCCCCGCCCTTACGGATGCCACGCCAGCCAAAGCGGCTGCGTCCGGCTGAGCTGCCGGTTGTGCAGCGGCTTTTCCTTGCACAGGAGCGGCCACCAGCGCAATCTGTTTTCGCCGCCGTCACGCCGCAGCAGGTTGCTGACATCGAGGCGGCGCATCCAGCCGGGCGTGGAAATCACATGCCCGTTCAGCATCAGCCAGCCGAGGTGGCCGGGGGCCTCCAGAAAGATCCGCCGCGACGGGTCGGACGGCGTTTGGAACACCGTTTCCAGATAGAGGAATCCGCCCGGCTGCTTCCCGTCGAAAGGCGACAGCACATTCACCTCGTGCGCCGCCCGCCAGCCGGTCACCGGCACGGTTTTCAACGGAACCGGATCGCTCTGCAGGAAAAACAGCCCGGTCACGCCGCTCGGACGGCTGCGAAGCTGCTCCTTGTGGCGCAGCGCCCCATTCACCTCCAGCTCCAGCACCACCTTTTCGCCCGGCGTCAGATCGAACATGAAACAGCCGTTCGTCCGGTCTCCGAAAGGCTGTTCGACCGGAGCCAGCTTGCCGTTGACCCACAGCCGCCCCTGCGGTTCGATGCCGTAGAACCAGTACTGCGACGCGAAAACCAGCGACGCCCGCCGCCCCCGCCATGAAGCCGGAACCGTAAACTCCCGGCGGAAGTGAGTGACCGCTTCCTCATCCGGCACTCCCATCGTCAGGTAGGCGCCGAGCTTCACGGTACGCCCGGCCTTCCAGTCGTGATCCGGCGGCGGCGCTTCGCCCCAGACCGGACCGCCGACCGTCATTTGCCAGCCGTCGGCCAGGGAAACCGTGTTTCCATCCGCGACTTCGGGAGGCGGCAGCTCGTCCGCCGGGATCTCCGGCAGCCGGTACCAGCGCTGCTCCAGACTCTTCAGCCACGCCAGCGGCGCGCGGGCGATATCCCGGCGCGGCGCGGCGAACATGCGCAGTTGCATCGGTTCAAAGGAAAGGCCCGCCAGCGTCAGCTTTCCTCCCTCGTACCGGAACGGCGTTGCGGGATGGCCGTTCGCCGTCACCTCCCGCAGCGTCTGCGGCCGGTCCGGCGCGGCGAAGGTCAGAGCCACATCCCGCACGCCCTCCTTGTCGTTGACCTTGGCGGCAAGATAGAGGTCGTAAAGGCCGTTCTTGCTCCGCCAGCGTTCCGAGAAAATATCCGCCGTCCCCTTCGCTCCGTTGTTGTAAGAACTGCGCGGCACCTTCAGCGCATCCAGCAGCTGCGCAAGGTACGGACGCGCCGCCGGATCGGTTTCAAACCGGCCGCTGCGGTCGCGCGCCTCGCGCCAGAAGGTCGAGCCGAGCGTGATGATCCGCCCCTTGCCGATCTTCCGGGCGGCGATCGCGATGCGCCCCTCCCCCGGCTTGCGGTCCGCCCATTCGGCGATCACCTCGACATCGGAAGCCGCCGGTTCCATGCCGAGGGAAGAACCAGTCACGTCGGCTCCGGTCCAGTCGTAGACCACGCCCCATGCGTCGATCTCCCTGCCGCGCAGTTCCGGCCACAGCTCCTGCTCCTTGCTGAACCGCAGTTTGCCCCAGCCGCCCCGGCTGCGGCCGACTACGCGCAGGCCGTTCAATTTTGAAACCGGCCACGACCAGCCGCGTTCCGGCGAATGCTTGCCGGTCTCGTGCATCGCGATAAAGGTGCCGCCGTTGCGGCAAAACCGCTCGATTCCGGCGATTTCGCCGTCGGTCAGCAACTCGCTGGCCGCGTCGAACACCACGTCGAACCACGCTCCGGCCCGATCCTTCTCAAAGTCCGACGGATCGGCGAGGTTCACGGTGCGCCCGGCGGCCTGAAGTTCACCGCGGCTGACATCCCAGCTCCACACCGCAGGGAAGTGGAGACGCGACGCATTGCGTACCGATCGCATCACTCCGAGGTCGGAACGGTTCATCTCGAATTTCCCGGCGCTGCGGATCACCTCGGGATTCGCGTCGATCCAGCGGCGCACCTCCTCGTTGCCCATATATTGCTCCGCGTCGAACAGCGCATTGATGCCCTCGTTGCCGAGCAGCATGTACAGCGTCATCATTTTGCGCATCTCCCACGCGCTGCCCGGCGCATTGCCCGGTTCGCAGGTGATCGGCAGTCCGCGCGCGACATAGTAGCGGGCCAGCCACGGCGCCCAACAGGCTCCGCCCTGCCCGGTATCCTGCGCGGTCGCGCCGTATTTCCGGCAGAGGTCGAAAGTGTGATCGATGAAATCCCAGGTCGCCATCAGCAGCTGGGGACGCCCCTGCGGATCGCCGCCGCGGGTCGCCTTCAGCCAGTTTTCGATGCCGCGCATCCGGTAGCGCGACGCGAATTCGATGGTGTCGAAATAGAGTCTGTTCAGTCCCGGATCGTCCGACGGATAGCTCCACCGCCCTTTCGGTCCGAGGAAGATATAGCCGGGAACCGGCTTGCCGTCGAGTTTCAGCACAATGGTGTTCTCCCCGGCGCGCACCGCTCCGCCCAGCTCGAAACACTCGTCGAAGTCGCCGGTGATCGGATCGTCGTGCGTCAGATCCTTCAGCGGTTTCCCGTTCAGGAACGCCGCCTGAACCTTGGAGACGCGCCCGTGCCACGCATTCCGGGAGATGTGCAGATAGTTCAGCTTCGCCGGGTCCGCCGCGCGGAAATTCCGCTTCAGCCACACCGAACCGGAGTAATAATCGTACAACAGCAGCAGCGGGTCGTCGCTGCGGATTGCGCTCCAGCCCGCCCCCCCCGTCCGGAGGCGTTTTCCCGCCGGCGGGATCGGCCTTCAATTGCCACTCGCCGCGCAGGTCGAGACAGGTTTCCGGATTCCATCCGGCAAAAGTGCGCATGGTCGGAATCTCCACTTTCTCACGCTCCGGGTTCCGGCCGGTAAACGCGGCATAGGCCGCGACCGCACCGGGATCTCCGGCGTAGGTCGGAATCGCCAGCATCACGTTGTGGCCGATTTCAACGCCGCCGAAATGGTTGTTGAAGTCTGGATTTTCCGCATTGTGCGCCGCAATGCCGCGCAGCGAGGCGGCGAGCGCCGCATCGGTCGGGCGCACCGGATCGAACGCCGCGCAGACCGCGTTTTTCTGGTAATCGAGATCGGGATAGGAAACGAAACCCGGCTCCGCAGACACATGCGGCAGCGGCGTGCGGTTCCACAGCCATGCCGGACGTTCCGGGTTGCCCCACGGCTGGTAGATATGATACGCGGTGCCGTGCCGCTTCGCCAACGCCGCGAACCAGTCCGCCACCGAGAAGTCGTACACACCGGGAGCCAGCTGGATATTGGGATTCAGCACGTCGCCGATCAGGTTGAATTGCTTTTCGCCCAGCCAGTCCGCCCCCTTGCGGTAATCCTTCGGCAGCTTTCCCCACCCGAGCAGGCCGATCGCGAATGCGTCGTTGTCGAAGCGGTCGAGCCAGCGCGGATGGACGCCCGGCGTCACCGGCTTCCAGTTTTCCGCATTCGCCTGCTTCGCCAGCGCACCCAGTTCCTCCGGATCGCGGGCGAACAGCACCTGCACCCGGTCGCCGTCCAGGCCGAGCAGCCAGCAGCCGGTTCCATCCAGCTTCAGATTGGTTCCGGGTAGTCCGCCATCCCACGCTTTCATATCCCCGAAACCGGTCAGGTCGGCCAGCAGCTTCGAGCCGCACGCGGCGGCCAGTTCCGCGCTCCCGGTTTTCAGGGTGGTCCACGAACTTTTCCCGCCGCCGGACTCCCGGCAGAGCGCCTCGATTTTCCCGAGGCCGCGCAAGTCGGCGGCCCCCCGGCTCTCCCCGGCAATCGCTCCGAAACCGATCAGCATCCCCAGCAGGACGGCAAACCGTATCTGATTCATTCAATCACCTCAACCAGGCGTCCCAGCCGGGCCAGCCCCAGGCCTGCGTCCACTCGTTGCCGAGGTCGCTGTCCACGAATTTACGCAGCAGCCCCTGCCGGGAACCGCAATGGCCGTCGGCATAAAGCTGGTTCGAGGAGACATTGCCGTGCGGATAGCGGGCCCGTCCCACGCCGGTCGCCACGCGCGGCAGCGTGTCGTCGCCGTTGTCGAGGTTGCATTCGCTCAGGATCGCCCCCTGCCGCCCGCCTTCGACGATCGCGAACAGCGTGGAGGGATTGCGCAGTTTTTCGATCCTCTTGGGTTTGTTATAGGCGGCGTCCGGATAGCCGACCACCGTTGCATATCCCATGCCGTTGATCGCATAACAGAACCGCTCCGGCCCGCAGT
>ERZ840096.3144-NODE-3144-length-11686-cov-9.074714_pt1 | contig 11686 bp, 10 predicted proteins | sample MGYA00519878_ERZ840096 | MGnify/ENA primary metagenome ERZ840096 (study PRJEB31850, sample SAMEA3708865) | human gut metagenome | biome: human gut; feature: human-associated habitat; material: faeces | place: China | collected 2014 ...
GCATCTGCCGCACCTCGCTTGCCGTATCGGCACTTAGAATTATGCGGTATTGCCTACTGATTTTTCAAAATCAATAAAAATACTTACCTTAAGCATTATAGTCAAAATTGGCGATATGTGCAAGGCTTTTTTCCCACACGCGTCAATTTTTTCAATTTTACACAAAAGGGGCTTTTTCTTACGGGCATTTTATACTATAATATAAGGGTATAATTTTAAGCATTTTCCCTGCGCTGCGGGGGCTGGTGGGCGGTTTTGCCGCGCAGAAGCCCCTTTCCGTCCCGCTTTTGGCGACAAAAGTGCAGGGTGTTCCTGATAAAAACACCATCAACTGAAACAAAGGAGACCCCAAACTATGGCTAACAAAGTACGTCTGACCATCTGCGGTTCGAGCTATGTGATTTCGACCAACGAAAGTGAAGATTACATGCAGAATCTGGCCGAGCGCCTGAATCTTGATATGAATGAGCTGATGAGCTCTTCCAATTCGGTTTCCATCACCACCGCTGCCATCATGACCGCGCTGAACTACCGCGATGAGCTGGAAAAGGCCAGCGGCAGCGCGGATAATATGCGCCGCCAGATCAAAGACTATCTGGAGGATGCCGCCTCCGCCAAGATGGCTGCCGAGGAGCTGCGCCGCGAAAACGCCGCCCTGCGCAAAAAGGTGGACGACCTGCACCGCCGTTCCCTGACGAGCGAAGCCTGATGGAACAGACTGTTTTACAGCGCCCGGAGATCCTGGCCCCCGCCGGCAATGCTGATATGCTGCGGGCTGCGGTGTTTGCCGGGGCTGACGCCGTATATCTTGGGCTGGATGGCTACAATGCGCGGCGCAGCGCTGGGAACTTTGACCCTGATGCCCTGCGCGAAGCCGTCTGTTTTTGTCATGCCCGCGGGGTTGCGGTGCATGTGACCCTGAACACGCTGGTTTACGCCGCCGAGCTGGGCGGCCTGGCCGATGCCGTGCGCGCTGTTGCCGCCGCCGGGGCGGATGCCGTGATTGTGGATGACCTTGCCACCGCGCAGCTGGTGCGCAGCATTGCGCCTGGCCTGCGCCTGCACGGCTCTACCCAGATGAGCATCCACACCGCAGAGGGCGCCAAGATGCTGGCAAAGCTGGGGTATTCCCGCGCCATTCTGGCCCGTGAGCTGAGCCTGGCGGAGATCGAAGCCGTGGTAAAGGCAAGCCCGATCGAATGCGAAGTGTTTGTACACGGCGCGATGTGCATGTCCATGAGCGGCCAGTGCATGATGAGCGCGTTCCTGGGCGGGCGCAGCGGCAACCGCGGCGCCTGCGCGGGTCCCTGCCGCCTGCCGTTTGATGCTACCAACGGCCTGCGCCCCGGCCAGCCGGGCAAAGCCTGCCACCTGAGCCTGAAAGACATGGACCTTGTGCCCCACATGGCCCAGCTGAAAGCCGCCGGGGTTGCCAGCATTAAAATTGAAGGCCGCCTGCGCACGCCGGAATATGCCGCCGCTGCGGTAACGGCCTGCCGCGCAGCCCGCGCCGGGCAGCCCTATGATGAAGCGCTGCTGCGGGATATTTTCTCCCGCTCCGGCTTCAGTGATGCCTATCTGGTAGGCCACAATGACGGCACCATGTTTGGCGTGCGCACCGAAGCCGATGCAGCCGCTACGCGCGCCGCCACGCCGAAAGCCCGCGAGCTGTTCCGCCGCGAACTGGAGCGCATTCCGGTGCATTTCTGCGTCAGCGGCGGTGTGGAGGACGGCGGCATCAAGCTGACAGCTTTCGACGACAACGGCAGCCGTGTCAATGTGTACAGCGCCGATGAACCGCAGCCCGCACAGAAAGACCCCGCCCCCGGCATTGAGCGTGCCCTGGGCAAAACCGGCGGTACGCCGTTCACCTGCGCCGGGGTTGAGTTTGCCTGCGGCGAGGGCGGCCCCGGATTTTTGCCCGGCTCCGCCTGGAATGAGATGCGCCGCGAAGCGCTGGACAAGCTGCTGCAAAAGCGCAGTGAACCTGCGCCCCTGGCCACAAAGGAAATCACCCTGCCGGAATACGCCGAGCACGAAGTAGGCATGATACCCCAGCTGGCCGCCCGTTTTGAAACCGCTGCCCAGCTGCCCGGTGCCGAATACCTGACCAAGCTGCGCTATCTGATCCTGCCCATCCGGGAAGCGGACGCTGTGCTGCAGCCCTTGCGCTGCAAAACGCTGCTGGAGCTGCCCCGCGCTGCTTTCGGCACTGTGGAACCGGATACCATGCGCCGCCTGGCTGCGCTGGAAGGTTCCGGCTTTGCGGGTGTGGTTGCAAACAATCTGGCACAGTTTGGGTATGCCTCTCCCCTGCCGGTGTTCGGCGGGCTGGGGCTGAATGTAACCAACCCAATGTCTGCGGCAGAGTATGTGTGCCTGGGTGCCTGTGGCCTGCTGGTGCAGCCTGAAACCGCCCTGACCGCCATGCGTGCTGTGGCACCCCGGCAGAAAGACGGCGCCCCGGTGCCCACCGCTGCCCTGTGCTATGGCCACCTGCCCCTGATGCTGACCCGCGCCTGCCCGCTGCGCAATGTGCGCACCAGCTGCGCGGGCTGCACCCACAAGGGCAAACTGCGGGACCGCAAAGGGCGGGATTTCCCGGTACGGTGCTCCGCCCCCGGCAGCGCCGGAATGCGCACCGTGTTTAACCCTGTACCACTTTATATGGGGGACCGCCTGACCGAAATGCCGGTGGACCTTGCCGTGGCCGCGTTCACCCTGGAACCTGCCGACCGCGTGGAAGAGGTCCTGACCCACCTTTTCCATCAGCAGCCCTTTGACGGCGAGTTTACAAGAGGGCTATATTATACGAATAACTAAATCATAATATCGGAGGAAGGGTAAGTTAGGAGTGAGGAAGTAGGAGTTAGGAATTAAAGCAGGGCCTAAGGTTTTGCTCTGTAGGGAACGGTCTTGACCGTTCCGAAACATTGCCATATATGCCATAATGGAATTTGCAATAATGCGCCCCTACGGGGGGCATCGTAATTTCTAAGGCAATACCGCATAATTCTAAGTGCCGATACGGCGAGCGAGGTGCGACAGCTGCTAAGCCAAAAGCGCAGATAATACTGGATGTCTTATCGAGCATTTTGGCAACGCAGATGCCGTGCCGCAGCCGCCGGAGCGGTGCTTGAGCCGTTAGGCGGGAATTATGCGGTGCTGCCCTAATTGCTCATTGCTAATTCCTAATTGAGATAACTCCTAACTTCTCCCTCCTAACTCACCCCAACGTACTATGGAACAAAAAATCGTCAAATATTCCGTTCTTTCCCCGCTGGCTAAGGTGCCGGCATATGCAACGGCGGGGGCGGCGGCGGCTGATTTGTGCGCCGCGCTGGAAGAGCCGTTGACCATTGCCCCCATGCAGCGGGTGCTGGTACCCACCGGCCTTGCCATTGAGCTGCCGGATGCCGGGTGCGTGGCATTGGTGTATGCCCGCAGCGGACTTTCCATCAAGCACGGGCTGTGCATGGCCAACGGCGTTGGCGTTGTGGACAGCGATTACCGCGGCGAGCTGAAAGTGCCCATGATCAACCTTGGCACCGAGCCTTACACCATCGCCCCCGGTGAGCGCGTGGCCCAGCTGTGCATTGCCCCCGTGTGGCAAGCCGCCTTTGTGCCCGCCGCCACCCTGAACGAAACCGAGCGCGGCGCGGGAGGGTTTGGATCGACGGGAAAATAGTTGAGAGTTAGGAGGGAGGAGTTAAGATGCCCTCGTAGGGGTGCACAGTGTGCGCCCGCCGCTTTGCGGTAAATCTCGTTACGGCATCTATTGCCAACCTTGCCATATCCAAATTGCTAATGGTTCATTGCCAATTCCCAATTCAATCAACTCCTAACTCCTACTTCCTACCTCCTAACTTCCTCTTTTCCCTTTGTTTCGCCGCGGTGGTGCGGTAGAATCTGTTACGAAAGGAACATCCCATTATGTCCTTGATTTTAGCCTCCGGCAGCCCGCGGCGGCGGGAGCTGATGGCGCTGATCACGCCCAATTACACCGTTGCTCCCAGTGATGTGGATGAGAGCCGCATTACCGCCGCAACGCCTGCCCAGCTGGCCCAGGCCCTGGCAGAAGCCAAAGCCCTGGCCGTGGCGCAGCAGCACCCTGATGATACCGTGATCGGCTGTGATACCGTGGTGGACTGTGACGGCGCTGTGTTCGGCAAGCCTTCCGGCGAGGAAGACGCCGTGCGGATGCTGCACGCGCTCTCTGGCCGGGAACACAAAGTACATACCGGGCTGTGCGTTGTGCACGGCGGCAAGGCATATCTTGCCACCGAAACCACCCGCGTGCAGTTTGCGCCCATTGAGGAAAGCGATCTGCTCGCCTATGCGCGCACCCCGGAACCGTATGACAAAGCCGGGGCTTACGCCATCCAGGGCCATGCTGCGCTGTGGTGCAGCGGCATTGTGGGATGTTATTACAATATTATGGGTCTGCCCGTACACCGTCTGGCACAGGTACTGCGCCAGGCCGGAGCGCTGTAACGGCAGTGCCGCAGCGGCCTGGCTGCTGCGGCGTGTCGTGCGCATTCTTTGTGCGGCCCACCCGCACAAACACATGATGGGGAGATAAAAATGGCAAATCCGATTTTGCAGCTGCTTGAAGCTCTGCGCAATATGTTTACCTGTGATATTGGCATTGACCTTGGCACTGCCAACACGCTGGTGTATATGAAAGGCCGCGGCATTATCATCCGCGAGCCCAGCGTTGTGGCGGTGGATGCCCGCACCGACGAACTGCGTGTGCGCTGCGTAGGCCACGAGGCCAAAGCCATCATCGGCGCAGCGCCCAACTCAATTTTGGCGGTACGCCCGCTGAAAGACGGCGTGATTGCCGACTTTGACATCACCGCCGCCATGCTGCAAAGTTTTATCCGCCAGGCATGCGGCAACCGCCTGTTCGTGCGGCCGCGCGTGGTCATCTGCGTGCCGTCCGGCGTGACCGAAGTGGAACGCCGCGCCGTGCGCCAGGCCGCCGCCAAAGCCGGTGCCCGCCAGGTAACGGTGATTGAAGAACCGATGGCTGCCGCCATTGGTGCCGGGCTGCCGACCGCTGAACCGGTGGGCAGCATGATTGTGGATATTGGCGGCGGCACGGCGGAAGTGGCGGTCATCAGCCTTTCCGGCATTGTGGCATCCCGCAGCGTGCGCTGTGCGGGCGATGCGCTGGACCAGAGCATTACCAGCTTTATCAAGCGCAAATACAACCTGCTGGTGGGCGAACGCACTGCTGAGCAGATTAAACTGGAAATCGGCTCCGCCTGCCCGCCAGACCCCACCGACACCGAGCATGGCGAAACCACAATGGAGATCAAGGGCCGTAACCTGGTGGATGGCCTGCCGAAAGATATCCTGATCCGCTCCGAAGAAGTGCGCGAGGCAATGAACGAAAACCTGATGCGCATTGTGGAAGCCATCAAGGACACGCTGGAATGCACTCCGCCAGAGCTTTCCAGCGATATCATTGACCGCGGCATCATGCTTTCGGGCGGCGGTGCCCTGCTGCGCGGGCTGGATACTCTGATCCAGAACGAAACCGGCATTGAGGTACACATTGCCGAAGCCCCGCTGGACTGTGTTGCCCTCGGCGCCGGCGCCGTCCTCGATCACCCCGATCTGGCAGGAACCAGACGGGAGGAACTGAGCTACCTGTAAAGGTAGGAGTTAGGAGTTAAGCGGTGGTTTGAATGCCCGCCGCAAACCCATAAAGTAATCGTAGGGAACGGTCTTGACCGTTCCCTACATTTTGTTTCAATATTCAGGCAGGATTTTTTGGCACCTGTGGCCCAAAAACTCCTAACTCCTACTTTTCTCTCGTTGCTTCCCACCGTGCTACCAGGTCTTTGGTCTGAGCTTGCAGGGCTTCGCGGGCGGCGTTCAGGGCCTGGGTGTCCTGGGGGGTCATTTTTTCGGGCTTTTTGTGGCGGGTCAGACGTTCCAGGTTCTTTTCCGCTTCTTTGATGCGGTTTTTGGTATCCTTATCCAGCTCCTTGCCCACTTTGCTGCCAAGGGCGGAATTGGCGCGGTAGATGGCAGCTTCCGCGGCATTCAGGGCCTCGATGGCGGCTTTGCGCTCCTGGTCCTGCCCGGCAAAGGCAGCGGCATCGTCCATGGCGCGGCGGATCTCCTGCTCGCTCAGGTTGGAAGACCCGGTGATGGTAATGCTCTGCTGTTTGCCGGTGCCAAGGTCACGGGCGCTCACCGTCACAATGCCGTTGGCGTCAATATCAAAGGTCACTTCGATCTGCGGCACACCGGCCCAGGCGCGTTTGATGCCCTTGAGGGTAAAGTTGCCGATGAGCTTATTATCCTTGGCGAACTCCCGCTCACCCTGCAGCACCTTGATTTCAACTGTGCTCTGGAACGGCGCAGCGGTGGTAAAGATTTTGGAATACCGGGTGGGAATGGTGGAGTTGCGGTCGATCAGATGAGTTGCCACACCGCCCACCGTCTCAATCGAAAGGGTCAGCGGAGTAACGTCCATCAGCAGCAGGTCCTGCCCGCCAGCAGTCAGGCCTTCGCCGCCAAGGCGTCCGCCCTGCACCGCAGCGCCAAGGGCCACACACTCGTCCGGGTTCAGCGTTTTGGACGGTTCCAGATCGATCATCCGCATGACCTTGGCCTGCACCGCCGGGATGCGGGTGGAACCACCTACCAGCAGCACCTGATCCAGGTCGTTGGCGGCCAGGTGGGCATCCCGCAGGGCGTTGCGCACCGGCAGGGCCGTGCGCTCCACCAAATCGGCAGTCAGCTCATCAAACTTGGCGCGGGTCAGTTCCGCCTGCAAATGCAGCGGGCCGTTGGGGCCAACGGTGATGAACGGCAGGTTGATTTCAGTATGGGTGGCAGCGGAAAGCTCTTTTTTGGCTTTCTCGGCTTCCTCCCGCACGCGCTGCATGGCAACGGGATCACGGGTCAGGTCCACCTGGTTTTCAGCGGCAAAGTTCTGCACCAGCCAGTTAGCCACACGAGCATCAAAGTCATCGCCGCCCAGATGGTTATCACCACAGGTGGCCAACACCTGCACAATGCCATCCCCGATCTGGATCAGCGAAACATCGAACGTGCCGCCGCCCAGGTCGTACACCATCACTTTCTGGGTCTTGCCGTTATCCAGGCCATAGGCCAGGGCGGCCGCAGTAGGTTCGTTGATAATGCGCTTTACATTCAGGCCCGCAATGCGCCCGGCATCTTTGGTAGCCTGGCGCTGGGCATCGTTAAAATAAGCCGGCACGGTGATAACGGCTTCTGTCACCGGTTCACCAAGATAAGCTTCTGCATCCGCTTTCAGCTTTTGCAGGATCATGGCACTGATCTCCTGCGGGGAGAAGCACTTGCCGTCAATGGGAATGCGCTCATCACTGCCCATTTTGCGCTTAACGCTGGCAATGGTGCGCGGTGCGTTGGTGACAGCCTGGCGTTTGGCCGGATCGCCCACAAGGCGTTCGCCGCTTTTGGCAAAAGCAACGACCGACGGGGTGGTGCGCTGGCCTTCGGCATTGGGGATAACGGTTGGGCGTCCGCCTTCCACCACAGCCACGCAGCTGTTGGTTGTTCCTAAATCAATTCCGATGATTTTACCCATGTTGCTTTTGGTCCTTTCACACAAGCCGGCAACAGATACAGGGGTTCGCCAGCTTTTGTCACACAGGGAGCACCGCTAAGGCGCAAAACTCCGCCTTAGAGTGTAGCTGAAAGCAAAATTATTCCGCAAACACAAGCGGGATTTAAGGCAAAAGCCGCAGGAATCCTTTATGGATTCCAAGGTTTTTAACGCAAAATCCAGCTGTGGTTGTAGAAACAGGCTAAATTTTCGACTTTTCAGGTACACCTTATGGTTTGTTTACATTATTGTAGCGCGCAAAGTGCCGGAATGTGTTGCAAAATCGTAAACTCTTATCAGACAATCATCCAAATGTTGGGGTGTATCGTTGACGGACGGGGGCAACGGTGCTATATTCTTTAGTATACTAAAGAGAAGGAGGTTCCCGGACATGCAGGCATTTTCCAGCCATGACATTTTCCAAACGCTGTACCAGCAGATCATGTTGCTGGAATTAAAGCCCGGCTCCACCCTGCGGGAAAATGCATTGTGCGAGCAGTTCGGGGTTTCCCGTACGCCGGTGCGCAGCGTTTTGCAGGAGCTGCGCATTACCGGGCTGATTGAAGTCACCCCCTACAAATCCACGCGGGTCACCCAGCTGGATTTTGACACTATCAGCCAGCAGATCTACCTACGCAACGCGGTGGAGTCCGCCGTGATGACAGACTTTGCCGCTGCCTGCACCCCCGAACAGCTGGGCCAGCTGAAAACCCGCAACGATGCTTTGCGCCGCCTGGCGGCCCAACCCCACCCGGACCCGCGGATGTTTTATGAGCTGGACAGCCGCCTGCACGAAAGCTGGTTTCTTGCCACCGGCAAAGACCAGCTGTGGCAGCTGATCCAGACTTCGCAGAACAGCTATTCGCGGTTCCGCATGCTGGATCTTGTGGCCGTTGGCAATTTTGGCGATATTGTGGCGGAACATGATGTTCTGCTGGATGCCATTGCCCGCAATGATACCGCCGCCATCCGGGCGCAGTGTTCCCGCCATTTGTACGGCGGCGTAATGCGGCTGGGGGAAGAACTTTCGACCAAATATGCGGATTATTTTGTTTCCGGCACCCACTGGCCGGACCATGCAAAGGAGATGCAACCGTGAGCCGCACTGCTACCGTGACCCGCAAAACGCGGGAAACCAACATTACCGTCACCCTGGACCTGGACGGCAGCGGAAAAGCCGACCTGCACACCGGCATCGGCTTTTTTGACCACATGCTGGACGGCTTTGCCCGCCACGGCCTGTTTGATTTGACATTACACTGTGATGGCGACCTGAACGTGGACTGTCACCACACAATTGAAGACTGCGGCATCGCGCTTGGCACGGCCATCCGTGAGGCCCTTGGCGACAAAGCCGGCATTGTGCGTTACGGCAGCTGCATGCTGCCCATGGACGAAACGCTGGCCCTGTGCGCTGTGGACCTTGGCGGACGGCCGTATTTTGTTTATGATGCCAGCTTTGCCGGGCAGAGCTGCGGCGGCATGGATGTGCAGATGGCACGGGAATTCTTTTACGCTGTCAGCTACAGCGCCATGATGAACCTGCACCTGAAGGTGCTGTACGGCGAAAACGACCACCACAAGCTGGAAGCCATGTACAAAGCATTCGCCAAAGCCCTTTCTGCCGCCGCCCGCCATGACGACCGCATTGTGGGCGTGCTTTCCACGAAAGGAAGCATCTAACTACCTCCTAACTTAATTTCGTTTTCCCGGGGCGGGGCCCCGTTTTCAGTATATAAGGGTAACACTGAAAGGAGCAAGTATTATGTACAAGGACATGATGGACACCATTGGTTTTGTTTCGGGGTATGACCCGGAGCTGGGTGCGGCTATGCAGCGTGAGCTGGGCCGCCAGCAGGCAAACATTGAGCTGATTGCCAGCGAAAACATTGTTTCCCCTGCCGTTATGGCTGCCATGGGCAGCGTGCTGACCAACAAATATGCCGAGGGCTACCCCGGCCACCGCTATTACGGCGGCTGCCAGTTTGTGGACCAGGTTGAGCAGATTGCGATTGACCGTGCCTGCAAGCTGTTTGGTGCCAAATATGCCAACGTGCAGCCCCATTCCGGCGCACAGGCCAACCTGGCCGTTTACTTTGCCCTGCTCAACCTGGGCGATACCGTCATGGGCATGGATCTTTCCCAGGGCGGCCATCTGACCCATGGTTCCCCCGCCAACATGAGCGGCAAGAACTACAACTTTGTTTCCTACGGCGTTTCTGCCGAGGACGGCCGCATTGATTACGATGCCCTGGCCAAGCAGGTTGCCAAGGTTCGCCCCAAGCTGCTGGTTGCCGGTGCTTCCGCTTACCCGCGCGCTATCGATTTTGAAAAGCTGGCCGAGATCGCCCACGGTTACGGCGCAATGCTGATGGTGGACATGGCTCACATTGCCGGCCTGGTTGCCGGCGGCATGCACCAGAACCCGGTGCCCTATGCTGATGTTGTGACCACCACCACCCACAAGACCCTGCGCGGTCCCCGCGGCGGCCTGATCCTGACCAACAACGCTTACCTGATCAAGCGCATCAACTCCGCCATCTTCCCCGGCACCCAGGGCGGCCCGCTGGAGCATGTGATTGCTGCAAAGGCTGTCTGCTTTGGCGAGGCACTGAAGCCGGAGTTCAAGGATTATGCCCGCAAGATTGTGGAGAACGCCGCTGCTATGGCCGACGAGCTAACCGCCCGCGGCGTGAAGCTGGTTTCCGGCGGCACCGACAACCACCTGCTGCTGGTTGACCTGACCGATTCCGAGATGACCAGCAAGGAGCTGGAGCACAACCTGGACGAAGTACACATTACTGCCAACAAGAACACCGTTCCCGGTGAAAAGCGCAGCCCGTTTGTGACCAGCGGTGTCCGCCTTGGCACCCCTGCTGTGACCACCCGCGGCATGGGCCCCGCCGAGATGAAAGAGATTGCCGACTGCATCGCAGACTGCATCTTTGACTTTGAGGGCAAGAAAGACGACATCGCTGCCCGCGTTGCCAGCCTGACCGCTCGCTTCCCCCTGTACGAATAATTCCCGCTTTTCCCGCCTTTTTGAAAAAGAGCGGGGCGAAAAGCTTTAATGGGCATCGCACAAATTGATAAAGACACCCCGCAGCGAATCTCTTGCTGCGGGGTGTTTTTTATGGCAGTCTGGCAGGGCTGGGAGCCGAAACCAGCGCGGCATTTCTCATTTTTTTCGCGGGCCTTCTCATTCCTTGCGGACTTTTGCGCAGGCCTTAAAAATGTTTCCATTTTATAGAATATTGTGATATAATGCAAAGGACAAATAAAATGCCACATAAAAGGAGGCAAAATCATGAAGTTTTTTATTGATACTGCGAATGTAGATGAGATCCGTAAAGCCAATGACATGGGCATTATTGCCGGTGTTACCACCAACCCCAGTCTGATTGCCAAGGAAGGCCGCGATTATGCCGAGACCCTGGCAGAGATCGCCACCATCGTGGATGGCCCCATTTCCGGCGAAGTAAAGGCCACCACAGTGGACGCTGAAACCATGGTTGCTGAGGGCGAAGCCATCTATGCCCTGGACCCCAAGCACATGGTCGTCAAGATCCCCATGACCGCTGAGGGCCTGAAGGCCATCAAGGCACTGTCCGCCAAGGGCATTCCCACCAACTGCACGCTGGTGTTCTCCGCCAACCAGGCGCTGTTGGCTGCCCGCGCAGGCGCTACTTACGTCAGCCCGTTCCTGGGCCGTCTGGACGACATTGGCCAGCCCGGCATTGAACTGATCGAAACCATTCATGACATGTTCCTGAACTACCCCGACATTGACACCCAGATCATTGCCGCTTCCGTCCGCAACCCCATCCATGTAACGGACTGCGCTCTGGCTGGTGCTGATATCGCCACCGTTCCTTACAAGGTCATTGAACAGATGCTGCATCACCCGCTGACCGATGCCGGCATTGAAAAGTTCAAGGCTGACTACATCAAGGTATTTGGCGAATAATTTCTGTCGCTCTGCCCGGTACCGGCTGTCTGCCGGGCCGGGCTTTGTTTTTGCTTAGGGCAACACCGCACAATTCCCGCCTGACGGCTTAAGCACCGCTCCGGCGG
>ERZ840096.3156-NODE-3156-length-11637-cov-2.903644_pt1 | contig 11637 bp, 11 predicted proteins | sample MGYA00519878_ERZ840096 | MGnify/ENA primary metagenome ERZ840096 (study PRJEB31850, sample SAMEA3708865) | human gut metagenome | biome: human gut; feature: human-associated habitat; material: faeces | place: China | collected 2014 ...
ATGAAGGTTCATCTGGCAACCGAACGTACGGATGAAATAGGTTTTACCTGAAAGGATAGAGGAGTTCATTCTTAGCAGACCTCTTGAAAATCTTTAAGCAGCTCGGCAGCGTCCGAGCTTTGAATAGAGAGATGGTGAACGTACACAGAAAGCCTGATAGCCGTGCGCGATTCACCGTTAATGAGAATGTCGGAGAAGATGGGGGCGCAGGAGATATCGAATCCCGTAGGAATAAGGAAGCCGCGAGCTATGGCTACCGCCTTGATCGCTTGGTTGACGGCACCGGCGCCAACGCACTGCATATTGACGGGCACACCGTCTTTAACCATACCGGCGATGGCACCCGCTACGGAAGCAGGTGAAGACTTGCTCGATACCTTGAGGAATTCCATCTATGTTTCTCCAGCGTGTGTGGTGCGTTTATGCATATTATTTTAAGTATACCGCAAGCGAGCGACCTGGAAAACCGTTTACTCTTCTTTACCAAGGTCAAAGGTAACCGTGATCTTATCCTTGAGGACTCGCACCTTTGGTTCACCCAAGAGGTTGATGTAATACCGTGAAGCAAGGTCGTTAAAGTCTTTCTCCACGGCCCGAGAAAAGCTGGCGATATCATCCTTGGAAATCTTTAGCCCCCTGCGATCGCGTTCAAGATCAACTTGACGCATCAACCTCTCGCTAGGCGTGGTTCGCTCCCTTAAAAGACGAGCGGATACGCTTCTCAACGGTGCGATAGACCCCGCAAGAATGCGATGGGCCGTCCTCTCGGAAATCTCGATGCCCAAAGTGGAAGCAATTTGGATGAAATCTGACGCATCAGCGGCAAAGCCTAGGCGAGATATCACCGGAAGGCCCGATTCATCGTCCATAAATAAAAGGCTTGAAGCATCCAACTCGCGGCGTGCCTGGTTATAGAGCGTAGAGGCGATCTCTGTAGGCGTTCCCAAGAACACATCGCAACCACGAAGCTCTTCCAAAGCGAACTCGCAGGCGGTACGAACGATATTGTGAGGCCCGCGCGTGCAAACGAAGACGCCCTCATCGTTCTTTTCAGCCTGGGGCCAGGTCGATTGGTCGACTCGCTCTTTAAGCGAGGAGCAATCGACTATAACGCGAAAAACGGATCCGAGACCCGGACCGGACGTGAGGACCTCTGCGGATTGAGCATTCTGCTTAATGGAGAACAGGGCCATACCGCGACCGTGAACGCCCCACTTGTCCATCTTCATGGTCTCGAGCTTGGAGGTGACGCGGGCGTCGAATATGCGCTCCCTCATGCCCATCGGGACACCGGAACCGTTGTCAAGGAAGAGGAGAGTGCGAACACCCTCCTCTTTCGATGTTGCGATATAGACCCGATCGGCTCCAGCGTCACGAGCGTTTCTGAGCATCTCGATAACGATATCCTCGACACTTTGAATGTCGTGCTTAGCTTGACGGCGCTCAGCTTCGGAAACTCGAAGCTTTACGTAGCCGTCGCCTAGGTTCTCTTCAACACGAAGATTGCCTTCTCCGGACATGGAGGCGATGAAAGCGATGAGGTCGTTAGAGTCGCTCATGTTACTTAGCGATATCCACAGCGCGGCTCTCGCGGATCACGACGACGCGAACCTGGCCGGGATACTCCATCTCTTCCTCGATCTGCTGAGCGATGTTGTGAGCCAGAACGGTCGATTCAGCATCGGAAATCTTATCAGGCTGCACCATGACATGGACCTCGCGACCAGCCTGCATAGCATATGTCCTCTCGACGCCGTCGTGGGAGTTGGCGATCTCCTCAAGCTTCTCAAGGCGCTTGATGTAGTTCTCGGCAGACTCGCGGCGAGCACCGGGACGCGACGCGGAAATTGCATCTGCAGCCTGAACAAGCACGGCAAGAACGGTGTTGGGGTCGACATCGCCGTGATGAGCCTCGATCGCGTGGACAATAACGGGCTTCTCGCCGTAGCGGCGAGCGAGATCGGCGCCGATAACGGCGTGGGGACCCTCTACGTCATGATCGATTGCCTTGCCGAGATCATGCAGCAGGCCTGCGCGCTTGGCCACGCGAACGTCCACACCAAGCTCGGAAGCCATGATTGCGCAGAGCTCAGACACCTCGATAGAGTGCTGCAGAACGTTCTGGCCAAACGAGGTGCGGTAGCGAAGGGCGCCAAGGGTCTTGACAATCTCAGGATGAAGATCGTGAATGCCGGTATCGAAGCATGCCTGCTCGCCCGCTTCGCGAACGCGCTGCTGAACCAAATCGGCAGCTTTCTGATACATCTCCTCGATGCGCGCAGGATGGATGCGACCGTCTGCGATAAGGTTCTCGAGAGCGACGCGAGCCGTCTCACGACGAACCGGATCGAAGCTGGAGAGAACAACCGTTTCAGGGGTGTCGTCGATAACCAGGTTCACACCGGAAACCTGCTCGAAGGTGCGGATATTGCGGCCCTCGCGACCGATGATCCTGCCCTTAAGATCATCGGACGGAATATGCACCGAGGTGACGGTGACCTCAGCGCTGGATAGCAAGAGAGATGATCTCCTGAGCGGTCTTATGGCACTCGGCCTTAACCTTCTGCTCGCTATCGCGGATGATCGTTGCCGCCTCATGGGTGACCTCGCCGCGAACCTTGTCGAGAAGCTCCCTATGGGCGTCCTCGCGAGTGAGTTCAGCGATTCGTTCAAGCTCATCGGTCTGCTTCTCATACAGTTCGTTCAACTCACGAGACTTCTTCTCAATCTGGCCCTGCTGGCTGGAAAGCTGATGCTCGCGTTTATCGAGTGCCTCGTTGCGGCGATCCAGGGATTCCTCGCGCTGCATGACGCGATTCTCAAGGACGCGAAGCTCCTTCTTGCGAAGCTTCTCCTCGGCCTCTGCTGCCTGCTTATTCTGGATGATCTCTTCCTTCGCCTCGAGAAGAGCCTCTTTCTTCAACGTCTCAGCCGCTCGACGCGCATCACCCATGACCTGCTCAGCCTCTGCATGTGCAGACTGAATCTTATTTTCAGCCTCGCGAATGCTACCGGTCTTGGCGTTGCGCATGACGAGCACGGCGATACCTGCTCCTATAAGAAGGCAGACAATGCCAATGCCAATCTCCATGCTTGTACGCTCCTTTTTAGAATTTTGAATGCATCAAACCGCACGAGGCCAATGACCTCGCGCGGGACATTTGCATGGATTGAGTCCACCGCATGAAAATGAATATGAGAAATATATCAATCTCATCCTAGATGAGCGCATATCACATAACAAATGACCTAATCATCGTACGTTGATAATATACGTATGTCAATGAAGCATGGGCAGACGGTAAAGACTTCGGTGAATGAGCTGGACGAAAAACCAAAATGAAATGAATAGCAGGCAAAACTAAAGAATCACGGACTGCAAAGATCAGGAATCACGACAAAGTCGCTGTTGAACGGCATCTCGCGCTATTGAATACGAAAAGCCCTTAGACATAAGATGCCTTACAAGCTTTTCAAACGGTTTGTTCTCGGGTATGGACTTTCGCGCCAAGAGGGCCGCGGCTCTCTCTACATCGCTGTGTTCATCAAAAAACTCTTCCGGATACCCGGGTATCTCGGCGGGATCCACGCCCCTTCTTTGCAGCTCTTGCTCGATCTTAATCCTTCCCCATCCACGCCGCACCCGCTCATCCACAAAGTAGCTGGCAAACCTCGCATCATCGAGGTACCGGGATTGCCGGGCTTTCTCGACGGCGCTTTCAATAGAAGACGGCGAAAAGCCTTGGCCTTTAAGCTTGTCCTGGATTTCCTTTGTAGAGTGGTCACGTCTGGAAAGCACGTCTACCAAATAGGAGAACGCGACTCGCCTCTGAAGGGAATCGATGTAATCGACAGTCTCGGAGACGGACTGGGGCAGCGCATCGAGATCGGCTTGAAGAATTCGCCCCACCCGCATGGGGACGCGAAAAGTCCTCTCAGACCCATCCATAAGGGTTAGGACGAGGCGGGAGGTGGGCTTGACCTGCTGAAAGGATGATTGGTAAACCGCCGCCTTCTCCGGAAAGAAGACGGCGGCCGAAGCGATATCGCTCAAGGGGAGCCTCACTTAGGATGGAAAACTATGCAAGCGGGCGACATTACGCCGTGGTCTGATCCACGACCTCGCCAACGGGGTCGTCTTCAAAATCAAGTCCGCACGCAACGCGTACGCGGTGCTCGATCTCATCCCGCAGGTCGGGGTTGGTGCGAAGACACTCCTTCGCGGCCTCCCTTCCCTGCCCCAAGCGCTCTTGTTCGTAGGTGTACCAAGAGCCCGACTTGGTTACGATATCGTACTCAACGCCCATGTCGAGAATAGAGCCCTCTTTAGATATACCCGTGCCGTACATGATGTCGAATTCAGCAGTTTTAAACGGAGCCGCGACCTTGTTCTTGACAACCTTGCAGCGAACCCTGTTACCGATGATATCGGCGCCGTTTTTGATGCTGTCGATACGTCTGATATCGATGCGGACGGAAGAGAAGAACTTGAGCGCGCGGCCACCGGTCGTTGTCTCGGGGTTACCGAACATGACGCCGATCTTCTCGCGAAGCTGGTTGATGAAGATGCAAGTGGTCTTTGATTTTGCGAGGGAACCGGCGAGCTTGCGCAGCGCCTGGCTCATAAGGCGTGCCTGAAGACCCACGGAGCTATCGCCGATCTCACCTTCGATTTCAGCGCGAGGAACAAGCGCTGCTACGGAGTCGATAACGATCACGTCGATAGCGCCCGAGCGAACGAGCATGTCGCAGATTTCAAGCGCCTGCTCGCCCGTATCCGGCTGGGAGATAAGAACCTCATCGATGTCGACGCCGATGCGAGCGGCATACGTGGGGTCGAGCGCGTGCTCGGCGTCGATGAAGGCGACAACGCCGCCCATTGCCTGCGCTTCAGCGAGAATCTCAAGGGAGAGCGTGGTTTTACCAGAGGATTCAGGACCGTAGATCTCGATGATACGTCCGCGCGGCACTCCACCGATACCAAGAGCGGCATCGAGGGCGAGCGCTCCCGTAGGGATGGCTTCAACCTCCAGCTCCGGTCCGCCATCGCCGAATTTCATGATCGAGCCGGTTCCAAACTTCTTTTCGATTTCCTTAGTGGTCGCCTCGATCATCTTATCGCGCTCGGCGCCGGTAGTGCGCTCGTGAATTTGACGGGCAGGGCCTGTGCTCTTTGCCATCTTGACTCCTAACGAATGATTTCCTTGATAATCCTACTACGAACAGCTGTTCGTTGCAAGAAAATATCTTTATGCTAAGCAGGAGCATCTATACAGAATCGTTATCGTTTATTGCAAAAAGGAGTCTCGAAAAACGGATAAATCTAAGCGCCGCACGTAAAACAGCCCATTCAAGTCGTAACATGCGACGCTCTAGAGGGTTTACATCACGAAAGCTCCATAGATTCGCACAGAAGCTGATCGAGCGCGAATCGGACCGCCTCCAGACGGACCCGCTGCCTGTCACCGGCAAATGAGCAGCGCCAAGCCTGATGGCCGTGCTTGGAGGCGATGCCGATATAAACTGTGCCCGCCGGATCTTCTTCGGTGCCACCGCCGGGACCTGCGTACCCAGTGGTGCTAACCGCTATATCCGAAGCATATACCTGGCGAGAACCGGTTGCCATCTCCAAAGCGGTCTGTCGAGACACCGCGGTAAAAGAATGCAAGGTTGAAGGCGAGACCCCTAGAAGCGCTTGCTTCGCCTCATCGCAATATGTAACGGCGCCGCCTTTGAGACAAGCGGATGCCCCGGAAACATCGGCGATGTGAGCAGCGACCAGACCTGCGGTGCAAGACTCCGCCGTAGATACGGTCAAGCCCTTAGCCGCGCACGTCTCGACCAACTTTTGGCAAAGCGCGTAAATATCTTGTTCAAGCTCCATGTGCTACACCCTAAACACAATCTTGCGGCAATTCCAAAAGTACTGCGCACCGGAAACCACCGTGAGCACAACGGCGGCAGCCATGAAAACATGGCATACGGTCAGCAGAATGGATGCTGCATCAACGGAATACAGCGCTATAACATCAACAAGCAAGTATCCGCAGATGGCAACCATGGTAACCGCAGTCTTCCACTTTCCCAGTTTATCAGCAGCGATCACCTCGCCGTTAGCGCTGGCGACCATGCGCAGCGCGCTGACCAGAAATTCGCGAAAGAGGATGATGAATACGATCCAGGAAGCGAGCACCCCTTGTTCGATAAAGATAAGAAGCGCGGAAAAGACGAGCAGCTTATCGGCGATGGGATCGAGGAATTTTCCAAAATCGGTAATCTCGCCACGAGAACGAGCCAGATGCCCATCGACCTTATCGGTCAAGCTCAGCACCATGTAGATCACGAATGCCGCGATCGCCTGGAGCTCATAGGAGAAGCCCACAATGGTAAAGGCGCCGAGGGCAAAAGCCATATACACAGGGATAAACAGGATGCGAACGCAGGTGACGATGTTCGCCGGAGTCCAAATGCTTTGCAGTTCTTTATGCTGGGATGCCATTACTATTCGCTTTCAATAACATGACCGACCAGCTCATAGCAGAAGCTGTCGGTGAACTCGACCGTTACGATGTCGCCAATGCAGGCCTCTTCGATATCAAGGTGGACAGCGCCGTCGCTGTCGGGAGCCTGGAACCAAGCGTGACCGATGAATTCGGAGAAACCGTCGTTCTCCTCTATACCATCGATGATGACCTCGGCGGTCTCCCCCACATGCGAGGCTGTAGCGGCGAAGCCCAGGGCCTCGGCAAGGTCCAGGGCCTTCTGGGCGCGCTCGAGCTTGACGTCCTCGTCCACCTGATCGTCCATCTCGGCGGCCCTGGTACCTTCTTCGCGAGAGTAAGCGAACACGCTGGTGTAATCAAAGGAGTTGCGATCCATGAACGCGAGCATCTGCTCCGCTTCCTCGTCGGTTTCGCCGGGGAACCCTACAAGGCTGGTAGTGCGAATGACCATGCCCGGAATCTCGGAACGCAGGCGAGCGAACAACTCGTCGAGCTGCTGCTCGGAGCCACTGCGATGCATGGACTTCAAGACGCGCTCGTTGCAGTGCTGAACCGGGATATCGATATAGGGAAGCACTTCGGGCGTGTCGCGAATCGCCGCGATAAGCTCGCCGGTCATGCCTTCCGGCTGAAGATAGAGAACGCGGATCCATACGTGCTGGGGACGGAGCTCCTCAGCCAGCGCAACAAGGAGCTGGGCGAGGTTTGCGGGACCATCGACCTGGTCCTTGAAATCCTTGCCCCAGATACCGGTATCCTGGCCAATAAGGACGATTTCCTTAACGCCGCCGGCGACAAGCTCGCGCGCCTCCGCGATGATGCGGTCAGCAGGGCGAGAGTGATACCTACCGCGGATATACGGAATAGCGCAGAAGCTGCAGAAACGGTCGCATCCATCAGAGATCTTCACATAAGCGACGGAGCCCTCGACGGTGCGCTTGATGTTGGGAATAAAGGAGGGCATATCGCGCTCAACGCCCAGCACCTCGTCCACAACCGCAACGATACCATCCTCTTCATCCGCACGGACAAACGCGGAGACCTCGGGCAGCTCCTGAGGCAGCTGGTCGCCGTAACGAGAGGGCACGCAACCGCACATGATGATGCGCGCAGCGCGAACACCCTCCTTGACCTCCTCGGCCAAAGCGAGCGTAGTCTCGATGCTCTCCGAGGTTGCGGAAGCAAGGAACGAGCACGTGTTGATGACGACGGCGTCGGCGTCTTGCGCGGAATCGACTTCCTGGTAATCCGCGGCGTCAAGCAGCGCCCTCATGCGGTCGGTATCGACCTCGTTCTTGGCGCAACCAAGCGTGATGTAGAGTAGAGAACCTTTAGCCATGCTGATGCCTTATCGATAGTTGGTGAACTGAAGGGGCTGACCGTAATCCTGGTCGCGCAAAAAGCCGATAACCTGCTGCAGCGCGTCCTTGGAAGCAGAGCTCACGCGAAGCTTGTCGGCCTCGATGGTGACCTTGACTTTGAGCTTGATGTCTTTGACGTCCTTGTTGATCTTCTTAGCGGTGGGCTGGTCGATGCCCTCGATAATGCGGCCGATCACACGCACGGTGCCGCCGGAAGCGGCCTGGGGGGCATCCCACTTGACGGATTTGATGTCAACGCCGCGCTTGATTAGCTTGCTATTGAGAACGTCGATGATCTGCCTCGAGACAAAATCCGCAGGGGCGTTGATGGTGAACGTCTTATCCGTTTTAGACAGATCGATGGTGGCGCCGGAATCCTTAAGGTCGTAGCGCTGCGTGAGTTCGCGCGCGGTTTGCTGGTAGGCGTTATCGACCTCCTGCATATCGACCTGAGACACTACATCAAAGCTTGAATCTTTAGCCATGTTGGGCTCCTTTCGTACGTAGAACCAATCGAAACGCCCTAGTCGCCGTTTGATTGGGTGGTTTGCTGGCCGGTAGCGGTGTTTTGATCCGTCGCCGCCTGGGTTGCATCTTGCGTGCCGTCCGCATCCTGCGCGGTGCTATCGGCGTCCGTACCGTCCTGTGTGGAGTCGGTCTGGGGAGCGGTGATGGTAACGCGCGCGACGCCTGCGCTCTTGCTGTCATAGCGCACCTTCTCACCATTCTTGGTGATGGTGACGTCGGCGGGCTTATCGACGGTGATCTCCATCGACTGCGTGACCGTATATTCCTGCTCAAAAGGCCCAACAACGGTATCTCCGTAGACAGACTTGCCATCAAGCTTGATCTCGAGCCAAGACGTCTTGCCCTTGGCGATGCTGATCTTAACCTTGGACTCAGTAGGCTCGTTCTGCTGGCTGGTCGTGTTGGAAGCAGCGGTAGATGAGCCATCCTGCGAGGAGGTAGTCGCGGCGTCATCGGTTCCATCGTCAGCAGAGTCATCGTCCAAATCATCATCCTTATTGGAAGAAGATGTAGAGGATTGAGACTGCGAGGTCTGCGTACTGCCCTGAGCGGACGCGTCAGACGAAGGCGCGCAACCCTTGAAGAACAGCAGGAGCAAAAGCAGCAAGATGATGATTACGGCTGCACCCAGCAGCATAAGGACCCTATTATCGGAAAACGACGAGGGAGGCTGAGAGGACCTACCGCGCGACTGCTGGTATCGACCGGGGTTCTGCTGGCCGGGGCGCCCGGAAGCGGAGCGGTAACCGTTTTGCATGGAACCTTGGGGACGAGGTCTGCCTGCAGAGGGCGCCGACCCCCTGTAGCGGGAATCCGTAGAACGGCCGCTGCGGGACGGATACTGGTCGCCGCGAGCAGGACGCGGGCCCTGCCCATAGCGAGACTGACCGGAAGGACCGTATCCACCACCTTGCGGCAACGCGCGCTGCCTGCCGCCGCGGTTTGCCTGCCCGTACCGAAGAGTGCTGGTAGACATGGGCTCATGCGGAGACACCGACTCGGAAACGTAGCCCGCCTGGGGAGGCCTCTGCCCATACCGAGAGTTGGGCACGGGTCCGTTGACCATGAGGAAGCGGCCCTCAGGATTCACGTTGTGCGGACTTGCCTCGGCAACGGAATCCTGGAACCTGCCGGCTCCGGTATTGTTGACGCGCTCATACGTATGAAGCTCGTCGAAATACGCGTCAACAACGGTGCGAGGGTTCAACCCCAAAAAACGCGCGTAGCTCGAAATCATGCCCTGCGCATAGCCGCGCGGCGGCATGGAGGCAAAGTTACCGGTCTCGAAGTACTCGATAATCTGGGGGCGGATCTTTATAGCGTTCGATACCTGCTGGATAGACATACCGCGCTCGCGACGGCGAGTGAGCAGCATCTCTCCAAATCGGGCGGACATCAGAACCCTCCAAACTCATCTTCGGCAGCGAGCTGCGCCTCTACGGCTTCCAGCTCGGCAAGACCCTCTGCGTCGAGCAGGACCTCACGCGGCTTAGAGCCGTCGGGCGGTCCCACAACACCTTTTTCCTCGAGCATATCCATAATACGACCAGCACGAGCATAACCCACCTTAAGGCGGCGCTGCAGGCCGGACGTGGAACCAAGCTGGGAATCAACAACTATGCGCGCGGCATCCCACAGCAAGGGATCGTCCTCAGAAGGCTCGGACGAACCCATGCCGGCGGGCCCCGCGCCAGCCCCTCCAACAAGAGCCGGCGTGACGGCGGACAAGATCTCCTCATGGTAGTCGGCGGCGCTTTGCTCCTTAACAAAGCCCACGACGTCGACGATCTCCTCGTCAGAAACATAACAGCCCTGGATGCGCTTGGGCTTGCCCCAATCGACGCGGCTAAAAAGCATATCACCCTGGCCCAGGAGCTTCTCGGCACCCGTTTGGTCCAAAATGACGCGCGAGTCGATACCGGTAGCGACCGTAAGGCCAATGCGGTTGGTGATATTCGCCTTGATGAGGCCGGTAACAACGTTAGAGGAAGGACGCTGCGTAGCCACGATCATATGGATACCGGCGGCGCGACCAAGCTGCGCGATTCGGACGATGGAGGCCTCGACGTCCTTGCCGGCAACCATCATGAGGTCGGAGAGCTCGTCGATAACGATGACCAGATAGGGCATCTTGGTTGGAGGGTTGTCGTAATGGTCGAATTCGCCGGCGGCCTGCTTCTCGTTGAAGGTCGCGATCTTACGAACGCCAATGCGCTCGAAGATCTTAAGGCGACGCTCCATCTCGGAAACCGCCCACTGCAGCGCGCTCGCGGCCTGCTTGGGCTCGGTCACCACGGGCACGTACAGGTGCGGCAGCCCGTCATAGGGTGCGAACTCGACGCGCTTGGGATCGATCATGATCAGGCGCACGTCTTCGGGGAACGTCCTCATGAGCAGCGACATAAGGATGGAGCTGATGACCACGGACTTACCCGAACCGGTGGTGCCGGCAATAAGCAGGTGCGGCATCTTGGCCAGGTCCGCGACCATGGGCGTACCCTCGGCATCGCGGCCAAGGGCGAACTCCAAAGGACCGCCCTTGACGTAGGGCAAAATGTCGCCAAAGGAAACGTTTTGCCTGCTTCTATTGGGAATCTCGATACCAACCAGCGACGTCCCCGGAATGGGGGCGAAGATACGCACCGAATCGGTAGCAAGCGACAGGGCGATATCGTCTTCAAGGTTGGAGATGCGGCTCACGCGCTCGCCCTCGCCGGGCTGCACCTTAAAGGTGGTGACCGTGGGGCCGGAGATCCATCCAACCACGCGCGAGTGAAGGCCAAACTCCTGCAGGGTGGACTGAAGAGCCGCAGCCGTCTGCTCAAGCTCTTTTTCGGAATATGAGGAGGCAGCGGCCTTGGGGCTGTGCTTAAGCATGGACGAGGGCGGCAGCTGGCGCTCATCATCAGAATCGTCGACACCGCTCGCGGGCTTCACCTTGATATCTTCGGGCCTAGGCTCTGCCTTGGCTCTCCCCTGCTGCGACGACGCCTGGGCGTGCTCATCGGCATACGCATCGGCATCGCGATCGGCGGAAGTCTGCTGGGCACGGGCGGGCGAGGACTGCAGGAAATCCGGAAGCGGTCGCTTCTCGACAGGCGCAGCGTCATTTGCGGCGATCCAGGGCGGCGTATCCATAGCGGGCTCGGCTGCAGAGGTTGCCTCGAGCGAATCCGTTGCGTCCGCGATGACGTCCAGGGCCTTGCCGCGCTTAGGTTTGGAAGCGGCAGCGGTTACTGCCTTAG
>ERZ840096.3161-NODE-3161-length-11593-cov-2.825706_pt1 | contig 11593 bp, 5 predicted proteins | sample MGYA00519878_ERZ840096 | MGnify/ENA primary metagenome ERZ840096 (study PRJEB31850, sample SAMEA3708865) | human gut metagenome | biome: human gut; feature: human-associated habitat; material: faeces | place: China | collected 2014 ...
AACAACAAAAACAGACATGGTAGAGTCAACCACGTACGTGGAATCAGCCGCCAAATCCACATCAGACAATTCATCCTCACTCAATTCCTCTTCTGTCCCCCACTTCATCTTTATTCGATTGGCAGCCCCAACTTCCATGGCTTTCATCAATTGATTGCAATTGATCATATTCGATCTCACCTTCAAATTAGCTTTCAAATCCTCCTGCCGCAAAAATGCACCCGCCAGATTGTATACTTCCCCGGTTAACAGAAGATCAGAACGTCCCATCTTCAACTTTGCACCATTCAATTTAATATGTCCGGGACTTAAAGTAATCTTCGTCCCCGGCATACGCATCCGCAGAGGAAACAAGGGGGTGTATACCCGCATATCCTTAAAGCCAACCACACCACTGACAAGCCATTGACGTTTATTTTTCCGGTCTGGAACTCCCGAAAGATCAAATCCGGCATTCGCCAACCGTAAACGATTCCCACTAGCTCTTACCCGTAAACTATCCATATTGACCTTCGCTTTTACCAACGGGAGCTTTTTATCTTCCGGTGAGGGAGCCAAGGCAAAATTAGCCGCACTATTTCCCATCCGGAACCGCAGGGAGTCACCCATCACCAAGTCAATCCACCCGAAACGAATGTCTGCCGACATAGAAGCGACAGCCGTGGTATCTCGCAAGGGAGAAGTTTTTACCTTCACGTAAGAAGTATCCATGTGAAAGGTTAAAGCATTCTTCCACTGTATATCGACACTATCAAAACCAAAGATTCCATTCAACAGGTTCTTTTCCTGCAAGATAGTCTTATCTTCCATGTTGGTTCCGAATCCCAATATCACAGATTTTGAACGTAATTTCAAACTATCCTTTTCGCTGGCTAACAAGACATTCTTTAATTGGCACCCTCCTCGAATATCTAGTTTTCCATAGTTTTTATTCTTTATGTCAGCCAATAAAACATTCCCTTTTAGTCCCGCATTCAAACTTCCCGTCAATGTCACCCCCTCTTGTATTGGGAATATTTTGGGTAATATAGAGAAATCAACATCTGCCTTCACGCTTGCGGTGATCAAAGGATTAGAAAGTAATTGATCCACCCGGCCATTTAAATCCACATCCACATCTGTCCCCTTCACGTAAAACCGATTCAATTTCAAGAACGAAGGTTGTTCTTTCTGTAAATCAACGACACCTTCCAAGTCAACATCCAACTTATCCAACGAATAAGGCATCCCCGCGTATTTCACGGAACCTTCATTTATTTTGAAACGAGCATCCAACACGGGAACTCGATCCTTTCCATATTTTCCCTTCAACGTTCCCCGGCATAGCACCTCTCCCGATACTGTCACGTTTTCATCATGTTTAAGTACTGTTTCCGGAACAAGGTCAAGCAGAGTTTTCAAAGAAGGAACCTTTATCCCAAAGGTCAGGTCCACGTCCAACAAATGATTTAACGAATCTGCCTGCAAACGTCCTCCGACCCCGAATTTCATTCTATTAACCCTCATAACAGCTTTATCCAACACGTAAAGCATAGAATCTCTATCCAAACGCATTCCTGTTTGCAATCCAAACCGCAAACGCTTCACGAGTAAATTACCTTCCTGCCAAAAAAGAATATTCTTTGCTTTCACATCCAACTGCAAGTCAGCCTTCCGCTCCATAAAATTTCCATCGATTTTCAATCCGACCCCCTCCAATCGGGCATAAAGTTTATTCGCACGATCATCAAACACGAGTTTTCCCCCCTCGATACGAATGTTACGAATATCTATACCCTCAATCACTTTTTCTTGAATCGTATCCGTCTCCACCATGACCACGGAATCCTGTTCAGCAGACTCCCGCATTACATTCCAACCGGGTACTCCGTTCGTGTCAATATAAGCGTATATTTGCGGTTCTTCCAAACGCAATTCTTTCACGATAACTTCCTTCCGAGACAGATAAGCCATCGGATTCACAATCAGCCGACAACGCTTAAAACTCATCAATGAATCAGTAGCGGCGTAAACATTCTCCTGTTTCAACGAATCCTGAAAGACTTTCGTCACCACGCTACCATTTCGCATCTCAAGCCCGAATTCCGGGAAAGTCGAGAAAAAGGTTAACTCGATCGCATCAAAGTGTACTTCCGCATTCAAAAATTCATTGGCACTTTTCTCCACGATAGGAGTCAACTTCTCCGGGGTAAAGATAAAATTCAATACGATGCCTATCGAAGCACACACTAATATCACCAATACTAACAGTGAAATAAAGAAATACTTTAATAAACGCCACATCACAATTTTAGATTTAATGATCCAATTAACTTACAATTTTAGATTAGGTGATTACCTCCCGCTAACCACGTCTTCTCAATCGTAAATCAAATACCTTTCTCTCACTTTCATAAACCCTGCAACCTCATCCTGCCATCCGGCTCGAATCTCTTCTTCTGTCGCTCCTTCTTTCAATTGTCGCTGCACTTTATCGTTCCCTACCAACTTATTGAATAAAGCATTAAAAAAGGGTTCCTTGCCTTTATACTCTTGATAAGCCTGCAATAACCAAGCCAAATTCAGACGTTTCATTTTTAAAATAGTGTAATATTCCCCTCGCAAATCCATCCCGTAACAGGTTTGCCCCTTACATTTGGGCTGCATACTCATACCCTTGATCGGGCGAGGCACATAAGAATAAGGCATCCCCTTCAAACTCGGATGCCCGAACACTTGAAACGGATGCAATGTCCCGCGCCCTTCGTTAATTACCGTTCCCTCGAAAAAACAAGTTGACGGGTAAAGTATGATAGAAACTGAATCCGGTAAATTCGGAGACGGGGCATAAGGCAACGTCACGGGCTGTTCCCGCTTCCATCCCTCGCAAGAAATTACGGTCAGATTACAAATCACGTTATCTTTCAACCAGCCTTCCCCGTTAATCATTCCGGCATATTCACCTATCGTCATCCCGTACACGACCGGAACCGGGTGCATCCCGACAAAAGATTTAAACTCTTTCTGCAGGACCGGGCCATCCACGTAAAAAGCATTCGGATTAGGACGATCCATCACGATCAGCGGAATATCTTGTTCCGCACAGGCTTCCATCACGTAATGCATCGTGCTGATATAGGTATAGAAACGGGCACCTACATCTTGTATATCGAAAACAATCACGTCGAGGTCGCCCAGTTGCTCGGCGGACGGTTTCTTATTTTTTCCATAAATAGAGATGATGGGGATGCCTGTTTTCAAGTCCCGGCTATCTTTTATCTCCTCTCCGGCATCACCGGTTCCCCGGAATCCATGTTCCGGAGCGAACACCTTCTTAACGTCTATGCCTTCCGCTACTAGCGCATCTAATAAATGAATCTGCCGCTTTTCCAAAATGGAAGTCTGGTTGACCACTAATCCGACCCGCTTATCCTTAAGCAAACGGGTGACGACATCCATCCGCTCGGCACCTAGCTTTAACGGGGCGTTTTGTGAATAGACCGTTGGCGTCAGGCTAAAAAGTATGACTAGAAATATAAAGATCTGTTTCATTACATATATAATAACTGTATACTAACCGCAAAAGTACGAAATGTTTTTCACAGAAAGTTTATACTTTTGAGGCGAATAACAGACAATACTAAGAATCTATGAATGTAAAAACACTTTTTTATGCGGTAGCCTTCTTGAGTTTATCATGGGTGCCTTTTACCTATGCGCAAGATGTCCTACCGGAATATACGCAAGCACGCCGTTTCGCCCCGTCGAATGCGGAACAGCTACTTTTCTCTTATACCCTTACCCCCAATTATTTTAATAATAGTGACAAGTTCTGGTATGAGTATAAGACGAGTGAGGGGACAAACTGGTATCTGGTGGACCCCAATTCGAGAAATAAACGATTATTATTCGATCGGGATGAGTTGGCGGCACAGATAAGCGAGATCGTGAGAGAGCCTTTTACCGGACAACAACTTCCTATCGGAGATTTACGCTTAAAGGAAGATGATCGCACGTTTACTTTCTCGATAAAGGGTACGAACGGGAACTATTTTTTCTCGTATGATTATCCGTCCTCCCGGTTGACTCGGATTACGAAAGACGAGATTCCTGCTAAAATCCGTTGGGCGAATATATCGCCGGATAAAAAGCGGGTCGTCTTCGCGAAAGATTTGAACCTGTATGTCATGAGTTATGAGGATTATGAGAAGGCCGTGAAGGACCCGGAGGATAAGACGATATCCGAGATCGCCTTGACTACGGATGGCGAAAAAGATTTTGGCTTTGGTATGCCCCGGACCTTCTTGAATACCGATACTTTATGTGACCATAAGCGGAAATATGTAATGGGGAACTGGTCTCCCGATGGTCGTTATTTCGCCGCGACTTTGTCGGATCAACGTGTGGTGCAAGATTTATGGGTGATTAACTCGATCGCCAAACCTCGTCCTACACTTGAGACCTATAAATATCAGATGCCGGGAGAGGCGGGTTCTCCAATCGTTCATTTATATCTCTTTGATTTGGAAAATACCGGGAAGCGGAAAGAAATCCGGGTGGATTGTTTTAAAGATCAAATAATCAATCTAGCCTCCAAGCCGGATAAGGAGCGTACGGGACTCACTCGGAACTCGATCTGGTTGGGAGATAACCAGACCTTCTATTTGACCCGTGTCAGCCGGGATATGAAACGGGTGGATATCTGTTCGTATACGATCGGGGAGGATTCGGTAAAAGCGATCATTGAGGAACGTCTAAATACTTCTATGGAAACCCGCCCGCTAGCGATGACCGATAATGGTAAGGAATTGATCCATTGGAGCGAACGGGATGGTTGGGCGCATCTGTATCTATATGATGCGCAAGGAAATTTGAAAAAACGTATCACCAAAGGGCCTTGGCATGTGGACGCCATCGTAGACGTGGACAGTAAGAATCGAGTCGTTTACTTCAAGGCGAATGCCCGGGAAAAGGGAGATACGACTCCTTATTACGAGCATTTGTATCGGGTGAATCTGGATGGTTCGGGCTTAAAGCTGATTACTCCGGGCGATTATTTCCACCTGGTCTCTATGGATAAATCCATGCGATATATCGTGGATAACTATTCTCGTGTCAATACGATCCCGGCTACGGCATTGTATGATAACCAAGGTAATCGATTGATGACCTTGGAGGAGAGTGACTTCTCCCAATTATTCATGGCAGGTTATAAATTCCCTGAGCCTTTTTCGGTAAAGGCGGCCGATGGGGTGACCGATTTGTATGGTGTCATGTATAAGCCTTTTGATTTTGATTCCACGAAAGTATATCCGGTCATTAACTATGTATACCCCGGACCGCAACAGGAGGGAACTTTCTTTCGCTACATCCCGATGAATCCTCGTACGGATCGTTTGGCGCAAGCCGGATTTGTCGTGGTTTGCATGGGACACAGGGGAGGGCATCCCAGTCGCTCCAAGTGGTATCATAATTATGGATATGGAAATTTGCGTGATTATCCGATGGCGGATCATAAAGTGGCTATCGAGCAGTTGTGCGCTCGTTATAAATTCATGGATATCAACCGGGTCGGCATACACGGACACTCCGGTGGCGGTTTCATGTCTACAGCGGCTATGCTGCTTTATCCGGATTTCTTTAAGGTGGCGGTATCTTGTGCCGGCAATCATGACAATAACATTTATAACCGGTGGTGGGGAGAGAAACATCATGGGGTAAAGGAGATCACGGATGATATGGGAAATATCTCGTTCGATATTCGCATCCCGACCAATCAGGAATTGGCGAGGAATTTGAAAGGCCATCTGTTATTGATCCATGGCGATATCGATAATAATGTGCATCCGGCGAATACCATTGTTGTCGTGGACGAGTTGATCAAGGCGGGCAAACGCTTTGATATGTTGATCGTACCGGGAAAACGTCATCATTTTGATGACTATAATGAGTATTATTACTGGCGGATGGTCGATTACTTCTCTGAGTATTTGAGAGGCGAACGGGAAACAGGTGCGGATATAAAAGATTTGAAGCTGGGCAATTGGTTTCAGGGATATCAGTGATGAGAAGTAGTATATGTGAGAGAGATTGTTTATTTTTGTCTCGCAAAAAAATAAATAGGATGAAACCTCTTGATATAATAAAGAAATATTATCCGGAAAGTTCGGATGCCTACCGGATTTTGGTGACTCATAGCCGTAGCGTGGCGGATAAGGCATTAGCATTGGCCCGTTTGCATCCGGAGATGAATCTGGATCTGACTTTTATTGAGGAAGCGGCAATGTTGCATGACATAGGGATCTTTTTGTGTAACGCTCCGGATATCGATTGCTATGGGGAGGCCGATTATATTTGTCATGGCTATCTGGGAGCCGATTTAATGCGGAAAGAGGGGTATCCTCGCCACGCCTTAGTTTGCGAGAGGCATACGGGGACGGGGCTTTCGCTTGCCATGATCGAGGAACGGAACTTGCCTGTTCCACATCGGGATATGCGTCCCGTGTCATTGGAAGAACAATTGATCTGTTTCGCTGATAAATTCTTTAGCAAGACTAAATTGACGAAAGAGAAACCGGCTGATAAGATAAAACAGAGCTTATCCAAGTATGGAAATGAGACAGTTGAGCAGTTTGAACACTGGTGTAAACTCTTTTTAGGGGAATAAAAGCATAAGGGCTCGTTTATTTATTATACATTTGCACGCTGTAACACACTGCAAAGAACGAAGTAATGTTTTTGATATATAGAGTCCTAATCATTCTATTCGTTTTCCTCTTGGGAGGCTTGGGCGTGCAGGCGCAGGAGATTGTCGCTCCTGCCGATAGCTTGGCGCAGACTGATTCTCTCTTGGTGGCTCCTACGGATAGTACTACGTTAGCGGAAGATTCGATTCCTAAGAAGCAGACCGGGCTGGATGCTCCGGTCAGTTATCAAGCGACCGATTCTATCGTGATGACAGCTGGCAACTGGGCATATCTTTACGGGGAAGGCGATGTCAAATACCAGAATATCGAGCTGCAGTCCGAATTGATTGAGATGAATATGGATAGTAGCATCGTGTTCGCTAAGTTTGGACTCGACTCTATCGGGCAGGAGTTTGGCTATCCGTTGTTTAAGGAGGGCGACCAGCAATATGAGTCGAAGACGATGCGGTATAATTTCGGTACCAAGAAAGGATATATCACGGACGTGATTACCCAGCAGGGCGAAGGGTATGTTACCGCCGGGCGAACGAAAAAGATGGAAGGGGATATCTTGAACATGGTGGGTGGTAAGTACACGACTTGCGATGAGCATGAGCATCCTCACTTTTACATCCAGATGACGAAAGCGAAGGTGCGCCCGAAAAAGAATATCGTAACGGGTCCGGTCTATCTGGTCTTGGAGGACGTGCCGTTGTATCCGATCGGGTTACCTTTCTGTTTCTTCCCGTTCTCGAGTACATATTCATCCGGTATTATTATGCCGACTTTCGGAGACGAGTCTACCAGAGGTTTCTTCTTGCGTGACGGTGGATATTATTTCGCCTTGAGCGATTATATGGACTTGGCTTTATTGGGAGAGATTTATACGAAAGGATCTTGGGGATTGTCGGCTAAGTCGGCTTACCGTAAACGTTATAAATTCTCGGGCAGTTTTAATGCTTCTTATTTGGTGACGAAATTGGGCGATAAGGGATTGCCCGACTATAATTTATCCAAGGACTTCAAGGTTAACTGGACGCATACGCAAGACCCTAAGGCGAATCCTTATCTGTCTTTTTCGGCGAGCGTAAACTTCTCGACCTCTTCGTATGACCGCAATAATCAGAACAGTTTATACCCGAATGCGAATGGATATGCCGATGTGAACCAGAATACGAAGAGTTCATCCATCAACGTAACGAAACGTTTCCCGAATAACCCGTTCACGATCTCCGGTACGATGAGTATAAACCAGACGACCCGTGATTCTTCTATCGCCGTAACCTTGCCTAGCATGACGGTTACGATGAGCCGTATCTTCCCTTTCAAGCGGAAGCATCCGGTCGGGAAGGAGCGTTGGTACGAGAAGATCTCCATGAGTTATTCCGGTACGTTCAGTAATAGTATCACGACAAAGGAAAACTTATTATTCAAATCGAATTTGATCAAAGATTGGCAGAATGCTATGCAGCACTCGATTCCGGTAAGCGCTACATTCTCCGTGCTCAAGTACTTGAATATTTCTCCCTCTTTCAATTATAAGGAACGTTGGTACACCAGCAAGATCGAACAGGAATATGATACGCAGAAACAGGCTTTGGTAGCCCGCGACACTACGTATGGTTTTTATCGTATTTACGATTTTAACGCTTCTATCTCTGCGTCTACGACCTTGTATGGTTTTTATAAACCGTTGCCATTCTTGGGTAATAAGGTTGAGATGATCCGTCACCGCTTCGAGCCGTCTATTACGGTAAGCGCCCAGCCGGACTTCGCTTCTTCTCGTTTTGGTTTTTATGAGACTTATGTATATCAAGACGCGAATGGTGAGGATCGTGAATATACGTATTCTCCGTTTGCTCATAATATGTATGGCGTTCCGGAAACGGGAAAACAAGGAAATATCAGTTTTGACGTAAATAACAATATCGAGATGAAGGTGCGTTCGGATAAGGACTCTACTGGATTCAAGAAAATTAGTCTGATCGATAAGCTGTCGTTAGGCATGAGTTATAATATGGCGGCGGATTCATTTAAGTGGAGTGACTTGAGTGTCGGTTTACGTTTGAAATTATCCAAGAGTTATACGTTGAACTTGAATGGTCAGTTCGATACCTATACGTACGATGAGAATGGGCATCGTGTCGATATTCCCCGTTGGAAAGCAGGCAAGGGTATTGGCCGTTTGAGAGGGACTAGCACCAGTTTTTCTTATACATTTAATAATGATACGTTTAAGAAGTTGTTTGGAGGAGGTGATAGTTCATCGGATAAATCTGGGAATCAATCGGCTTCTACGGATCCGAATGCAGATCCGGATGGCTTGAACCCGGATGGAGAAGGAGAGGGCGAGAATAAGGAAAGTGGTGGCCGTCTGTTGGGCAAAAAGAAAGAGACCGGTGAGACAGATGCCGATGGCTATTTAATTTCCAAGATTCCTTGGAGCCTCTCGTTTAGTTATGGTTTGAGTTTGCGGTATGGTGATTTTAATCGTTCTAAACTGGAGTATGATTACGCCTTGACTCACTCTTTGAGCTTTAACGGAAATATCCAGCCGACAAAGAACTGGCGTTTTAACTTTAACGCTACTTATGATTTTGACGCTAAGAAGATCTCTTATATGACTTGTAACGTAACTCGTAACTTGCACTGCTGGCAAATGACGGCTAGTTTCGTTCCGGTTGGTCCTTATAAATCCTATACATTCAGTATCGCTGTAAGCTCTGCTTTATTGAAAGATTTGAAGTATGATAAGAGAAGTAATTATAGGGATGGACAGCAGTGGTATTAAGAACCGAAAATTGAGAATTGAAAATTATTGGATTGTATAGCTAATTTTCAATTCTCAATGATCTTACCATTCGATGGGAGTTTGCCCAGTTGCGATTAAATAATCATTGGCTTTGCTGAAATGCTTGTTTCCGAAGAATCCCCGGTAAGCGGAAAGTGGGGACGGATGAGCTGATTTAAGAACCAGATTACGGGATGAATCGATGAAAGCACCTTTCCTTTGTGCGTAGGAACCCCATAATATGTAAACGATATGGCTTCTTTCAGCCGCCAGACGATGAATAACAGCATCGGTAAAGGTCTCCCAACCTCTATTTTGATGGGAACCGGCTTGATGCGCTCGTACTGTGAGAGTGGCATTTAGCAATAATACGCCTTGATCTGCCCAACGAATCAAATTGCCAGTTGTTGGAACCGGATGCCCTAGATCATCTTGTATTTCTTTGAATATATTGATGAGGGAAGGGGGGAAAGGTACCCCATCCTGCACGGAGAAACAAAGTCCGTGCGCCTGTCCCGGCTCGTGATAAGGATCTTGGCCGAGGATAACGACCTTCACTTTATCGAACGGGCAGTGCTCAAAAGCGTTGAACATATAAGGACCGGGAGGATAAACAGTACCTTGGCGGTATTCTTGTTTAACGAAATCCGTCAATTGCTTGAAATAATCTTTTTCAAACTCGTCGGCTAACCGTTTTTTCCAGCTTTCTTCAATCTTTACGTCCATAATATAATAGTTGGCTGTTAACTAAATAAGCATCATTCCAGCTGCACGTGCTTCCTTGCGCATCTCCTCCGGCCAGATACTTGCCTGTATCTCTCCGATATGGGCCTTACGAAGATAGAACATACACAACCGGCTTTGTCCGATACCACCGCCGATACTTTGCGGAAGTTCACCGCTCAAGAGGCGTTTGTGGAAATAGAGTTCTTTTTTCTCCTTTGCAAATATCCAACTGGCGTAGCAAGGCTTCCTTATTGACGCGGATACCCATAGAGGATAGTTCCATAGAACGGTTTAGTACATCATCCCAAACCAATAAATCCCCGTTCAATCCGGTTTGTCCGTTCTCGGCGATCGTAGACCAATCATCGTAGTCCGGAGCACGTCCGTCATGCTTCTCTCCATTGCTTAGCGAGCATCCGATACCGATAATGAATACGGCCCCGTATTCCTTGGTAATAGCGTCTTCCCGCTCTTTCGGTGTAAAGGTAGGATATTTTTGTAACAAATCCTCTGAATGGATGAAATGAATCTGTTGGGGGAGCGTCGGGCGGATTTGAGGAAACATCTCGTAAACTAAATATTCGGTACGGACCATAGCGGCATATATGCGACGGACGATTTCCTTGAGGAAATCGATCTTACGTTCGCTTTCGCTCATTACACGTTCCCAGTCCCATTGGTCCACGTATAAAGAGTGTAAATTACCTAGCTCCTCGTCTGAGCGGATGGCGTTCATGTCGGTGTAAATACCGTAACCTTCTTCAATGTGGTAATCGGCGAGTGTCAGTCGTTTCCATTTGGCGAGTGAATGTACGATTTCTGCTTTAGAGTCGTTTAAATCCTTGATAGGAAAAGTGACGGCTCGCTCGGTCCCGTTAAGATCATCATTGATACCCATGCCCTTAAGTACGAATAAAGGTGCGGTTACGCGTCTTAGGCGCAGCTCGGATGAGAGGTTTTGCTGGAAAAAGTCCTTGATCTTCTTGATTCCCATTTCAGTCTGGGATAAGTTAAGTAAGGCTTTATACCCTGCGGGTTTAATAAGATAGCTCATATACTTGTTGTACTTTGTGTTTGTGAAATATGTGCGGCAAAGATAATGATTAATGGCAAAATAACAAGAATGTGATCGCTTTTATTTGCAAAATGGCAGAATAAGCAGAATACTTATATGCAAAATATCAAAAATAAAATATTTCTCTCCTGTATTTGCTAAACTAAGATATTATATGTACTTTTGCGCAGTCTTTGGCTCGGTAGCTTAGTTGAATAGAGCGTCAGATTCCGGTTCTGAAGGTCGTGGGTTTGAGTCCCACCCGGGTCACGAAGGAAAGGAAGTCTCTTTGATTGAAAAATCAAGGGGGCTTTTTTAGTTTAGCCCCGATTATAAACGGATATTTACTGAACTAAC
>ERZ840096.3169-NODE-3169-length-11578-cov-16.272325_pt1 | contig 11578 bp, 13 predicted proteins | sample MGYA00519878_ERZ840096 | MGnify/ENA primary metagenome ERZ840096 (study PRJEB31850, sample SAMEA3708865) | human gut metagenome | biome: human gut; feature: human-associated habitat; material: faeces | place: China | collected 2014 ...
AACGGTCACCCGTGAGGAAGTGTTGGGTTCGAGTGCCGTGGACAATGCTCCACCAAACGTAAGGCCGTTTACCTGAAAAGGTAAGCGGCTTTTTCTTGTACCTACGTGATTTTTGATATGCAAAAGTGAAGCGGATTCACTTTTGCATATTGATAATGAAACGTGTAGGAGGCCCCCTTTTCAGTCGTTTGTAGCAAGTTTGTAGCAGATCTGTAGCAAAATTCGGAGAGGAACGGCAAAATGACCTCAGAAACCCGATTTTTGCAGATTTTTTGGTATAAAATTTTATCCTTGAATTTTGTGCAGAATGACGACGGTGCTTTTCATTCGGATTCTGATGCCGTACAATAAAGGAAAAGATCATGGATGAAAGGAGAAATCGCTGTGCGCTACACCATCCGGCATTTTGATTTGCCGCTGTTTACCTTTGAAGCAAACATGGACAGTGCAGATACTGGCCTCCATATTATAAAAGTCTACGAAGAAAACCGTTCTTTTCTACCTTTGAATCTGACTGTATCAGAAGATGGTGTAGAACGCTGGCTGCGGCATCGCGCAATTCCGAAGAACCGAGCGTATGTAGACGCTCTGCTCTCTAAGGTGGGGCTTTCTTTGAATCGACCGCTTGGAATTATTGCAGCCAATAAAGGTCTTTCACTCAATGATTGCTTTTGGGTAGATGCAGAGGGCTCCGGTGACACCTTTGAAAAAGTAAATCTTTACGATAACCGATTCAGTCAGGTGCTGGCAGCAATCGCCTTTACAGGATATGGCAGCAGCATACGAACTTCGCTTGCGTCCTGCCCGGAGTTCTCGACCAACGGGATGCTGCCAAAATGCTGGCGCAGACAAAACGGAAAAATCTATCTTTATAAAGGTGGCACGTCAGGGTTCAGTAATCTGGGATTTGAACCGTACTCGGAACTGTATGCTTATCAAGTTGCACAGGTGATGGGTGTGAATGCGATTCGCTACACCCTGACAAAAGATCTGAAAAAGACGCTTTGTTCCAAGTGTGAGCTGTTCACCGGCAAAGAGTATTCTTATATTCCCATCGGACAGCTTGTGTCCAAAGGCGGAATAAAAGCGATTTTAGTGTATTATCAGACGTTAGGGCAGAACTTTGTGGATGCACTGGAAGATATGCTGGTCTTTGATGCGATCATCTGCAATACAGACCGCAACTATGGAAACTTTGGTGTGCTGGTAGATAATAAGACCAACACGATTGCGGCACCCGCACCGCTGTTTGACCACGGAAACTCGCTATTCAGTCTCGGCGGAACGGATCTTTGGGACAACCAGAAAGCATTTGATGAATATGCCCGCACACTGCTTCCGCTTGCATACGATGATTTTTTTGCAGCTGCAAAGAGTGCAATGAAACCTCGTCACCGTACAATGCTCCATAAGCTGCTGGATTTCCATTTTGACCGCAGAGCGACACGTTATAATCTACCGCCAAATCGCTTGAAGATGATCGAAAAAGAGGTACAGCGCAGAGCAAGAGTACTTTTAGGGTAAAAAAGAAAACCGTCAAACGTGAGAGATTTCTCTCATGCGTTGACGGTTTTTCTTGTCAGTGGAGGGGATGGCTTTCCTTGAAAGTGGCGAAAAATTTTATTGAAAGACTCCAAAGAGAAACAACGAGTTAGATGTGGAAACGGCTACTTTTGAATTTTCTCGATGAGACACTCGTGTTTTTTGGTGGCTTTATCATAGTTGATGCCCACTAGCAGAATGTTCCCTTGATAATCTTTCAAGGCGTTTCCATAGTGTTTCTCCTTGATTTGAGCAAGTGCACCAGATGCACTCTTGTTCCATTTCAGTTCGATTACTACTGCAGGCTTGTCTAGATGCATCCTGTGAGGAATCATACACACATCGGCAAAGCCTTTACCTGCAGGCAACTCCCGCACTATCGTGTAATACTCTCGTGCAAAATAGAAAGCCAGATTGATGATACAACTCAACGAATTTTCATCGTTATATTGAAGAACTGACACTTCTTCATGTGCTTTGTCAACTCCGGCGGCTACAGCATCCGCATCCATCGCCCATAGTGCTTCCAGCAGCCTGCGAGACGCTTCTATGGAATCCATTACACCGTGCCAGTTCATCGTGCTGAGGGCATTGACATATTCCTGCGAGACTTCCTTGTTGGGAATAGTCACGGATTCATCTATGCTATTGTAGGTCAGATAACCCAAATGCACCAGCAGGGTCAGAACATCGTCTTTGCTGGCAAAGGTGGTCATGTCATTGCTGAAAGTGCCCGTGTTGATTTTTATGGCTTCGCCTGCCAGCATTCGGACAACCGCATTCTGCAAGCCATCCATATCCATCTGGATATAAATTTTCAAGGCTTCATAGGTTTCGGTTTGATTCCAATAGGTGCCGAATTTGTGCCGCAGCATCGCATCCACAACAGATTTAGGGCTGTACATGGAATAATGCTCATCTCCGGACCGCCGATGCGCAATCAGGTCATAGCCATCATACCATGCTTTGGCCTCCTCAAAGCTCATCTGATACTTTTCGCAAAGAGCAGACACTTCTGATTCGGTAAAGCCAAAATACTCTGCCAGTTCACCGGGATCGGTCATGGAATACTCAGTAAACATATTTAGTGCAGAGTGGGAGCCGTACTTTTTAATGGGTAAGATGCCTGTCATGTAGGCCAATGCAACGTAATCCTTGTCTTTGAGCCAAGCTCGCAGAAAGTCAAGATATTTCTTCTGCGCATCCTGATTTTGCTGGTATTCCCGAAACAGGCAATCCCATTCGTCAATCAAAATCACGAAAGAACGATTTGTTTTTGCATAAATGTCTTTCATGACCTGAATGAGGTTGTTTTCGTCCCGAAAACGGACATTTTGAAAATGGTCCGTTAAATCAAATACAAGATATTTTTGCAGCATTGTTAGCATTTCATCCATGCTATGCGTCATGCTGAGAAATTCCTGCATGTTGACTTTGATTACGTCATATTGGTTGAGGTGCTGCTGATAAGATGACACATAGTGGATTTTCAAGGAACTGAACAACGATGCGGAATTCTCACCACGGTCATAGTAAGCGGCTAGCATATCGGCAGCCATCGACTTGCCGAAACGGCGAGGACGACTGACACAGATGAACTTCTGTCTGGTGTTCAAAACGGCATTGGTCTTTTCGATCAATCCGGTCTTATCTACATAGATTTCGGAGTTTAGGCTTTCCTGAAAGCCCTTGCTGCCCGGATTCAGATAGCTTCCCATATGATGCCTCCTATCCTGAAAATATCATTGTATTCATTATACTCTAATCCATCAGGAAGCACAAGAACGGGTTGATCAAAGCGAAAAGAAAACATCTTGTGTTGCGCATAGCGTAATTCTCATATAAAGCTCTTGCGCGCATACTCCTGCGGGAGTATAATTAGAGCGAGGAGGTGGTTCTGTGGAAAAAACAATTTATCACGGTTCGGATCATATTATTGAAAAGCCAAAGTTCAGCTATGGCAAGCCCTACAATGACTATGGCATCGGCTTTTACTGCACTCAGAACCCCAACATGGCCAAAGAGTGGGGCGTTGGCATCGACCACAATGGCTACGCTAACCGGTATAAAATCGAATGCGACGGTTTGACCATTCTGGATTTGAACGCTCCCGGTTACACGATGCTGCAGTGGCTGACGATTCTTTTGGAGAACCGCGAATTCGATACTTCTGCCCCGCTGGCCGCAGAAGCCAAAGAATACCTGATGAACACTTTTCACCTCGACTATAAGTCTGCAGATATCATCATTGGCTACAGGGCAGATGACAGCTATTTTTCCTTTGCATCCGATTTTATCAACGGTGCAATCTCTTACCGCCAGTTGTGCAATGCCATGCGCTTGGGCAAGCTGGGGCAGCAGTTCGTGCTGAAAAGCAAAGCGGCCTTTGAACAGCTGGAATTTCTCGGCTATGAGACCGCAGACTCTAAAGAATGGTATAAGAAAAAGGCCTTCCGTGACCAGACAGCCCGCCGCCAATATTTTGACGTGGAGCGCAACCGCCGTCAGAGGGGAGACCTTTATATTACCACGATTCTCGACGAGGAGATGAAGCCCAATGATCCACGCTTACGATAAAAGCTATCTTTCTGCTGCACAGAAAAATCTTGCCCGGATGTTGGATTATCTTGTCAACGATCTGCATTATCCGTTGGAGACGGCATGGCAGTGGTTTGTGACCAGTGAACTGTCTGCCCGGTTCGAGCAGGGGGATTGTTCTGTGTTGGTGGGCTTGTCCGGTGTAGAACTTGCCCGCGCTGTACTGGAGCAGGCGGGCGAAGCCGTGCCCATGAAGAAACCCTCGTATGCCTACGACCGCAGCCCGGAATACTGGACAGGCTGGGCTCTTGCCTATTACCAGTGGCTGACCAGTCTGCGCTTTGCGGAGATTGAACAGGCAGTGTCTATCACGAAAGTGCGGCTGCTGTATACGCCCTACCACGAGATGGATGTACGGCAGTTTGCAGACAAGATGAACGAGTTGTACCGTGCGGCAAAGCCGGAAACAAACCTGAAAGCCATGCGCACATTGGCCGGATTCTTTAGTAGCGACATTAAAGATAATTGCTGAACGGATAGTGTCTTTTTATGCTAACAATGGTTATATTGCTGCGTATGCAATTCATTTCGGCACAGAAAACCCACATATCCATGTTATCGTAGATACTATTTCCTATCAGAATCTAAATAAGTTCCACATGAGCCGTAGGTATGAGTGGAATCAAATCCATGAAATACTGAATGATTATAGTGTGCAGTATATCACAAGGTCTGTATCGAAAAGAGTGCGCTGCGAAAACCGGGAATATTCGGTTGCTGTATATCTTCCGAAAAAACCGAGAGAGCGGATGGAAGTCTTAGGTATCGAATATCCGTTGTTGCGCATCTCGGCAAAATCCGAGATGCCAATCGGATATTTCAACTTTCTCATGTACTGCTCCCTTCTAAGAAAACTCACTATTGTAAATTTCCAGATATACGATGTTCTCATACAGCTTGTTGCTGTCAAGCTTTTCGCTTTTCTTGATAACGTTCCGCAACCCAAGATCGACTGCATAGTACTTTTCTGTGCTGGACAGGAGCGCTTTTCCTTTGATATCATAGCGGCGTGCATTTAGAAGGATAAAGGCTTCCTTGAAATAATCAACGTAGTTCAGTACGGTAGCAGTGGTTGTCTTGATTCCTTCCGAAACCATGCGTCCACTGATATTACGGGCAGAAAACGGATTGCCGATATTGTCCAGCAGGAATGCAAGGACATTACGTAATGCGGTCTGTTCGCGAATATTGTGGCGCAGCATGATGTCACGGACAATGATAGCCTCGTAAAGATCGTCCAGATAGGTGGTGATTGAATGATCGTCAGGGAGGAAGAAACGCTGCGGAAAACCGCCGTACTTCAAATAGTCTGCGAAGAGCTTTTCATCCGAAGTATAGGTTCCGTTTTCAATGCATTGCTGTTTTGCTTCGGCCAGCGAAAAGGGGAAAACCTGAATCTGGATGTATCGTCCGGAAAGATAGGTTGCCAGTTCGCCGGAAAGCAGCTTGGAATTGGAGCCGGTCAGGTAAATATCACAATCGAAATCGACACGAAGAGAATTGACTGCAATCTGCCAGCGCTCCACCTCCTGAATCTCATCCAGAAGAATATAAATTTTGCCGGTGCAGCCTTCCGCTTTTTCTGCGATGTAGTCGTAAAGCGTTTCTGCAGTACGGGTGTTGCGGAAGCGCATGGACTCAAAATTGGCCTGAATAATGTTCTGTGCGGGAATGTTGCGCTGGAGGAGCACGTCCTTGATCTGACCGAGAAGGACTGTTTTTCCACAGCGCCGGATTACAACCAGAACTTTGATCAGATCCTGATCGATAAAAGGAATGATCTTATCCAAATAACTTTTGCGCAGAACCATTGTGCATAAAACATCCCCCGTTGAAGAAACGCCTTTAGAAGACGTCCGCTTGCTTATCGGTAAGGAGAAACGAGGCACAGATGTTTTTTGGGAATTTGGACACCCGAAGCTAAGCAACCGGCATCTTTTGATCACAGGAACTTCTGGTCAAGGAAAAACATACTGCATTCAGACACTTTTGCTGGAACTTGCTAGGCAGGGCATCTCAAGCGTGATTTTTGACTATACAGATGGTTTTTTGCCCAACAAATTAGAGCCTGAATTTCAGGAAGCGCTCGGCGAAAAAATTGAACAGAAAGTTGCGGTTATAAATCGAATTCCAGTGAACCCATTCGTCCTTCAGAGCGTTGAGATTCCGTCCATAGGTAGTGTTTCTGAAAAAGCCTCTGACGTGGCAGGAAGAATTTCAGATATTCTGACACATGTTTATGGATTTGGCGACCAACAGAGAGCCGCTATTTACAAAGCATGTAAGGAAGGCATTGACCGTTACGGTGCGCAAATGAGTTTTGCTCGGTTGCAAGAGCTGCTCGAAGAAAGTAAGATAAAAGAGGCAAAAACTGTCTCTTCTAAGATGATGCAGTTCTTTGACAATGATTTGTTTGACACATCCAACTCGTTTGACTGGAAGGATATTCTCAATAACAACGGAAAAGTTACAGTAATCCAATTGACGAATCTTGATCGAACCTTACAGACAATCATTACTGAAATCACACTTTGGGATGCCTGGTATAGTCTGACAAAGTTCGGAAACAAGGATACTCCGTTTGTTGTTGTTTTGGATGAAGCGCAAAATTTGTCGTTTAAGAGCGGGTCCCCGGCTGAAAAAATCCTGCGTGAAGGACGAAAGTACGGATGGTCTGCTTGGTTTGCAACGCAGTTTTTAAAGGGTGCACTTGATTCTGGCGAGATTTCAAACTTGCAACAAGCTGCTGAGCGCCTTTACTTCAAACCGTCTGGAGAAGAAATGAATTATATCGCTGGACAAATTGCAAGTGAACGAACCGAAATACAGGATTGGTATAACAGGCTTAAAAATATGCAAAAGGGTCAATGTATAGTTCAGGGAGACAGAATCAAACCAAATGGAGAATTTGGTTCGATTCAGCCCGCGCTCGTTAATGTGACCAGTTTTGGAGAACGAAAATGAGTGAGAATGTTAATTTTCATATGACGTTTCCTCCGACGCCTGCATATATAGGTCGTCTTCTGAAAATAGCAGATGGTCGTGTTCGCACTGTGGCTGAAGTCGCGGAAGAAACAGGCATTCCAGAAGGCGCATCTTCTGGAAAAGTCCGTCCACATATTCAGTATGCAAGTTACATGGGGTTGCTTAATTCTTCGGATTTTACGCGAACTCCTCTTGGTAAAATCGTATATCTAGAAGACTGTATAAACAATGGAAGAAAAAGTATCTGGAGCAAAATTTTCCAAGGTTGACTGTGGAACAGTTGAAAAACTGGAAAGAAGAAGTTGTACGGATGCCGGGATATCTGACTTCTGAAACCATTGCACAGATTGAATCAACGGCAGCCACAGTTAATGCACTATTGATTAGGAAGAAAGTTGATTATATTGTTTCGCTGATCAATGATCTTAATGCTGAAGAACGAAAAGAATTGCTAAAAAGTCTTTCTCAAAACTAAAATGGCGTTGCTACTATAAGGTGCAAAGCAAGCCGAAAAACAAATGTAGAACAGAGGCACTGAGTTGAACTTAGTGCCTCTGTTTTGTATATGTCTTATTTTACAAAACAATTATCTTTTGTGTCTTGCTTTGAATAGAAAAAGACGATACAATAATGGAAAAGAAAACGTGCATCAGTCAAATAAGGTGGTGGAGGCGATGGGCAAGGCAACAGTCTACTGCATTATGCACACGGAAAGATGTGTGGCACAGGTAAGTACGGCTGGTGAGTGTAAAATTTATTTTGAAGATTTCATGCCCTATGGTCTGGTGCTGAAAAAATCGAATGACTTTGATACTCGAATCAATAATGTGATCAATTTCTATTCTTGGTGTGCATCTCGGCTGATACCACGTGACCGTACTTATGCAAAGGAAATCCTGAACAGCATTGGCGCATCCCAAAGTGTTACGGATCGGGAGCGTGCACAGATTGCGCTTTCATACCATTGCCTGTCTCTGCTGGATGTGTTCTGGGTAAAAGAAGAAAATGAGACTGTCCGATTTGAGGATATCGATCTCTACACACACTCTTTAAGCAATGCTCTTGTGGACATTGCACTGCGTGGGCATCAGATGGCTGTGACAAATGCCCATCTTTTGGCAAATGATTTGTCCACTGGCGGATGCTATCCTAAAGCGTGGGTGCGCAAAGAGGAAGGCTTCTATCTTTATAAAGCTGGCGGACAAGATGCAGTCGAGCGCGAAGTGCTGGCAAGTAAGATCTGCCGATGCTTTGACTGTCATCAGGTTTTGTATGAGCAGGGGATGTTTGAGAATGAGCCGCTTTCTATCAGTAAAATCATGACCTCGCAGCGATATAGCCTTGTGACGTATGCAGCTTATGATGTCTACTGCACAAACCATGATTGGAACACGCTGGATAAAATTCTGGAACTGGATGCCCACGGATACTATATGATGAACATTTTGGACTATCTGGTGGGAAACACTGACCGCCATTGGGGAAACTGGGGTCTGTTGGTGGACAATGAGACAAATCGACCTATCCGTCTGCATGACTTGATGGACTTCAACCGAGCATTCCAGCAGTATGACACGCTGGATGGTGCAAACTGCCTGACTGTTGGAAAGCGGCATTTGAGCCAGAAAGAAGCAGCGATGGAGGCTGTGAGGAAAATTGGATTAAATCAATTTGTTGATGTGGCAGTTGACATTTTTCCTGAATATGAAAACTGGCTGATAAAGTTTCAAGTGCGGCTACATGCTCTAAAAGCAAACGAAAGCTTCAGATAACTTATATCAATTTGAGTACATGAGGAGAAAAAATTATGACATATACAGAAGACTTTAAGTGTATTCTTGCTAAACAGGACAATGTGGTAAATGCAAATCTGTTCATTTTGAGAAATAGCAACCCCAAGAAGATAAAAGTTTTTCCTGAAGAAGTGAGCAGTGTGTTGCTGGAAAAATACTTTGAAACACTATCAGTTACAACAGATGAAAGCGAGTTTGTGGACTTTATTCCAGATACAGTCGAAAAAAATACTTTGCAAGTTATTAATACGGAAGTCCTAGATCTTTGGCCGGCAATGGTGACCGCAAAGGATAGGTTGCAGAATGTGAATAGGGCTGAAATTACAGTTGAAGACTACAATTGTAGTGGAAACACTATAATGATGGACATCGAATTTGATAATGGTGAACATGTGTACTTTCTGACAGTCTATCGTAATGTCGCAGCATGGTATAGAAACAATATTTGCTTTACAAAAAAAGAAACAGGAAAATTTCATCAGCAATCTGGAAATGTGCTAGCATTGACACCATGGGTAGATGCGGTTATCTTTGACAAAAAATGCTATATTATTAACGAAGTGAACTTTAATAGAATATTTAAGTTTGATGAGGTTATTAAAAATCAAGTGGCCGCAAATGAACGGGAAATTCGCAGCATGGGATTTATTGATGACAGCGACATATTCATGGATTTTTTGGTAAAATCGAAGCGTCACAAAAATTCTATGGCAAAAATTATTATGCAAAAACGTCTTGAAAAAATTAGGACATTTTCTCCACAGTATATCAGAGAACAAATTGAGCATCAGCCAAGGTTGTCCTTTATATCGTACACAGAAAATGATAAGATTGTTATAGACAAAAAGTCATTTGAAGCGGTTATGGGAATTTTGTGTGGTCGGATTAATTTGGACCTGATAACAAAGGAGCTGAATGGAATGATGGAAAGTGAGTAAATTTGACAGACTGACGTTAGCAATAAGTTGCTTTTTGCCACTATTCATTATTTTTGGTTTGGAAAATTTATGTGAAGCAAAAAGTATGTTTTCACCAATTGAAAACATAACTTGGAGACTCTCATTGCTGAATCAATCAAAAGGGTTTTACTTTAATGTCAGTCAATTTTCAATTTGGCTAATTCTTCTTATGGTTGGGATTGTTGGAATTGTCCGATTCCATAGAAAATTTCTGAAAGCTAAAAAGCTATCAAAAGAAGTGGTCGTTTTAGTAAAGGCTGAAAATATCACGGCGGACTATTACTTTACGTATTTTTCTTTGTTCGTGATTTCTTTTTTTAGTGTTGATCCGACAGTTCCTAAAGATGTCTTGATTTTTTCTTTTCTGATGGTGCTGATTATATGGGTTTATATTGTAAATGAAATGTATTTCGTGAATCCCGTCTTGAATATACTACGTTACAAATCTTTTTCTATTGTCTATCATAAAAACTTAAAATTAGAAGAAGATGATGAAAAAGAAATTGAGGAGTTTGAAATTAAAGTGTTTTCGAGAGTGCCGTTAAACAGAATGATGGGCGAAAAACTTTTTGTGACGTTTAGTCAGCATGACTTTTCTGTATGCTATCCAGTTATGAAAGAAGGGCGGTAGGCTATAGAAAAATGTACGTGTTCAATTTGCCGTTTGTAGCAGATCTGTAGCAAATCGAGCCTATTTAACGAATTAACGTTATAAAAATCAAAAAGTCATCATGCATCACACGCAGGGGGTCTGGGGTTCGGGTGCCTTTTTGCTCCCGGGATGTTTGCGTTTGCGCAACAGCCCGGGAAACAGGCAAAGACGGGAAAACCGCGCAGATCACGTTCAATAAACAAAGAAATGGCTGCTGCACCGGGAAGAAACCCTGTGTAGCAGCCATTTTTATTATGGTATAAGATCAGTCCTTCTTCTCGGCGGTGCGGGCAAAGAAGTTGGCGAGGACGGCGCCGGAAATGTTATGCCACACCGAGAACACAGCGCCGGGGATGGTTGCCAGCGGATACTGTGCAAAGTGGGCAGCGGCCAGAGAGGTGGCCAGACCGGAGTTCTGCATACCGACCTCGATGGAGATCGCGCGGCACTTGGTGGAATCCAGCTTCAGCAGCTTGCCCACACCGAAGCCGGTGAGGTAGCCCAGCAGGTTGTGCAGGATGACTACGGCAAGGATCAGCAGGCCGCTGGTCATGATCTTGGCGGAGTTTGCAGAAACAACAGCGCAGATGATGAGCACGATGGCGGTGGTGGAGACCAGCGGCAGCACGCGGACGGCGTTCTGAGTGAAGGCGTGGAAGAAGTGGTTGACCACAAAGCCCAGTGCGATGGGCACCAGCACTACTTTGACGATGGACAGGAACATATTTACAGGGTTCACATCCACGCGCTGGCCGGCATACAGCAGGGTGAGCAGGGGAGTCAGGATGGGTGCCAGCACGGTGGAAACGGCAGTCATACCAACGGACAGTGCAACGTCGCCCTTGGACAGATAGGTCATCACGTTAGAGGAGGTGCCGCCGGGGCAGGTACCCACAAGGATGACGCCGATAGCCAGCTCGGTGGGCAGGTGGAACAGCTGCGTCAGCGCCCATGCAAGGAAGGGCATCAGGGTGAACTGCGCAATGCAGCCGATGATCACATCCTTCGGGCGGCTGAACACCACCTTGAAGTCCTCCGGCTTCAGGGTA
>ERZ840096.3180-NODE-3180-length-11541-cov-6.738551_pt1 | contig 11541 bp, 4 predicted proteins | sample MGYA00519878_ERZ840096 | MGnify/ENA primary metagenome ERZ840096 (study PRJEB31850, sample SAMEA3708865) | human gut metagenome | biome: human gut; feature: human-associated habitat; material: faeces | place: China | collected 2014 ...
CGCAGCCGCCGAAGCGGTGCTTAAGCCGTAAGGCGGGAATTGTGCGGTGTTGCCATAAGGCTGCGGAACGGTCAATCCCGTTCCCTACAGCATTTTTTCAGCATGTGGCTAATGATACAGTGCCCTATCGTGCTTTTCATCCGCGGATGGATTTCAAAGTTTTATTTTAGGCAACACCTCACCGGAATCCGATTGCCCTTCTCCCCTATCCCCCAACCGCGCGTACCGTTCATCTTCATCCGCTCCCCCACCCCAAAAACAAAAGGCATGTGCCCCCTTATCTCTATCATAAGGTGGGCACATGCCGTTACATTATCATGATTTTATCACGCCAAAGTCATCAGGCAATGCAGCCATCGGCAAAGCTGTTGCGCTTGGCTTTCTCTTTCTGCTGGTTGCGCTTGGCGATGATTTCTTTGCTCAGGCCAATACGGTTGGTCTTGAAGTGGAAGAACGGGCGTTCCGGTACGGTGAAAATCTCCACCGGACGCATGTAACGTTCCGGCAGGCAGGCATTGATCTTATCGCGCACATCGTCCAAGGTGTAGCCATCTTTGAGCTGGACGTACAGGTACGGCAGGAAGCAGCCCTCGTGCTCATCATCTGGCACGATAACAAAGAACTCGTCCTTGATGCCCTTGATGTCGGCATCGGCCACGATGTTCTCCAGCGGCTGCACCATCAGGTCGCCGCCGCCAAAGCGCGGGGATGCGCCGCGGGTCATCGTGTAGAGCACACCGTCCTCGGACATATAGCCAATATCGCCGGTGTGCAGCCAGGTCTTGCCGTCTGCGTGGACCTGCAGTGCCTTGGCGGTTGCTTCGGGGCGGTCATAGCCCAGCATCACGCCGGGGCCCGTGATGCAGATCTCACCGGGGGTATTGTAGGTCAGCTCTTCCTGGGTGCCGGGCTTGAAGATGCTGATGACGCTGTGGATCATCGGCACACCAACATTGCCGTCACGCACCGGGAACGGAGCCATGGGCAGAGTGGCGTTGGAGCCGGCCTCGCTGCTGCCGTAGCCGGCAGTAAAGCGCAGGTTGCAGTTATGCTGCTTGAGGAACTCCTCAACATTGCGCAGCTGTTTGTTGTTGAATGCCTCGCAGCCGGCGCCGATGGCCAGCATGTGGGACATATCATAGTCAGCCGGAAGACGCTTGCTGCGGCGGATAACCTCCACAAACATGGGGATCAGGGGCCAGTTGTTGGGGCGGTAGCGCATCATTTCCAGGTCAACATCGTACACATCCACAAACGGATCCAGAATGAGCAGCATACCGCCGGCCAGGGGCAGCAGCATCATGGAAACCACAACAGCGATCAGAGCCGGGGGCAGGATGGTCAGCAGCCAGGTGGGGCGGAATTTATCCGAAGAGCCATAAAAGTTCATCTGGGTCAGCACGCCGATGATGCTGTGTGCAGAATGGATGACCTGCTTGGAAGGGCCGGTGGAACCGCTGGTGTAGGCGCGCAGCAGCGGGCGGTCAATGTTGACAGGAGCGGGCACAAAGCCGCGAAAACGCTGGCCCATGTTACAGAAATCAGCCCACATCATGGTATCAGAGCCACGGGCGGGAACATCCGGATACAGGGCATCCAGGGAATGCTGCAGGTAAACCGGCATAGCGGCGCGGTCGCCGCTTTCCAGAGCGGGAACGATAACATAGGTATTCACGTTGGTCTGCTCACGGTAGGCTTCGATTTCGGCCTTGGAGAAGAAGTCGTGAACAAAAATCACCTTGGCATTGGCTTTCTGAACAGCTTCAATGTTTTCTTCCAGGGTGTTGTCACGGCACAGCAGCGAAGCGCCGATGCGCTCGGCTGCCAGCAGCAGATAAATGAATTCCGGCACAGAACGCAGGAACACGGGGATCTGGTCCCCCTGCTTGACGCCAAGCACCTGCAGAGCGCGGGCGGTGGCGTCCACCTTACGGAACACGGTACCCCAGGTGATATCCACGCCATAGTAGTGCATGGCAATCACGTTAGGATCTGCAGCGCGCACGGAGAGGTACTGCTCCACGGTGCAGGCCGGAACCTGGATGCCGCGCAGAACATCCGGATAGAACTTCATCCAGGGGCGGTCAATGCTGGGCTTGCCAGTCAACATCGCGTTTTCATTCATTGCAATTTCCTCCAAATGTCTTTCCCTTATAGTTGCAGGGAATTAAATTATCCAAATCAAATCAGGCCAAACCTTTATGGCGCTTTCCCCTGCTGTGCACATCGTTGCACAGCGTCGCCGAACCATAATGCTATAATTATCTTCGGTGCTGAACATAGTATACCATTCCTGTTTACGGAAAGCACGAGAATCCCATGGCACAAATTTCCAGAAATTGATTCCGCGTGATTCACTTTTTTCACATGGATTTTCACGCTTTGGCATGGAGTTTTCTTGCAATTTCATTTTCCTCGGTGCAACAAAAGCCCCAGCTACCGCAGCAGCCAGGGCTTTATGTTTATGCGTATGTATGTTGTATTTTTAGATTTTGTTCATCCAGCTCTCTTGCAGTTCTTCCATTTCATCACCTTTGGCGCGGGTAATCAGATGGATTCCCTGCAGGACATGATGGATGTGCTCCGCAATGGCGTTGCGTTCTTTTGTCACGTTCTGGTCATCCAAATTCCAGACCTGGTCAAAATATTCACTCAGGCGGTCTTCCATCACACTGTTGTTGACCATTGCAATCCGGTTGATGGGGCAGTTGTTATCCAGCCGAAGATACGATGCAGCGCCAGAAAGAAACATATTGGGGTCCGCCACATACTGGAAATCGTTCACAATGCGGCCGCTGATCAAGCGGAATTCAAGTTTTTCACGCTGCTTGCAAAGCTGCAGCACATGGCTGATGCACCGGCTGCGCTGATCCGGGGTAAGGCTGACCTTGTAACTGAAAAAGTCCAGCTCGCCGGAAACCGCCATGGAGGAAAATGCAGCTTCATAAATCAGGATGCGGATGTTTGTTTCCTCCACCACACCTTTGGCAAGGTTGTGTACGCTACGCAGCTCCGCAGGGGTAGCACCCAAAAAATCTTTCAGCTCGGCCTCGTGGGCGGTCAGGATCTCTTCAAACAAGTCATCCGGCAGCAGAAGCTCATTCAGGTGGCCGAACATCCACCGCAGATTGGAGGCCAGCAGCGTGTGCATATAGTCGTACTGGCTGATCAGCTGGCGCATGCTGGTATCGCGGAAAAGCTGGTCATCCCGCACGCAGAGCTTGGAGAAGTTATCATACAGGCTTTCGCAGTTCTGCGGATCCTCGGTGGCGGTAACGGCAGCGCAGCGGCTGTGGCTGACCAGCAGGCCGGTAATGGCAAAATCGCCCTTGACCACAAACACCGCGCGCCCGGCAGCCGCGGTGCTGCCAAACAGCTTGAAATGAATATGGCTGAAGTTGGTCAGCACGTTAATAATGAGCGCGGCATCATAGATGGGGTCCCATTTTTCGCGGCTGATATCGATCATCAGCTTGAAATAGACGTTATCATAGCTACGCTGGTCCACCAGCTGGCCGTTTTGCAGGTTGGCAACTTTCAGGCGGTATTCGCGCGCCATTTCCATCAGGTCCATCACAGCCACAATGTCCAGCTGGCTGACGCGGCGCAGCACAGGGTGGACCATTTTGGTCAGATATTGCAGCATGTTCAGCTCGGCCCAAAAGTCCGTATAGGGGCCAATGCGCGCCTCGCCGCTGTCCAGTTCCTCTTGCAAATAATCATATTCAGCAATCAGGTTATCATAAATGGCGGCTTTCAGGTCACTGGGGATGCTAACGCTGTATTCCCGCAGCAGCAGGTCACGGCCATCATCGGTGGCTTCATCCACCACGCAGGCACTGATGCCCTCCATCACGCGCTTTTCAGTCTTTTTGGCAGGCAGCATGCGGCCGCTGACCCATTTGCTGATATAGGAAACATCGTATTGCAGGCGCTTGGCCAGGGTATAGTTCTTGACCTCCGCAACTTCCAGCAAATGCTCCAGCAGAATGCTGAATCTATTTTTATCATCCATTGCACCAAATCCTCTTCACCCATTTAGTTTGCACTTTTCTTTTATTCTATTATACAAGTTCCATATTTTGATTGCAAATTCAAATGATAACAGGTAAGGAAAAAATGAAGAAAATATATTAAAATCTTTCACAATTCGCGGCCGCATTCTTTGGCATTCATGCCAGTTTGTTGCTTTTTTGTTGTTTGAACTGACAAAGTTTGTTTGTTCTGCTTGTGATATCCTCCAAAAATTATACTTCGCGCGCCATATTTGCCAAATTTAGCCGCAGCTTTTTAGTAGGTTTTGCCCTTGCACCGGCCTGATGTGTTCGCCATGTTTTTGTGTGTTGCCTTTATTATGCGGGTAAGGTAAATTGCGATTTTTTAATCGTGTACTATTTCTAGCTTTCGGCAGGGTGGGGTCCCCCGCCCTACTGGCCTGGCAAATATTTCACCGAACCTATGCCCAAAAATACAAAAATGCCGCAGCAGACTGTTACATCTGCTGCAGCATTTTTATTTAGAGGTTAATGGGCTGGTTACAGCTCATTGTTCGGCTGTGGGATTACTGCAGAACGCCGGTGTTCTTATCGAAATGATAAGTGCGGCCATCGATGACTGCATCGCCCTTAGCCATGGTGCCATAGATCGGGTCGAAATAGTAACGCTTGTCCGCGCTCCAGCCCTTGATCATGTGGCCCTGTGCATCGTAACGGACCCACTTGCCGGTGCCATCGGCGCGGTCAGCCCACTGGCCAGCTTTGGATTCCTGATAGACATCCTTGCTGGTGGCTTTCTTGCCCTGGTCAACGGCGTCCAGCCAGTACCAAGCGTCGGAAGCCGGGTCATAGATTTCCTTGCCGCGGCCATCCAGGCCCTTGCGAACGCCCTTTTCGTACCAGAAGTCAGCGCCTTTGATGGTCAGCCACTGGCCGTCCAGAGCAATACCGGTGTACTCGTCAAATGCGCAAGGTACACCGTCAATGTCGCCTGTACCCTTAGCCATAGCGCCGGTGATCAGGTCAAAGTAGTAGGTGCCCTTATCGGTCGTCTGCCAGCCCTTGACCATGTGGCCGTTCTCATCGTAACGGACCCACTTGCCGGTGCCATCGGGCTTATCAGCCCACTGGCCGGCGGCGGATTCCTGATAAACATCCTTGCTGACGGTCATTGCGCCGCCCTGGACAGCATCCAGCCAGTACCAGGCGTCGGAATCGGGATCATAGATCTCTTTGCCGCGGCCGGTGGTACCCTGCTTCACGCCCTTTTCGTACCAGTACTTCTTGCCGTTTTCTTCAACCCAGCCGTTCTTCTCGCCGTACTTGGCGGTGTAGTCCTTGCCGTTGAAGGTGACAGCAGCGGTGGTAACGCCGCTGGTCTGCTTTACAGTTGCATCCACGAACTGTGCGCTTGCGCAGTTCTTATCGGTGCAGGTAAAGACAGCCATTGCGGTAACGGTGGTCTTTTCAGCAGCGCCGTGAGCGGTGCGCTCCTCGACTTCGAGGGACTGGGGTTCCTCGCCGCCGTTGTTGGTGTTGTCTTCAGTGTTGCCGCCCTGGTCAGTTTCAATCTTGGTAAAGGTTGCTTTGATTGTCACACTGTTGGCATGCATATAGAATTCATACACGTTATTTTCAAGCTGTGCATCCGCAATAGGACCGCCAGTAGCCCCCTCCCAATACTCAGCTCCGCTTAGCTCATAGCCATCCGCCGGAGTAAAGGTAGCATAAAGTTTTGCATTTTTATCTTCCGGTGCGCGCGTCTTAACGTTGCCGTCTGCATCCTTAACGGTAATCGTACCATTGCCTTCCACAACTTCAGTGGTAATGCCATACTCAACGATCGTAAACTGTGGGGTGACAGTTACATTGTCAGCAGGCATTGTGAAAGTATAGGTGTTGGCTTTCTCGCCGGCCTTATACGAAATAACAGTATCCTTGCTGTCTTTAATCGCCAGACCGTTTTCAGCCAGCTTGGTCAGCATAGAATCGTTATCCACCGGCTCAACAGTCAGAGTAACAGTTTCGCCAGCTTTCACGCCAGTGGTCTTGTCAGCCGTCACCTTGCCGTATTCGGTGCTGTTGGTCGTAACGCTGTAGGTTTCAACCTTAACGGCCTCAAACTCAGCGCTAACGGTAACATCAGCGGCAGGCATCTTGAAGGTTGCTTTGCCATCGGTCAGGGTCAGCTTTTCGGTCTTTTTATCTTCGCCGATCTGATAGCTGTAGGTCAGGCTGTCAGCCTTGAGCTGGTAGTTATCAGCTGCCTTAACGGTAACGGTAACTTCGGTGCCTTCAACAGCTGCGGCCGGGTCTACGGTAACAGTGCCGTTATCAGCAGGAGCTGCGGTAACCTTGTATTCCTTAACAAACTCTGCGCTGACGTTGACGGGGTAAGCAGGCATTGCAAAGGTGTAGGTGTTGGCTTTTTCGGTATCAGCCTTCACTTCAACGGGCTTCTCGGTGTTGTCAGCGTCTTTGTAGGTAACCTTCACGCTGCCAGCCTTCAGGGCATAGCCGGTCGCGGGCTTAGCAGTCAGGGTTACGGTTTCCTTCTCAGCTGCTTCTTTAGCGGAAGCAGTGATCTCACCATTGGTCAGGGGAGCAACATTGACCGCATAGGTCTTAGCGTTCTTTTCAACGCTGATGGCCACATCGCCGTCCGGCATGGTGAAGGTGTAAACCGTCTTAGCCTTTTCGGTGGTAGCCTGGGCTGCGGCTTCGTCCTGCGCTGCTTCCTGAACTTCAGTCAGAGCAACATCGGTATCGCCGTTCTTTGCGGTAACGGTAACGATATCGGTGCCTTCCTTTTCTACGGTCAGGGTAACGGTATCGTCCTTGATGTATTTGTTGTTGGTAGTGCCCAGGGTCAGGGTAACGCCTGCAACTGCATCGGGCAGGGTAACGGTGTGGGGAGTGCTTTCGGTTGCAGTATGGCAATCAGAGCACAGGTACACATTGTTGCCAACGGACTTGGTTTCCAGCTCGTCCAGCTTCCAGTCATGGCCCTTGGGCAGTGCGCCGTCAGTGTACTTCTTTTCACCCTTGGTCAGGCCGTACTTTTTGGTGCGGTCCTGGGTGTAAGCGGGGGTATCGCACCATGCTTCAACGGTAACATTGGTGGTTTCGCCGCTGCTCAGGTCGCTGACCATGTCGGACATCGGCATGGTTTCAACCAGGTTAGCGCACCACATGAACTCTTCGTTCTTGTTCTTCTCGTCAGAGCTGCCCATGTTCTGGTTGTAACTCGGGTTGTAGTTCCAGGACTCGGTCTTGTAGCTCTTACGGTTTGCATAAGAAGTGCCGGAGGCATCGGTCTTGACTTCTGCCTTGCCGTCCACCAGTTCCTTATAGGTGTTGGACAGGTTGGTGCCGACAGAAACGACCAGCTGATCCTTGGTGGTGTTGATGCCGGTGATCACAGTCTGGCCCTGCTGGGTGGTGGTAGCAAAGCTGTAGCTGTCACGCAGGGTCAGGCCCGCCAGAGGATGGTTCTTGAAGGTGCCCAGATACTTCACACTGCTGGTATCCTGGGCGCTATCCATGATAACCATGCTCATGCCGGGAAAGTGGGTATCGGGAACCATGTTGCCGTCCTTATCCTTGGTCAGCTTAATGCCGCCATAGACGGTGTTGTATTCCTTCACTTCTTCCACTGCGCCGGTGGTCGGGTCCATACGGTAGATGGCGTTGTTGACGTTGAAGTACAGCTTGCCATCATACAGTGCGGTAGAGTGTACCAGTGCGGGGTAGATCCGCTTTGCAGCAGCGTCTGCCAGGCACTCGGTGTTCAGGTTGTTTTCAACCTTGGTATGCTTATCTTTTGCACTGGTATCGATCTTATAGATGGTGCCAGCTTCGGCCAGAACCTTGGCATTGCTGTCGTCATCATTGAAGTTGCTGCTGGTTTCCTTCAGATCGTTGTAGTACATCAAGATGATATCAAACGGGTCATCCGTCTTGGTAAAGCTGCTCATGCTGAAGCCGCCGGGCCTGCTGCTGCTGGAATCCTCTTTGCGGATATAGTAGTTCGCATTACGCGGACGTGCTTCCAGAGTATCGGGGCCCTGGTTCTGCATCTTCTTCATGAACTGCTGCATCTGGGAGTTGTTACCAGAGCTGCCGGAACCAGAGTTGCCGTTGTTGCCGTTCTCGGCCTGCTGGCGGCGCATGTTGTTATACAGGTTCTGGTTGGTCGTGGTATCAACGTAATAGAAGTAATTATTGTCGAAGTAGATGGGGCTGCAGATAGAGGTGAACCAGGTATCCTCGTAGCAGGTATCGGTGTAACGGGTCTCGTTCTTGTTCTCCGCCTTGGTGTAAGAGTAATGCGGCTTGCCGTTGTTCAACACAACATTGCCGTCATCATCCACATCGGGATTCTTGTTCTTGGTGTAGGTGTAGCCGTCGTACAGCGAGTCAATGTAATCATAGTACTTGCTGTAACGGCCTTCCAGACCGGAGGGAGAAACCAGGAAGTTGACATGGCGCAGGTCGCCTGCGTTCTCAACGCGGGTCTGGGCCATGCACTCGGTGTTCACGTCGTCATAGCAGACGTCAACATAGTACCAGTTCTTGTTGGCTTCGCCGGTGGTCATCGTAGCAGAATTGCTGTCACCCTGCAGCTTGTTGACCTTGACTGCGTTGAAGTAGTGGACGTTGTTGAACATGCCGCCGCCGAACGCATTACCGGCAACACTGGTATCAGAAGTATTGCAGTAATACAGGATCTGGGCAAAGTCAACAACAGCGTTATCGCCTACTTCATCGGGGGTCTTCCAGCTGCCGTCATCATTCTTATAGATGCTCTTGTTGTCAGGCAAATTCTGGACCATGTAGTTAAATGCAGCTGCATAGCCCAGGCAGATGCAGCCATACTCAACGCCCTTAGCGCCGATCTCGCCGCCCAGCAGGGCGCCGAAAGCAGTCGTCTGGATGGGGTCGTTGTTGCCGCCGCCGGTGATATCGCCCATGGAGCCCATATCGAATTCTGCAACCTGGGAGATCCAGTCGTGCAGGATCAGCAGCTTGGTGACATAGTCAGCGTCACCCAGCTTGGCAACCTGTGCCAAGCCTGCATCACGGATGGCTTTCAGAGCTTCGCCATAGTTCATGACGTAAGACATGAACGCCTGCGGCAGCATGTTCAGCATGAATGCCATGGTGGTCGGCGGGACATCATCGTTCGGATCAATGCTGCACAATATCTTGATTGCGCCCATGGTGCCGGTGATGCTGCCATCCTCGCCCTGCTTCTGAACGCCCTTGGAGGTCCAGAACGGGGCAACCACGCCGAAGTACTCTGCTTCGTCCTGGTTGAACTGCGACAGCTGGAAGTAGTAGTAGTTCATCTGCGCAGTCGAGACATCGTAAGTATTGGTGACCTGGTTGCCCTGGTCGTCCACATACACGGCAGTCTTCTGGCTGTCGTACAGCAGCAGGCTGTTCTTACCCTTGTTGTCGCCGCTCTGATAGGTGAAGTTCACCTTGCTTGCGTCAACCGGGTTGTTCTGCATATCGTACCAGCTGCCGCCGTCCATTGCGGACACCAGGGTAACGCCGGTGCCGCCGGAGGTGGTATCCAGGGTCGGGGTGCCGCCCACATTGATGTAGACGGAATTGTTATTCTGGTCTACCACAACGCTGACCGGCATGGTCTGCATCGGCTTGGTTTTGATTTCTTCGCCGCAGACAGCGCACTTGAAGGTGATGCTGGTGCATTCCCAGTCAATGGTAACGGGAGCGCCGGCAGAAATTTTGCCGGTTTCGCTGTCATAGAACAGCTGGGCGTTGCTGAAGTCATCGGCCAGCTTGCCCTCGACCTTCTTCATTTCCCAGTTGAAGGTAGCAACAAAGTTGCCATCTGCATCCTTGGACACAACATGGCTCTGGCAGGGCAGGGCGGCAATGTCGTCGGTGCGGGTGGTGGGTTCCTTGTATTCCTTCTTAACCGGGCTCTTGTCAGCGGGCACGCTGGCAGAGTAAACGGTCTTGCCGGCAACGCCGGGCTTTGCCTCGGTGGTATCCTTGGTTACGGTGCCTTCTACCTTCTGGTAGGCATCGTCCTTTTCACAGGTATACACAGCGGTGTAAGCCCAGCCGTCATCGGTCTTGGTCCAGTAACCATCGGGGGTTTCCTTCCAGGTATGGGTGTGGCCATCCGCCGGGTTGGTGTCATTCCAGTACCATTTCGGCTCGCCATAGGTATGGCCGTCTGCAGCGGCGCTGGCAGCAAAGGTATCGGAGTTTTCAGCAACGTAAGCCTGTGCGTAGCTGTCAGCCTGCTGCGCAATCACTTCATCATCGCTGTTGGTCATGGACTCCATCGCAGAGGTCATGCCGGAGCTGCCGGTAAAGGTAACGGCGGTCACAACGCCTGCGGCGTTCGTCTCATAGCCCAGGTCGGTAACGGCGCTGGACAGATGATACGTTTTGATGGTGGCAGTCATCACCGATGCCATCTCGTCCTTGTTCAGGCCATAGGCTTCGGTGTTGATCTTGCCGGCTGCGGCGTTGGCGTACATGGCATCGGCCAGTGCATTTTCCAACGCTGCAAGGCTCATGCCCGCCTTGCTCTGTGCAGTCGCTTCCAGCTTGGCATCGTCCTGCTCCAGTTCATGCACTTCGCCCTGGGCAGCCAGCGTTTGGGCTGTCTGCTTGATCAGGTCTGCGGTGCTGGTGAACTTGGGCAGGGACTGCACAGCGCTGGCCGCGCTTGCTGCGCTTGCTGCAACAGACTGCGCTACCGAAGAATCAAATCTTGGTAGTTTCGGCTGCTGCGGGAAGCGCCACGCTTTGGGCAACCATGGCTGCTGCCAGCACGGATGCACCAAAACGCTGAAGGGTTTTCTTCATAGTTTTATCCTCCCTTAAGTGTTACTACTTTCCCCTTTTGTGTGAAAAGTGGTACGGCAGATGTGCGGCACTTTGCAGGTGTTGATTGCAAAACGCCTGGTTGTGCTCCCTCGGTCTGGCGATCCCTTGCCGGGCTGCGGCCTGCTTTTGGGGCTTTTGGCCCCGGCACAGCGGCTGACAAAACGTTGTACCGGCTGCATGCCTTGATCCCGCAAATGATAACCTTTCCGACACATCTAGGTATATACATTATATCACAGTTGCCAGAATTTGCATAGTTAATTAGCGCGATTTCTATGTGAATTTTTGTCCTTGAATCAACTGAAACCTGTTTTTCGCATATTATTTGCGCTGCGGTGCGGTGACTCTTTGGCGGTATTTATTAACATTTTTGAATGGTTTATTCCTGATTTTATCAAATGATTAAACATTTACCCCGATAATGTTCTTTGCAATCTCTTAATACAATCACCCGGTATTGTAATCGCGCATTTTTTGCCATTTCGGTTTGGCTTGTTGTTGAGAGATTTGGCAGAGATTGGAGGAAACTTGAAGGGAAAATTGGAGGTTGAGAATTGCCCATTATAAATTGTACTGTAGAGAGCGTTCCTGACCGTTCCGAAAACTTAGGGCAACACCGCATAATTCTAAGTGCCGATACGGCGAGCGAGGTGCGGCAGCTGCTAAGCCA
>ERZ840096.3183-NODE-3183-length-11505-cov-5.611092_pt1 | contig 11505 bp, 10 predicted proteins | sample MGYA00519878_ERZ840096 | MGnify/ENA primary metagenome ERZ840096 (study PRJEB31850, sample SAMEA3708865) | human gut metagenome | biome: human gut; feature: human-associated habitat; material: faeces | place: China | collected 2014 ...
TGCCTGCGGCGCACCCCTACAGCGTTGAGGTCGGATGTTGTTTGTTCGACCGATTGGAGAAGGTTGTCATTGACCAGGCGGAGAATAGCGTTGTAGCTCGACGGAGACGGCGTAGGGGCTTCCCGGAGGGAAGCCCGTCCCGGCCTCCGGTTTTTTGTGTTCAAAGGCAGATGCCCGGCATCTGGCATTCTTTGGCGTAAGACGGGAGACGTTGAGCGTTAGGCAGCGTTTGCAGATGCGGGCGGCCGGGCCTGCCGCCCCTACGGGAACGGAGAGAAAGGGACAAGGGAGACATCTGCGTTTGTATTGTTCTTTATGGACAATGCCATTATAATATTAATATAAAGACAATTATCAAACCTCAAAAATCGCAATTTTTGAGGTTAACCTATTTTCTGACTGCAAATTTTAGGGATTTTGAGGTGTACGATATACACCTGGCGGAAAACATCGTTGTTATCCGTGGACCCCGCGTATGCGGGGATGAACAGCCGGTACTTCAAAGAGTAATCGGAAACTATTTATATACATTTTGGAATTGCAGGTTTAATCAATACCAGTTTATAGGGTGTGAAAAGTGATTGAGTGGTTAGGTGGCTAAGTGGCTATGAAACCAGGTTACTTCTTGAAGTCGGGTTAAAAACGCCAATCTCAGTCGGATTAAAACAACCAGGAGGCCGGGAAGGGTGTGCCTGCGGCGCACCCCTACAGCGTTGAGGTCGGATGTTGTTTGTTCGACCGATTTGGAGGAGGTTGTCGTTAACCAGGCGGAGAATATCGTTGTTGTCATCAGTCCGACGGAGACGGCATTTTTCAATCGGATGGACGGGGTCCAGGGGGGAACGGGCGGCTCTGGCGGCATTTTGTCGGTGGCAAAGGCGTGAGACTGAAAAGCGGCTGGCTGCTTTTCACCGTCCTACTGGCATATATTATGGTAGAATAATGGTATGGACGAAGGAGTATGTGAGTGTTTATCCTGAAATGGGGGCGTTGATCATGAAAAAGAGTGGGAAATTTCTGACTTGGATTGTGTTGGCGGGTTTGCTGGCTTTGCCTTTGGGGCTGGGGGAGGCCAGCGTGGAGAAGCATGTGGCGGACGAGGCCAATTACAAGATGAGCTACCCCATTGTGTATGTGGACCGCAATCAGGAGGCCCAGGACCGGATCAATTCGGATATCTACCAATATATAGCCGGGTTCCGGGATGATTATGCGGCCGGGAAATTCACCCGGGGGAGGTTTTCTTACCAGGTGCAGTATGAGGACGGGACGCTGCTTTCCCTTACTTTGGCGGATTTCCGGTACAGCCAGGGGGCGGCCCATGGGTACACCAATACCCTGGGGCTGACCTACAGCAAGGTGACAGGGGAGAAGCTGCCCCTTCCGTATTTTGTCCGGATCAGTACGGCGGACAAGAGCCTGATCCTGTCCCAGCCCATTTACAACAGCCGGAATGAGCCGGTGCCTTTGAGCAAGACCTTTGCCAATGATTCTTTCATGTGGGACAAGCTGAAGATCAGCGACAATTATTTCCTGGAGGGCGGAGGAAAGATCGCCCTGATCTACCGGCCCTATGAACTGGGGTGCTACGCCCTGGGGACCCTGCGGGTGGAACTGTCGCCCAAGGTCATTGCTTACTTGAACCGGAAAAACTGACGTCTGACTTTTGACAGGCCCGGAGGGGCCGGGTGTGATTTCTTCTCCCGCCTTGACTTTTCTTTTCCCCCGTGCTACACTAGAAAAAACTTCAAAGAATCACCTTTTAACCTAGTCCTGTGAGACTAAGAAAGGGACTTTTATCCAGAAGCAGTTATTAGAAGCCTTCTTGTCTTAGGACGAGAAGGCTTATTTTTTCAACCTGCAGTTTATTATAGGAGGCTACAACATGACAAAGGCGGCAGTCAGCCTGTCCGGACGGGATATCCTGGATCTTTCCTCCCTGTCCGTGGAAGAGTACGATCTGATCATGCGAACGGCGGCGGAGATGAAGAAGGTCATGAAACGGGACATCAAGAAGCTCCCGTCTCTCCGGGGCAAATCCATTGTGAACCTGTTCTATGAAAACAGCACCCGTACCCGCAGCTCCTTCGAGCTGGCCGGGAAGTATCTGGGGGCGGACGTAATCAACCTGAGCACCGGCACTTCCAGTGTGAAAAAAGGGGAATGCCTGAAGGACACCATCCTGACCATGCAGTCCATGGCCTGTGATGCCATTGTCATGCGGCACCCGGTGGAAGGGGCGGCCAAGTACGCAGCGGACATTGCAGCCCCCATTGTGATCAACGCCGGGGATGGGGCCCATGCCCATCCCACCCAGGGTCTCCTGGACATGTTTACCATCCTGGAACACGGGAAACAGTTCAAGGGCCTGAAAATGGCCATTATCGGGGATATCCTTTACAGCCGGGTGGCCCGGAGCAACATTGCGGCCTGGACCAAGCTGGGAGCGGATGTCCATGTGGCCGGTCCCATGACCCTGATTCCTCACGACATCCAGGAACTGGGGGTCACGGTGCACAAACGGGTGGAAGACGCCATTGAAGGGGCGGATGTGGTGGATGTGCTGCGGATCCAGCTGGAACGCCAGGACAAGGCCATGTTCCCCACTCCCCGGGAATACGCCCGGATTTACGGGGTCAACGAAGAACGGATGAAACTGGCCAAACCGGACTGTCTGGTGATGCATCCCGGTCCCATGAACCGGGGGTTGGAAATCTCCTGGGATACGGGCTACAGCGACCAGGCTGTGATCCGGGAACAGGTGACCAACGGGGTCGCGGTGCGGATGGCCGTGTTATTCTTGACGATTATGGGAGGAAAGCCAGTTGAAAACGCTAATTAAGAACGGACGGATCGTAGATCCCAGCCAGCAGCTGGACCAGGTGATGGACCTTCTGGTGGAAAACGGGAAAATCGCGGAAGCGGCGCCTCACATTGATGCAGCGGCGGACGAAGTGTTCGACGCCACGGGCCTGGTGGTGGCTCCCGGATTCATCGACCTGCACACCCATCTCCGGGAACCGGGGCTGGAAGCCAAGGAAGACCTGGTCACCGGCACCATGGCAGCGGCTCACGGGGGCATCACCCGGGTGGCCTGCATGCCCAACACCAAACCGGTGATCGACAGCTCCATTGTGGTCAGCGGCATCCAGGAACGGGCCCAAAAGGAAGGGTACGTCCATGTGGAAGTGATCGGGGCCATTACCAAAGGGGAAAAAGGCAAGGAACTGTCTGAAATGGGGGACATGGCCCAGCACGGGGTCATGGGCTTCTCTGATGACGGCCACTATGTGTCCAGTGCCTATGTGATGAACCTGGCAGCCCAGTATGTGAGCGCTTTTGACAAGCCCCTGATCTGCCACGACATCGACGAAGAGATGAATCACGAAGGGTTCATGCACGAAGGGGCCGTTTCCGCCCGTCTGGGTGTGCCCGGCATCCCTTCCATCGCCGAAGACATCTGTGTGGCCCGGGATGCGGCTATTGCGGAATATACCGGGGCCCACATCCACATTGCCCACATTGCCAGCAAGGGCGCCGTGGACATTGTCCGGAAGGCCAAGGCCCGAGGGGTGAACATCACCTGCGAAGTGACGGTCCACCACCTGACCCTTACCGATGAAGCCTGCGCCGGCTACAACACGGCCACCCGGGTTTCTCCTCCTCTCCGGAGCCGGGACCATGTGGAAGCCATGCGGGCAGGACTGAAGGACGGCACCATTGATGCCATCGTAACGGACCATGCTCCTCATGCGCCGGAAGAAAAAGATGTGGAATTCCGGTATGCTCCCAACGGGTTCTGCGGCCTGGAGACTTCCGTAGGGGTGATCCTGACGGAGCTGTACCATACGGGAGAATTCTCCATCAACGAAATCGTGGATAAAATGAGCACCAGCCCGGCCCGGATCATGAATCTGGACGCCGGCAGCCTGAAGGTGGGCCGGAATGCGGACATTACCATCCTGGATCTGGACCGGGAATGGACGGTGGACAGTGAAAAATTCTATACCCGGGGCAAGGTGACTCCTTTCAACGGAAAACACTGCAAAGGCATGGCAGTGGCGACCATGGTCGATGGCCGGTTTGTGATGAAAGACGGTGTAGTATGCAAAAAGTAAAAGGCAAGTTGGTATTGAAAGACGGAAGCGTCTACGAAGGAACTTTGTACAGCACCCATAAGGCAGTGGGGGAAGTGGTGTTCACCACCGGCATGTCCGGGTATCAGGAAACTCTGACGGACCCCTCTTTCTGCGGGCAGATTGTCATCTTCACCTATCCCCTGATCGGGAACTACGGCTGCAACGACCTGTTCTGCCAGAGTGACGGCTGCTGCTACAAGGGGCTGATCGTCAGCGAACTGTGTGACGAACCTTCCAGCTGGCGGGATGAAGGCACGGTGCTGGAATTCCTGGAAAAGAACGATATCCCGGTGCTGACCGGTGTGGATACCCGGGCACTGACCCGGCGGATCCGGTCCTACGGGACCCTTCAGGGGGTCATGGTGCCGGCGGATACTCCGGACGACGAAGTCCAGGCTCTTTTGGCCACTCCCGAAGAACATGACCAGGTGGCCCAGGTAACCACCAAAAAGGTGTACACCATGGGACCGGACGACGCCAAATATTCCGTGGCCGTCATGGACTACGGGGTGAAGCGGCACATCCTGGAATGCCTGGTGGAAAAAGGCTGCAAACTGACCGTATTCCCGGCGGAAACTCCGGCGGAAGAGGTACTGTCCATGGATCCGGACGGGATCTTCCTGAGCAACGGCCCTGGGGATCCGGCGGATCTGACGGTGGAAATCGACAACATCAAAAAGATGATCGGCAAGAAACCCATTTTCGGCATCTGCATGGGGCATCAGGTTATGGCGCTGGCCAACGGGGCCAAGACCAAGAAAATGCTCTTCGGCCACCGGGGCATCAACCAGCCGGTCCGGGATCTGGTGGACCACAAGATCTGCATCACGTCCCAGAACCACGGGTTCATGGTGGACGAGGATTCCCTGAAGGGACTGCCCATTGAAGTGATCAACCGGTCCCTGAACGATAACACCATCGAAGGCCTGCGCTATCTGAACCATCCCACCTTCACAGTGCAGTACCATCCGGAAGCATCCCCCGGTCCCAGCGGCAACGCTTATCTGTTCGACCGGTTTATCAAAATGATGGGAGGGCACTGATATGCCAAAAAAAGAGAATGTAAAGAAAGTCATGGTCATTGGTTCCGGCCCGATCATCATCGGTCAGGCTGCTGAATTCGACTATTCCGGCACCCAGGCCTGCCGGGCCCTGAAGGAAGAAGGGCTGGAAGTGGTGCTGGTGAACTCCAACCCGGCCACCATCATGACCGATGTGCACATTGCAGACCGGGTGTATGTGGAACCCCTGGATGTGGAATTCTTGGAAGCCATCATTGCCAAGGAACGGCCGGATTCCCTGCTGGCCACCCTGGGGGGCCAGATCGGCCTGAACCTGGCCATTGAACTGGACAAAAAAGGCATCCTGAAGAAATACAATGTACAGCTCCTGGGTACCCAGATCTCCAGCATCATGAAGGCGGAAGACCGGGAACTGTTCAAGGAAACCATGGAAAAACTCCACCAGCCCATTCCCCAGAGCACCATTGTGGAAAGCGTGGATGCGGCCAAGGAATTTGCCAAGAAGGTGGGCTTCCCTCTGATCGTGCGGCCGGCCTACACCCTGGGGGGCACCGGGGGCGGCATTGCCCACAACATGGATCAGCTGGATGACATCACCACCAAAGGGCTCATGTACTCCCTGATCGGCCAGGCTCTGATCGAACGGTCCGTAGCCGGCTGGAAGGAAATCGAATATGAAGTGGTCCGGGACCATGAAGACAACTGCATCACCGTCTGCAACATGGAAAACATCGACCCGGTGGGGGTCCATACCGGGGACTCCATCGTGGTGGCTCCCTGCCAGACCCTGACTGACCGGGAAGTCCAGATGCTCCGGACCGCCGCCATCGACATCGTCCGGGAACTGGGGGTGGAAGGGGCCTGCAACGTGCAGTATGCCTTGAATCCGGACAGTGAAGAATACATCGTCATCGAAGTGAACCCCCGGGTGAGCCGGTCTTCCGCCCTGGCTTCCAAGGCAACAGGGTATCCCATTGCCAAAGTGGCCGCCAAGATCGCTGCCGGGTATACTCTGGATGAAATCGAAAATGCGGTGACCAAGAAGACCTCCGCCTGCTTCGAACCCACCCTGGACTACTGTGTCATCAAGATCCCCCGCTGGCCCTTTGACAAGTTCGTCAATGCGGACCACACCCTGGGGACCCAGATGAAGGCCACCGGGGAAGTGATGGCCATCGAACGGAACATCGAAGCCGGTCTGCTGAAGGCGGTCCGCTGCCTGGAAATCGGCCTGACCCATATGGACATGCCGGAACTCCACAAGCTGACGGACCAGGAAGTCTTTGAAAAGGTCCGGAAAGTGGACGACGAACGGCTCTTTACCATCGCCGAAGCTTTCCGGAGAGGGATGACCGTGGACCAGGCCCATGCCATCACCAAGATCGACGAATTCTTCCTGCGGAAGATCCGTCACATTGTGGAACTGGAAGTACGGCTGAAGAGCGAAGAACTGACGCCGGAACTGCTCCGGGAAGTGAAGAAACGGGGCTTTGCCGATGTGACCATCGGGAAACTGATAGGGAAGACCGGTCTGGAAATCCGTGCCATCCGGAAGGAATGGGGCATTACCCCTGTTTACAAGATGGTGGATACCTGCGCCGCGGAATTCGACGCGGAAACTCCGTACTACTACTCCACCTACGGGGTGGAAGACGAAGTGGAAGACACTCCCAACAAGAAGGTGCTGGTACTGGGCTCCGGTCCCATCCGGATCGGCCAGGGGGTGGAATTCGACTACTGCTCCGTCCACTCTGTATGGGCTCTGAAGGATCTGGGCTACGAAACCATCATTGTAAACAACAACCCGGAAACCGTATCCACGGACTTCGATACCGCTGACCGGCTGTATTTCGAACCTCTGACCCTGGAAGACGTGCTGAACGTGATCGACCGGGAAAAACCAGAAGGGGTCATTGTCCAGTTCGGGGGCCAGACCGCCATCAACCTGGCCGGTCCGCTCAATGCCTGCGGGGTGAAGATCCTGGGGTCTTCCGTGGACAGCATCGACCGGGCAGAAGACCGGGAACGGTTCGACGAACTGCTGACCAGTGTGGGGATCCCCCGTCCGAAAGGCCACACGGTGTTTGACATCGATGGGGCTCTGCGGGCTGCCAACGATGTGGGCTACCCTGTAATGGTGCGTCCTTCCTATGTATTGGGCGGCCGGGCCATGGAAATCGTCTACAACGACGATGAACTGAAATACTACATGAACAACGCCGTAAAGGCTTCCCACGAACACCCGGTGCTGGTGGACCACTACCTGATGGGTACGGAAGTGGAAGTGGATGCCATCTGCGACGGCAAGGACGTGCTGATGCCCGGGATCATGGAACACATCGAACGGGCCGGGGTCCATTCCGGGGATTCCATTGCGGTGTATCCGCCCCGGACCCTCAGCGAGCACGTGATCGAACAGATCATCGACTACACCACCAAACTGGCCCTGGGCCTGGAAGTCCACGGGATGATCAACATCCAGTACATTGTCCGGGATGACAAGCTGTATGTGATCGAAGTGAACCCCCGGTCCAGCCGGACGGTGCCTTTCCTGAGCAAGGTGACGGGCGTCTCCATGGTGGATGTGGCCACCAAATGCGCCATGGGCGTATCCATCCGGGAACAGGGCCTGGAACCGGGCCTGAAGCTCTTCCCGGACTACTATGCGGTGAAAGCGCCGGTGTTCTCCTTCAACAAGATGACCGACGTGGACATCACCCTGGGACCGGAAATGAAATCCACCGGGGAAGTCATGTGCATCGATGCCCAGTTCCCCAGAGCCCTGTACAAAGCCTGCATTGCCGCCGGCACCCACATCCCCAAGAGCGGTGCCATCCTGATCACCGTAGCGGACCAGGACAAGGAAGAAGTGGTGCCCATTGCGGAAGGGTTTGAAAACCTGGGCTATGAACTGGTGGCTACCGCCGGTACCGCCAAGTTCCTGGAAGAAAAAGGCATCCATGTGGGCCGGGTGGAAAAGGCCAGCGCCGGTACCCCCAACCTGCTGGATGACATCAAGGAAGGCCGGATCTGTATGGTAATCAACACACTGACCCATGGATCCGACGCTACCCGGGACGGCTTCAAGATCCGCCGGTCCACGGTGGAACACGCCATTCCCTGCCTGACCAGCCTGGATACCGCCCGGGCCCTGTACAAGGCCATGGGTGCCATGCGCCGGCGGAACGTGGTAAGCGTGGTGGCTCTCCAGGATCTGAAGACGGAGTAAGCCATGGCAGTATATATGGAAGGAACCATTGTCCGGCAGGAGAAACTTTCCCGGGACATCCGGCTCATGGAGATCCGCTGTCCGGAAGTGGCGGCAGCGGCCCAGCCGGGACAGTTTGTGACGGTACGGGTGAACAAGCTCCATCAGCCCCTGCTCCGGCGGCCCTTCGGGGTGGCCGGGGTGGACCGGGCGGCCGGGACTTTTTCCCTGATGTACCGGATCGTGGGAGAAACCACGGAGCTTATGGACGCCATGGAGGCCGGGGACCCCATCAGTGTGGTGGGGCCCCTGGGCCACGGGTTCCATCTGGGGGCCAAACGGGGTCTCCTGGTGGGCGGCGGCATGGGCCTGGCCCCTCTCCACTTTTTGGCTCAGGCGGACCCGGATCACAAAATGGAAGTGATCGTAGGGGGCCGGACCAAAGCAGAAGTGTTCTGGGCGGACCTGTTCAAGGACAAAACCGCCAAACAGTATGAAACCACTGATGACGGATCCTACGGGGTGAAGGGCACGGTGAACGCGGTGCTGCCCGGACTTCTGGCCACGGGACAGTATGACTGCGTGTACGTGTGCGGCCCCAGCCCCATGATGAAGGCTGTGGTGGAAGTGGTGAACCAGTACGGGGTGCCCTGCCAGGTATCCCTGGAAAAATACATGGGCTGCGGCTTGGGTGCCTGTCTGTCCTGCTCCTGCGAAGGAAAAGGCGGCAAGCGAATGAAAATCTGCAAGGACGGCCCGGTGTTCTGGAGCCAGGAGGTGGTGGAATGGTGAAGCCTTATGAAGATCCCCGGATGCAGGTGAACCTGGCGGGGGTGACCATGAAGACACCGGTGACCACTGCTTCCGGCACCTTCGGGTTCGGTCTGGAATTTACGGATTTCCTCAACCTGGACCATATCGGCGCCATTACCGTAAAGGGGACCACCCTGAAGCCCCGGCCCGGGAACAAGGGCCAGCGGCTGGTGGAAACCCCGGCGGGAGTGCTGAACTGTGTGGGGCTGGAAAACCCCGGAGTGGAATACTTTTTGAAGGAAACCCTGCCCCATCTCCGGCAGGTGACCAAGACCCCGGTGATCGTGAACATCGACGGGGACAGTGCGGAAGACTACGGCACCCTGGCGGAATTGCTGGATGTGGACGGAGTGGACGCCATCGAGCTGAACATTTCCTGTCCCAACGTGGCCCAGGGGGGGCTGGCTTTCGGTACTGACTGCCATGCGGCAGGAGAAGTGGTGCAGGCGGCCAAGTCCCATACCCATAAGCCGGTGATCACCAAGCTGTCTCCCAATGTGACGGACATTACGGAAATTGCCCGGGCGGTGGAAGCCGCCGGCACCGACGCCATTTCCCTCATTAATACATTGGTGGGGATGAAGATCGACATCCAGAAGAAGCGGCCGGTGCTGGGAAACATCGTGGGAGGCCTTTCGGGCCCGGCGGTGCACCCGGTGGCCGTGCGCATGGTGTACCAGGTGGCTCAGGCAGTGAAGGTGCCTCTCATCGGCATGGGGGGCATCAGCTGCTGGCAGGATGCGGTGGAATTCATCCTGGCCGGGGCCACGGCGGTGGCTGTGGGCACCTGCAGCTTTACGGATCCCAGCCTGGCGGAAACCATCAGCCAGGGGATCCAGGATTATCTGGACGCCAGCGGGGCGGCTTCTCTGGAGGAACTCCGGGGACAGGCCCTGCCGGGACGGAACTGAGGAGTGGAACCCATGGATGCAAGAGACAGACTGATCACGGCCCTGGATTTCCCCACCTTTGACCGGGCCAAGGCTCTGGTGGAAGAACTGGGGGATGCAGTGACCTTTTACAAAGTGGGGATGGAACTGTTCTATGGGGCCGGTCCGGACATCATCCGGTACCTGAAGGACAAGGACAAAAAAGTGTTCCTGGATCTGAAGCTCCAGGACATCCCCAATACGGTGGCTCACAGCCTGGCCGTGCTGACCCGGCTGGGAGCGGACATCATGAACGTCCACGCGGTGGGCGGCCCCAAGATGATGGCGGAAGGCATGAAGGCGGTGAAGGAAGCGGCGGCGGAACTGGGCCGGCCTGCACCCAAACTGATTGCCGTCACCGTGCTCACCAGTATGGATGAAGCCCAGTGGAAGCCTCTGAACTATGCCAAACCCATTGGGGAAGAGGTACTGGACCTGGCGGCCCTTACCAAAGAAAGCGGCCTGGACGGGGTGGTGGCTTCGCCCCGGGAAGCGGCTGGGATCCGGGAAAAATGCGGGAAAGATTTCCTCATTGTGACCCCCGGGGTGCGGCCGGCCTGGGCTGCCACCAACGACCAGAGCCGGATTGCCACCCCGGCGGCTGCCATCGGCAACGGGTCCACCCATCTGGTGGTGGGACGGCCCATTACCCAGGCGGAAAACAAACAGGAAGCTGTACGGAAGATCCTGGAAGAAATGGAAGGAGCTTTTTAAATGAACGATACAACGGTACTGCATATGCTGGAAGAAACCAACGCGGTGATGCATGGTCATTTTCTGCTGACCAGCGGCCTCCACAGCCCCACTTATGTGGAAAAATTCAATGTGCTGCAGCAGCCCCGGTACACGGAAGCCCTGTGCAAGGAAATCGCTGCCCGGTTCGTCAACGACAACGTGGAACTGGTGGTGGGCCCCATGACCGGCGGCATCCTGCTGGCCTATGAAGTGGCCAAGAACCTGGGCACCCGGTTCTTCTTTACGGAACGGGTGAATGGGAAGATGACCTTCAAGAGAGGGTTCCACATTGAACCGGGGACCCGGGTACTGATCGTGGAAGACATCGTCACCACCGGCGGCAGTGTACGGGAAGTGCTGGACGTGGTGAAGAGCGAAGGGGGCGTGCCGGTAGGCGTAGGCCTTTTGGTGGACCGGAGCGGCGGAAAAGTGGATTTCGGCGTCCGCACCGAGCCTCTGCTGCGCCTGGACGTGGAAGCCTACAAACCGGAAGACTGCCCTCTGTGCAAACAGGGAGTGCCTCTGACCCAGCGGGGCCGGACGGGGAAATAAAAAAGGGGGTGTGAAAAAATTCACACCCCCGGTCACTGACCAGTGACAAAAAAGGGGCTGTCCGGAAGGACAGCCCCTTTTTCCTTATTTCTTTTCTTCCCCTTCAA
>ERZ840096.3192-NODE-3192-length-11469-cov-2.528386_pt1 | contig 11469 bp, 8 predicted proteins | sample MGYA00519878_ERZ840096 | MGnify/ENA primary metagenome ERZ840096 (study PRJEB31850, sample SAMEA3708865) | human gut metagenome | biome: human gut; feature: human-associated habitat; material: faeces | place: China | collected 2014 ...
GGGAGCGCCGGGTCGTGACCATCCCGGTCCGGGCGTCGAAGCTGCCCGGCGCGGTGACGGTCCGGGCCGAACTGAAACTCGGCGGCACGGTCGTCCGGGGCAGCGAGAGCTTCACGGTGCGCCCGCCCCGGCAGGCCGAAAACCGGACCGTGATCCACACCGTCGAACCGGGCAGAAGCGCCACGTTCGACACCGCGCACCCCGACTTCGACCTGACGTTCGGCAAGGCGGCGGTCGAGATCGGCTCCCCGGCGCTTTCGGTCGCCGGTGCGCTGCGCTGGCTGAACGAGTATCCCTACGGCTGTCTGGAGCAGACCGTCGCCGGCGCTTTCCCGTTCCTCGCGGTGAAGCCGCTGGAGGAGGCCGGAATCCTGCCTGCCGGTTTCGGCGCGGATGCCGATCTCAAGCTCCGCTCCGCGCTGGCGCGGATTCAGGCGATGCGCAGATATGACGGCTGCTATTCGATGTGGCCCGGCGAACGCGCCTCGTGGATGGCCGGGAGTTTCTTTGCGTGGCATTTCCTGCTCGAAGCCGAGCTGGCCGGTTATCCGCTGCCGGAGGAGGAGAAACGGCAGATCGTCACGCTGCTGCGCCGGTATGTGAACGACCGCGGCAACTCCGCCGAGGAGCGCGGTTACGCCTGCTATTTGCTGGCGCTGGCCGATCCGGCCTCGGCGGAGGCTCCCGCCCGCGCGGTGATTTCGGAAAATCCCGAGCTGTTCAGCCGTTTCCTCGCCGGAGCCGCGCTGATCCGCGCCAACTTCGCCGCGGACGGCGCCAGGGTGATCGGGCCGCTGCTGAATCATCCCTTCCACCTTTACAGCCGCCGTTCCGGCGGGGCGCTCGACTCCGAAGAACGCCGCCTCGGCCTCGCGCTGTGGATTCTCGGCGATCTCGCGCCGGAAAATCCGGCCGTGACCCGGCTCGCCGCGCTGCTGCAGCAGAAGATCCGTCCCGAAGGCGAATGGGGATCCACCCAGAACAACGCATGGGCCGCGCTCGGATTGTCGCGCTGGGCCGCCCGCCATGCGAAGGGAGCCTGCAAGGGAACGCTTCAGGTCTCCGGCCAACCCGCCCGGACGCTTGACGGCGGCTCCGCACTCCGGGCCGACTTCGCCGTACCGGCGAAGTTCACGGTCGTAAACAGCGGCGAAGCCCCGCTCTATGTCTACGTAAGCAGCCGGGGGCTGCCGAAAGAGGGCAGGGAAGTTGCCGGGGGCTTCACGATCCGCCGCGAATACTTCGGTGCCGACGGCAAGCCGGTCAGATGCTGCAACTCCGGCGATTTGCTGGAGGCGCGGATCACCGTGACCGCCGCCGCCGGATGCGAAAACATCGTGATCAGCGACCTGCTGCCGGGCGGCCTCGAAATCGAGGACGAGCGTCTGGCAACCCGCAATGCGGTATTCGACAAGCGTGTCGACTCCGGCGTGGATGCCCGGATGCTGGAACGGCGCGATGACCGCTTTTTGCTGTTCGGCGACATCCATGCCGGCAAAGCCGTCGTCACCTACCGGGTGCGCGCGGTGCAGCGCGGCCGCTTCGCGATTCCGGCGGTGCAGATCGAATCGATGTACCGCCCCGAACTCAAGGCGGTCTCTGTCACGGACGGCCTTTTTGAGGTGAAATGACGGCATAATGCGGCGGGTCATCCTGAACCGGAGGCGTCTGGCGGCCGGCGCGGCCATCCTGACGGCGGTTTTCGCGGCGGCTGCTGCATTCCGCCAATGGATGCTGCCGTACTGCGTGTCGCTGCCGGAGGAGGAGCTGGCGCGCCGGATTCCGGCACGCCGGTTTTTCGACCGGGCGGGGAGATTGCTGCATTCCCGGCCCGGCTTCGACTACGAGTGGCGTTTCCCGGTCCGGCTCGATGCGCTTCCCGCGCATCTGGTCGAAATCACGCTCGCGGTCGAGGACCGCAACTTCCACCGGCACGACGGTGTCGATCTGGCGGCGTCGGCGCGGGCGTTTTGGCAGCTTTTAAAACACGGCCGGATCGTTTCCGGCTCCTCCACGGTCACGATGCAGCTGATGAACCTGGCCGACCGGCGGCCCCGCTCGTGGTTCAACAAGCTGTGCCAGATGGAGCTGGCGCGCGGCTGGGAGAAAAAGCACTCCAAACGCGAAATCCTCGAAGCGTACTTCAATTATCTTCCCTACGGCGGCAAGCTCTACGGCGTCGAAGCGGCGGCGCGCTACTACTTCGGGCGGTCCGCGTCGGAGCTGAACTTCGCCGAATGCACGCTGCTCGCCGGAATCCCGCAGCGCCCCAACCGCTTCCGTCCCGACCGGCACCCCGAAGCGGCGCGCCGGCGGCAGAAAACCGTTCTGGAAATGCTGGTCCGCCGCAAGCTGCTGACCGCCGGGGAGGCCGGACGGATTTATGCCGAAGAACCGCTGCGTTACCGGGACTTTTCGCTGCCGCTGTGGCGGCGCGCCGCCGATCCGCAGTTTTTCGAGCTGGCCGAGCGGAGCGCGGAAGCCCCGCTGCCGGAACGGGTGACGGTCACTCTCGACCCTGAACTTCAGGACGCCGCGCTGGCATTGCTGAAGCGGAGCGTTGCGCTTCATCCCTCGGTTCATGACGGGGCGCTGGCCGTGCTGGAGAACCGCACCGGCAAGGTGAGGGCGCTGGTCGGCACCCTGGACTTCGGGGCGCTTCCCGCCGGGCAGGTGAATGCCGCCGTCGCGTATCGCTCGCCCGGTTCGGCGCTGAAGCCGTTCCTGTTCGGAGAGGCGGTCGAAGGCGGGATGCTGGCCGGCGACACCGTGCTCGACGATTCGCCGTTGCTTTACGGCGGCTACCGGCCCGGCAATTTCGACGGCACCTTCCGCGGCCGGGTTTCGGCGGAGACGGCGCTGGCGGAGTCATTGAACACCCCGGCGGTCCGGCTGCTGCGATCGCTCGGCACGGAGCGGGTGAAACGGACGCTTTCCCGGTTCGGGCTGTGGCGTCCCGGCGCTCCCGCGCCGGACAAGCTCGGTCTTTCTCTGGCGCTCGGCAGCCTCGATGTGACGCTGCTCGACCTCGCCAACGCCTATCGCGCGATCGCCTCCGGCGGTATCCATCGCCCGTTTCTGCTGCTGGAGGATACCGCCGCTCCCGCCGGAACCGCGGTGTGGAGCGCCGGGAGCTGCGAAATGCTCGCTTCGATGCTGCGCAGCCGGGCGCTGCCGGGGGCAGGCGGCCTGCCGGTCGCGTGGAAAACCGGCACTTCCAACGGCAACCGCGATGCGTGGTGTATCGCGTTCACCCCGGAGTGGACGGTCGGCGTCTGGTTCGGCAACAAGGACGGCACGCCGTCGCCCGATCTGGTCGGCGGTCCGCTGGCAGCCCCCGCCGCCGGAGCCATGATGCGGACGCTTTACCGCAACGCTCCGCCTCCGGAGTGGCCTGAGGCGCACCGCGAAATCACCGCGCTCTGCCGCCGCAGCGGCCTGCGTCCCGGCATGTTCTGCGGCGAAACCTTTCCCGGCGCCGTCGTGCGCGGCATTCCGCTGCAAAGCTGCCGCGACTGCCGCAGGGAAGCCAATGCGAAAGCTCCGAAGCCGACCGCCGTCGTCACTCCCGCCCCCGGCACCTACCGGGCCGAAGCGGGCGGCGGAGTCCGGTTCCGGCTCGACTGCACTCCCGCCGAAGTTCATTTCTACCTCGACAACCGCTATCAGGGGAAGATTGCCGCCGGGAGCGATCTTATGCTCGCGCCGGGAACGCACCGGCTGCTCTTCTGGGGCGGCGACGGCTATCGGGCCGCCTCAATGGAAATCCGGGTATTGCCGCCGCGGAACGCGGAAAGAAAAAAGGCCCCGGAACCATCGGGCCCCGGAGCCGGAACGGCAGATCCGGTCACTTGAGGAAGCGGAAACAGAAGGGATACCGGTAGATGATCCCTTCGTTCGCCTTGACCGCCGCCACGATGATCATCACCAACCCGAAGAGGCCGACCAGCGGCGCCAGCAGCGCGCCGACCACGATGATCGTGAGCACTCCGCAGATCACATAGAGGATCAGCAGCGTGAGCTGGAAGTTGATCGTCTCCTTGCCGAGCGCATTGAGGTAGGCGGATTCATCTTTCTTGATCAGCCACACGATCAGCGGCCCGACCACCGTCAGGAATTGCAGCAGGACGCAGACCAGTCCCAGAGTCCGTTCTTCGGGAGTGATGCTTCCCTGTTCAACCTTTTTCATTTCTTCCGACATATCCTTCTCCAGAATTGTTACCGCAGACGCCGTTTATCGCCGTGTGCTGCCACGGAATATAACCGGATCGGGAACATTTGCAACTTCCTTTGCTGTTTTTTACGGATATTTTTTTCAATTTCCGGTAAGAAGTGGCGGGAACCGGGGTCATTTGACCGGCGTTACGCCCTTTTTCAGCAGGATGTTGCCGTATTTGCCGGTTTCGCCGGTGACCACGACCGCGAATGCCTTCCGGGCGCGTTCGTAGAAGTCGAAGCGGTCGATATGGGCGGTTGCCGGAGCGTCGGGCGCGTGCTTTTCGATTGCGGCCCGGTAACCGTCGAGCAGTGATTGGTCAAGGGTGTCGCCGGGGACGGCGGCCATCATCACCACCGGGGCATCGACATAAGCGTCCAGTTCGAAGAGCGGCAGGATCGCGTCGAGCAGCGGAGCCACCCGGATTCCATCGGCGCGGAGCACCGGAATCCCCATCGAATGGGCGGGAAAGTGGGCGTCCGACAGGATGATCTCGTCGCCGTGGCCCATTTCGGCCAGCGTTTTGAGCAGTTCGGGGCTGATCAGCGGGGAAATACCTTTGAGCATGTTCTTTGTCTCCTGCTTGAATGAGAGTTACCGTGAGAATATAGCCGGAGTATCGGGGAAATGCAAGGGACGGTTGCGGGACCCGCTGCACTGCAAGTTTTATTATAAAAATTACATGGCGTTTCTGATTTATCATATTCTGGCGTTATTCATTGATTAAAAATAGGTTAAGGTGTAATGTATTTTTACTTTTGTAAACTTTTGTAAAAAAGCTGTTCCGTTTTTCCGGAAAAAATGTTGACATCCCTGTAATTTTCGGTCATAATAAAAGTGTGAACCTGATTCCATAAGACACGGAGAGAAGAATTGTGATTCTGGAACATACCACCATCAAGGAAGTGGCCGACCGGGCCCGCGTCAGCACCGCGACGGTCTCGCGCATCCTGAGCGGAAAACACTGCCACCGCTCCACGACGGTCGAAACCGTCCGGCGGGCCATCGAGGAGCTGCGGTCCGCCGGGCCGGTGCTGACCGGTTTTGAAAGCGCGGCGCCGGAGAGTGTCGGAATCGTGATGTTCGCCTACCGCGATTTCCTGAATTCCAGCTACAACGCGACGCTGGCCACCGCGATTATGGAGACGCTGACCGCCGAAGATTTTTCCGCACAGTTTATCGCGTTGAGTTCGAAGCGGTTGAGCATCGATTACATCGAAAGCCTGGTCCGGGAGCACCGGCTGAAGGGGCTGCTGATCCCGGAATTCGATATGCTCTATACGGTTTCGGAACAGCTCGCGAAACTGCCGATCCCGGTGGTCTGCATCGGCAATCTGGCCGAAACCGGATTGCGTTACAGCGTCTGCGCCGACAACGTTTCGGCAGGACGCGACGCGGCCAACTATCTGTGGAGCCGGGGCCATCGCCGCTTCGGCATCGTGACCATGAGCCGCAGCGACATCTGCCAGGCGCAGCGTACCGCCGGTTTCCTCGAAACACTTCGGGAACTGGGGGGAGCGCCGGAGCAGGTGATGATTCGCGAATACCGTTCGCTGAATGATTCGGTTTCCGGCGTGATCTCCGCGCTTGCGAATATGCAGGAACGGCCGACCGCGCTCTTTTCCACCAACAGCCTGATGTCGCAGAAGCTGATCGCGGGGGCGGCGGCGGTCGGGATCCGGGTGCCGGAGGAGCTGTCGCTGCTGTCGTTCGAGGAGAACAACGAGTTGCTGTATATGCCGGTGCCGGTCAGCGCGATCCGGCAGCCGACCCGCGAACTCGGCGAGACGGCGGTCCGGATGCTGATCAACCTGATCCGCGGCCTTGCCGTCCCCGAGCACGAGGTGCTCAACTGCTCACTGGTCGCCCGCTCCAGCGTCGCCAAACGGAATGAATAAATTCAAGGAGATTTTCTGAAATGCGAAATGAGTATCCGTTAATTGAATCGTCGGTAAAGAATAATTCAGTTCCTCACATCTTTCTGTTGCCGTCAGCCATTTTTCGATTCACTCTTATTGAGCTGCTTATCGTGATAGCAATCATCGCAATTCTCGCTTCGATGCTGCTGCCGGCATTGAACAAGGCACGGGAACGGGCCCGTAGTGCCGGCTGTATCTCCACACTTAAGCAGATGGGGCAGGCGGTAACAATGTATGCCGGCGACAACGGCGATATCCTGCCGCTTTCACGGCTGAACAAGAAACTCAATTACTGGGTGGAGTCGATTGAGTCATATCTTGCGGTTCCGAAGGCGGACGGGGCTGCCGTCACCCGGCATAAGGCGCTGAACTGTCCTTCCTCCGATCCGGCGACGGAGGAGTTGGTTAATTACCGGAACAATACCAGTTATGATTACCACTCCAGTTTCGGCAATGTCGGAGAAGACAGCTGGCAATACCCCGGAGCCCCAACCATGTGTCCGCGTAAACTCTCGCGCTTCATCAAACCGGGACAGGTCGTGACGGTGGTGGACGGTATTAAGAACAGCAATGGCAATGTTTTTACCTTTGACTGGTCCTGGACGGGAAAAAGCACACCTGGTTCAATTGACCGTTTCCGTCACGGAGTAAATTCCAATTATCTCTTTGTGGATGGACATGCCGAGGTGCTGAATTATAACGTATTCGTCAACACGCCGTCGCGGCTCGACCTGAACTGCTCGTCGTCCGGTGCCAGAGAATTTTATCGTTGAACAGGAGGAAAAAATGAAGATTTCGTTGATATTGAGTCTGCTGGGGGGATTGGCCCTTTCCGGAATTGCGGAAGAGCTGTTGTATTCCAACAGCTTCACCACACCGCGGGAGGTTGAGCCGTATGTGCGGCGTGGAATCCGGTTCGCGCCGGGCGAAGACGGCAGGGGGGCGATCCGTTTTGAATCGGATACGGTTCGGGATACCTGGCTGAACATACCGGTCGATCCGGTTAAGGCGCGTGGCCGCGCGGTCCAGCTTGAGGCGGAAATGCGCGGAGAAAACATTGCGGTTCCCAGCCCGGCTTATCTTGGCCCCAAGCTGATGCTCGGCATTGCCACCCCCACAGGCGGCTCGCATGCCGAGCAGGAAAAACAATTCGGCACTTTCGGTTGGAGGAAGTTTCACACCTATGCCAAAATTCCGCCGGACGCCACCGGGCTCACCCTCTCCATCGGACTCCAAAATACCAAAGGCGCGTTGGAAATGCGCAATGTCAAAATCATACTGTTGCCGGCGGAAGGGCTGGACCGTTTCACGCCTCCGCCCGGCAGGCTTCAGGCCATCCCGAAATATCGGGGCGCGATGGCCGGTCCACGGCTCACCGCCGATGATATCCGTGATTTTTCGGAAAAATTCGGCGGCAATCTGCTCCGTTGGCAATTACTCCGTGAAAGATCGGAAGATATCGCCGGTCCCGAAAAGTTCAATGCCTGGCTCGACCGCAAGATTGCCGCAATCGATGCGATAATGCCTGCTTTGGAGAAATACGGGGTCAAAATCGTAATCGATCTGCATACCGGTCCCGGCATGACCCAGAACGCTCTGCTCAGTAATCAGTTAAGCTGGGATCAGGAAAGTCAGGCGCTGCTGGTTTCCGGCTGGGAGAAACTTGCGCGCCATTTCAACGGCAATCCGATGATCTACGGTTATGACCTTCTGAACGAACCACGCGAGGACGGCTACCGTTATACGCCGGACGGAGGACTCGACTGGAACCGGTTGGCCGCCCGCACGGCCCATGCCATCCGGGCGATCGACAAAACCACGCCGATTATCATCGAACCGGCCCAGTGGGGCTCGGTGGCCGGACTCAAAACCTTTATGCCGGTTAATGTCGACAACGTGATTTACAGCATCCACTTCTACAGTCCCCATGAATTCACTCATCAGGGAATCGGCAAGAGCCGGAAAACCGGCATCCGATATCCCGGCATGATCAACGGCAAGGAGTGGAACAAGGAAGCGATTCGCTCCTCATTGCTTCCGGCCCGGGAGTTTCAGCTGAAATACAATGTGCCGATTTTTGTCGGCGAGTTTTCAGCAATCGCGTGGGCCCCCGGCGCGGCACAGTACATCGAAGATTGCATTTCGATATTCGAGGAATTCGGTTGGGACTGGACTTATCATGCTTTTCGCGAATGGTCCGGCTGGAGCGTTGAACATGGCGGTACTTTTGAAAATCAGACCAAAGTGGAAAACAGCGACCGCAAACAAGTGTTGCGGAAATACTATCACCTCAATTCCGGGAATTGATCCGAATCATGTCTCTCTTTCAAAAATTTTCCGGCAACCCCGTGCTGACGGCGGCTGCGTTTCCCGATGATATCATGTATGTATTCAACCCCGGCGCGGTGAAGTTCAACGGCGAATATCTGCTGATGGCCGACGCCGCGACCGCCGCCACGCCGATCGTGTTCTGGCTGGCGCGGAGCAAAGACGGGATTCATTTCACGCCTGATCCGGCTCCCGTACAGTGGCCCGGGTTTTCCGACGGTATTCCAGAAGCGTGCATCTACGACCCGCGCATCACTGAAATCGACGGCGAATACCTGATCCTCTACGCGAGCCAGCGCCCCGGTTTCGGCGTGCGCACCGGCATGGTCAGGACGCGTGACTTCATCCGCTTCGACCGCATCGAACAGGCCGAAACCGGCCGGAACAACCGCAATTCCGTACTGTTCCCGGAAAAGATCCGGGGCCGTTACGTCCGCTTCGACCGTCCGATGGGCGACGACGAATGCGAACCTTCGGATATGTGCATCAGCTATTCCGACGACCTCTCCACCTGGAGCGATTCGCAGATTCTGATGGTTCCCCGCCCCGGCTGCTGGGACTCCCACAAGATCGGCGGAGCCGTCCCGATCCGCACCCCCGAAGGCTGGCTCGCCGTCTATCACGGCGTCGACCGCACCTGCAACGGCTATATCTACCGGCTCGGCGTCATGCTCCTCGACCTCGAAAACCCCGCCCGGATCATCGCCCGGGGCGGCCTGCCGGTGTTGTGGCCGGAGTCGCCTTATGAAATGCTCGGACGGGTTGCCAACGTGACCTTCACCTGCAACGCGATCCCAGAGCCGGACGGCACCGTCAAAATCTATTACGGAGCCGCCGACACCTGCGTCGGGCTCGCCACCGCCCGTCTCGACGATCTGGTTGCCGCCTGCAAAACCGGCAATCCGACCGCCGAACGGTTTTTCAAATCCCGGTGACTTCCGGGCGGCGGAAACGGATCATTCATTGTATTGAATGAACTCCGCCGACGGCGGCGGCCAGCTGGGCGCGGGCTTTGGAGAGGTTCACCAGTGATTGTACATACTCCTCCTCGGCGGCCACGAAATTATTCTGTGCTTCATTGAGCCGGGTGATCTCGGCTTCACCCGCCAGATAGGATTTGGCGACCAGGTCGCGCTGTTCGCGCATGATGTCGCGGTTTTCGCGGTTCAGTGCGGCGAGTTCACGGTTGTGCTGTACGTTCGCGTGGGCGTTGCGCACGTCGGCGACGATGCGTAACCACGCCTCCGCGCCTTTGTACTGCATGATTGCCAGCTGTGCCCGGCTCTCGCGCAGCCGGTTGTAGCGGATCAGACCGTTGAAAATCGTCAACTCCGCCATTGCGCCGTAGTTGAAGGAGTTGCCCTCCACATAGAAATTCGCGAATCCGTTCGGATTGTTGCCGCTGTTGCGGGTCGAATTGGAACTGTAGCTGTAGTTCGCGAACGCCGAAATCCGCGGCGAAAAGGCACTGTAGCGGCTGTAGAGCTGGTATTCGCTGACGCGGAGCTGTTCGCGGAAGTTCTTCAGGTCTGGACGGTTCGCGAGGGCGGCGTCCAGTGCCGCGCCGACCGGCAGCGGCGCGGCTTCGTCCGGCTTTTCCTGCGTGAACTTCAGTCCCTCCGGCAGCGTGCCGTCCGGGTAGCCGAGCAGCACCGCCAGCACGTAACGGCCGACCTCGTACTGGTAGGAGGCGGTGACCCGGCGGGCGGCGGCACGGTTGCGCTTTCCGGCGAAGTTCAGGACATCGCTGCGGTTCGCGGTTCCGGCTTTTTCGCGCAAACGACTGTCTTCGAGCATTTTACTCTGAAATTCAAAATCGGAATCGGCGATCTTCCGTTGCGCTGCGGCGAGCAGAATGTCGTCGAACGCATTGGAAACCGCCTGCGTCAACAGCCGCCGGGCGTTTTCCTGCAATGCTTCCTCGCCGGCGAGGCTGTGGCGCGCCGCCTCCACCTGGAACTCCCGCGCCAGTCCGTCGAAGATCAGGAAGCTCGCCTGCACCATCGTATAGGAGTAGAACGCATTGCCCGACTCCAGTTCCGGCGCGCCGGAGCTGTCGTAGAGCTGGTCGCCGACCGCGGTGGCCGCCGAAATCACCGGCGAATAGCCGCCAAGCGCCTGGTAGAGCCGCATCCGGGCGGCGGTGATCGACTGTCCCGCCTCCAGATAGGTCGGATTGTTCTTCAGGGCGATCCGGACCGCCTCCTCCCGGCTCAGTTCATCGATGCTGCGGAACATTTCATCGGCCGGTTCCTTCTCCCGCAGCGTGAAGCTGGTCTGGTCCACCAGTGTGGAAACCGGCTTCGGCAGACAGCCCCCCAGCAGCACGGCTCCCGCCGCGGCATAAAGCAGACAGCAAGTTTTCATAATCATTTCTCCTCTCTTTTACGATACTCGATTTTGGAATTTTATCAACTTTTGAATATTATATTTATCCAATCAAAGTTTATAAAAATCATTTTAAAGCTATTTTTATAGATAAGAGGAGAAACGATTATGAGAATTGAAATTTTTACGGCTGCGGTTTTGCTGCTGGCCGCCGGCTGCGACCGTCCGGCGGAAACGCCGAAGAGCGAAACGTCGATGCCGGTCAGGGTGCTGCCGGTCACTTCGGGGAACTACCGTCCTTCCTATGAGGCGGTGGCGCAGGTGAAGCCTTTCCGCACCGTCGACCTGGTGGCCCGGATCAGCGGTTTTCTGCAGGAACGACCGTTCCGGGAGGGGAGCTTCGTGAAAAAGGGCGAGCTGCTTTACCTGATCGAACCCGCCCAATACCGGATTGCGCAGGAAAATGCGCAGGCGCAACTCGATATGATGAAGGCGCGCCGCGACAACGCCGCATCGGAATTCGGCCGTATTCAGCAGCTCTACGGGGAAAAGATCGCGTCCCCGGACCGCTTCGACTCCGCGAAAGCCGCCAAACTCGAAGCCGAAGCCGCCGTACTGGCCGCCGAGGCGGAACTCAGACAGGCGAAGCTGAATTACTCCTACACCCGGATCACCGCC
>ERZ840096.3211-NODE-3211-length-11427-cov-35.263718_pt1 | contig 11427 bp, 9 predicted proteins | sample MGYA00519878_ERZ840096 | MGnify/ENA primary metagenome ERZ840096 (study PRJEB31850, sample SAMEA3708865) | human gut metagenome | biome: human gut; feature: human-associated habitat; material: faeces | place: China | collected 2014 ...
AGAATGACTGCAGGGGGAGGCAAGAACGTAACGCTGGCTCCTTCCTCTGGAAGGAGCTCCGCGATAGCGGTGAGGATAGACCTTTGCTGTGCAAAGGCGCCGACAGGCGGCATTAAAACTCATGGCCCAAAGGGGCGATACCACAATCCTCGGCCCGATAGGGCCGTCAAACCTGAGAACCTTTGCGCCGTTAGGCGCATTAAACGTAAGAACCCTTTCGTTCACAACCTTTCTACACAACCTGACTGCGTCAGCAGGCCACAACCTGCGGCGAAGCCGCGCCCCCTTGAACCCTTTGAACCCGGGCCGCGAAGCGGCCCTTTAATATCCTCTTATCTGCCCTTCGCCGCTCATGTCAAAAATGGGTCCGTAGGCGGCGTTGGCCAGGCCCTTGATGGCCCATACGCAGTTCTGGGAGGCGGAGTAAATGTAGCGGTCTTCCACCGGTACAATGTGTCTGGCGGCCCGCATGGAGGCGATGGCGGGATTGGAGAGGAAATCATCTCTGTATTTGGCGGCGCCGGTGGTATCAGAGGTGCGGTCGGTGGATACGAAGAGCATGTCCGGGTCTGTCTTGATAATAAGCTCCGGCGATGTGGCCTGGCCATTGACGCCGCCGGCCAAGGTAATGGCGTTGTCAATGCGGGCTGCCGTGAGGAGTTCGTTGAACATGGAGCCGGGGCCGCCGTAGCGGGTCATCTGGGATACCAGGTACACCACCGGCTTTTTTCCTGTTTCCTTGGAAAGGCGGCTTTGGATTTCCGAAAGGGTCTTGTCCATCTGGGAAATCACCTGGTTTCCCCGTTCTTTTTCGTCCACTGCTGTAGCAATGATGCGCACATCCTCCTTCACCTGGTCAATGGACCGGGGGCCGTCGATGACCACCACCGGAATGCCCAGGTTCCGGTAGAGATTCAGTTCTTTGCCGTCGGTATAGGTAGAGGCCACGATGAGGTCCGGCTTTGCTTCCGTCACCACTTCCATGGAAAGACCGGTAAGAGGGACGGTGAGGGGAATGTCTTTCGTTTCATTGGCAATATAGGAAATATTGGGGTCCCGGTCTGCTTCGGTGGCGGCCATTAGTTTGTCCGGCGTCACCACGGAAAGGAGCATGGTGTCGATGGAAGCGGAATTTCCCAGAATCCTCTTCGGCTTGGCAGGAATTACCACTTCTTTCCCTGTGGCATCGGTGACGGTATAGCTTTTTCCTTCTCCGGAAGGGGCCATCTGCTTCATGCCGCAGCCGGAAAGGGTCAGAAGAATGAGAAGACTGGCGCATAAAGCGCCGGCTTTTGCATATTTCATAATAACCTCCCTGGAAAAGCGGATTCCATGAGTGAATCCGTTCTTCTGCACGAAAATATCAGCTTCATTATAGCATATAAAAAAATACTCATTTTAAACATTAAAAAATAGTTTACATAATCTGAGATTCATGTATAATAAAGGAGTAAGTTTATTAAGAAATTCATAATGGTTTGAATCCGACCGGAGAGACCGGCCGGAGGAGATGAAAAGAGAAGCGCGGTGAGGGGAAACCCGATTCCGCCACGGTCCCGCCGCTGTAAGGCTTCGGGAAGCACTGATTAATTCATAGAGTCTGCTTTCATAAGAATTTTCATGCACTGCTGCGTTAAATCGCTCGCTATTCGCGTCACCCCATTCCTTGCATTGCATGAAAATTCTAGGGAAGCACTGATTAATTCATAGAGTTTACTTTCATAAGAAATTTTATGCACTGCTGCGTCATGGGATTCCTTAAATAGCTCGCTATTTGCGTCATCCCATTCCTTGCATTGCATAAAATTTCAAGAATGAAAGCAAACACTGATTTAATCAGCGATTCCCTAGAATGAAAGCAGACAATGACTTCATCGGTGCTTCCCTAGGGGAATTTCAAAATGTCACTGGGAAACCGGGAAGACGAAATCCCTGAGGAAGCTGAGTCAGAAGAACTGCCTTATGAATCAAATCCACCGTTTCGTGGGAAAAGGGTACGATGTATACTGCTTTTCCGGGATGCGGCTTGGTTTCATACGCCCGAATCAGGGAAATGAGGGAGGTATTTCTATGAACAGGAAAATTTTAGCAGCGTCACTGGCGGTTTTATCACTTTCCGGCGGCGCTTTTTGCGTTGAGGCGGCCGACATGCCGGTGTACACCTTAGATGGCATCGTAGTCACCGCCAGCCGCGTGCCGGAAAAGAAAATCGATTCCAACGCCGACGTGTCCGTGGTGACAGCGAAGGAAATCGAAGAAAAGCACTATGACGATGTGAGTGAGGCCATCCGTCATGTGCCGGGGGTGATGGTAGGAAGTCAGGGAGCGTCCGGGCGGACCAGTTTTACCAATCCGCTCTTGATTAATGGGTCTGAAAATGTTGTGGTCATGGTGGATGGTATGCGCATGAATACAAATGGCACCATGGGTGGTCATGCGCCCATAGCTACGCTAACCAATATGGAAGGAATTGATCGCATTGAGGTTTTGAAGGGAGCCGCTTCGACTCTTTATGGTTCTGATGCTGAAGGCGGGGTTATCAATATTATTACAAAGAAACCGGCAGAGGGAACCGTAAAATCCAGTGTAACTCTTTCCCGTTCCAGCTATGATGGAGAAAAATACAGCCTCTATAATGAAGGGAGAAAAGATGGATTCTTCTGGGCTGTGAATGCGCAGAAGGAGCTTATGGGAGAATATAAGGATGGCTGGGACCGCCATGTGATTAATCGTTTGAACAGCAAGTCCTATGGAGTCAAGCTGGGATATGATTTCGGAAATGATAATGATCTGATTTTTAATTACCAAAAATATGATGGGAAGTATACACGCCCGGACTATGGTACGAACGATAAGACAAAGGATTTAGGAAAACAGGATACAGACAGAATCAGTCTGCAGTATGATTCCAGAATCAACCAGCGCCTGACCAACCGTTTTTCTATGTACAGAAACAGAAATCATATCAATGACAACTATAATAATGCAGGATCCAGCGGTATCACAAATATCCGTATGAAGACCATCGGTATGTCTGATCAGCTGGTGTATCGTCTGGATAAACAGACCATTACCGGCGGCGTGGACTGGTACCAGGATGAAGTTCCTTACGATGCCAATTATTGGGGCCATTCTTCCATGGAAGGTCATTCAGTAACCAATACAGGCTATTATGTGCAGGATAAATGGGATATTAACGACCGCTGGAATGTGACGCCGGGTATCCGTTTTGATCATAACAGCCAGTATGGCAATCATACTTCTCCCAGCTTGACTGTGGGCTATAAGGCTGGTGAAGCAACCAATTACTATATCAGCTACAAGAAATTCTTCCGTGCACCCAGTTTAATGCAGTTATATTACCCCGGCGGCGGTAATCCGAATCTGGACCCTGAGACCGGATATACAGTAGAGGCAGGCGCTGCCCATCGGTTTAATGATACCCTTTCCGGAACACTCAGCGTATATCGCCAGTGGGCAGATAATCAGATTACATGGGTGCGGGGAAGCGGGTACCTCAATACGGGGAAGATGGTTCAAACCGGTGTGAATGCTTCATTGAATAAAGACTTTGGAGCCCATGTGACTGCTTCCCTGGGTTATAGTTATATTCATGCCGATACACAGAATTTAAATTTTTCCTACCTGCCAAAGCATGAGCTGCATATTGATGTTGACTATCATAATGCTGACTTCAGGGCATCCGTTTCAGGTAGAGGCATTGTAGACAGATATACCTCCTCCGGGTGTCCAGCCATGAAGGATTATGCAAGTTTCTGGGTATGGGATCTGAGTGCCAATTATCATTTCACCAAAAACGCCACCCTTTTTGCCAGAGTGAATAACATTTTTGACCAGTTCTATACCGATATAGGCAACTTCTATGGTTACGACGCAGACCCGTCGAGAGCTCTGGGCTGGTACTCTGCACCGGGCCGCAATTTTGAAGTGGGCATGCAGTTTACCTTCTGATGGAGCAGCAAAAATCCCCCAGCCAGGCTGGGGGATTTTTTGTATCTGGATTTCCTAGGTGTTTTGGATGAAGTGGGTGGGAATCCAGGGCTCCTGCAGGGGCTGGGGGAGGCCTGCCTTTTTCCCCGCGTCCAGGCATTTCAGAATCCAGGCGGTCTGCCGGGCCAGGGTGCGCATGGTCTGCAGGCCTTCCTTGTCCTTCAGGGCGTCTTCCCTGGTGAGGCCGTGAATCTGGTTCCAGTACTGGGAACCGGGCACAATCATGCGGTTCATGAGGAAATATTTATTCATCCTGTCAAAAGCGGCCGTAGCGCCGCCGCGGCGGCAGCTGACTACGGCAGCACCGACTTTTCCTGCCATGCGGGTTCCGGCTGCATAGAAAAGACGATCCATGAAAGAGGTAATCTGGCCGTTGGGACCGCCGTAATATACGGGAGAACCGAAAATCAGCCCGTCCCAGGTGTCCAGCTTTTCAATGACCCTGTTCACCGAGTCCTTATCCTGCACGCACCGTCCATGGGACTGGCAGTAATTGCAGGCGATACATCCGGTTACCGGTTCCCGGCCGATTTGAAGAATTTCCGTGTCTATGTTCTCTTCTTCCAGCGTTTTGGCGATTTCTTCCAAAGCAGTGTACACGCAGCCTCTTCTGTGGGGACTGCCATTGATCAGTAAAATTTTCATGAGATGCCTCCTTCTGCTTTTACGCGGCTATACTGTTCCTGTCTTTATTATAGCAGGCAGGAATAGAGGGCTCTCTGTTTTCTTACTTTCTGCCATTTCCCTATTTACAAGCGCATACTTATCTACTATACTGTATACATATTGATAGAAAGACGAAGGAGCCCTTTTTGCCGTAAGGCAGGAAGGGCTTTTCTGTCTTTCAAGGCAAAGAGGCTGCACTCATCTTTGATGACTGCGGCCTTTTTTCGTAAGGGGGAGAGACTATGAAAAAACTTCTGAAAGCTGTACTGACCGGTTCCCTTCTGGGCCTGACGGTCCTTGGTTTTGCAGGCTGCGGCGGGCAGTTGGGAAGTTCTTCTTCCGGCGGCTCCGTGCCTAAGGACACCATTGTGGTGGGCATGGCAGTGGATCCGGAGACTCTGGACCCGGCGGTGACCATGGACAATAAGGGCTGGCAGATTACCTATCCCGCCTATGAACGGCTGGTGAAATACAAGGTGGCAGACGGCAAGGCCACCACGGAGGTGGAACCGTCTCTGGCCAAGTCCTGGACCGTCAGCGATGACGGACTCACCTGGACCTTTACTTTAAACGAGGGGCACAAATTTGCCGACGGTTCTCCGGTGGACGCCAAAGCGGTGAAGTTCTCCATCGAAAGGGTACAGAAAATGAAGAAAGGACCTTCCGATTATTTCAAAGTGGTGAAATCCATCGAAACGCCTGATGATAAGACTGTCATTTTCCAGCTGGACAAGCCTTTTGCGCCCTTCCTCTACACCCTGGCGGTGAATGGTTCTTCCATCGTGAATCCGAAGGTCATGGACCAGGCAAAGGATAACGATATGGGCTCCTCCTACCTGGCCACCCACACCATGGGTTCCGGTGCCTATGAAATCACGTCCTACACCCCCAGCCAGTCCATCAAACTGGATGTACAGAAAAATTATGCCGGCAAGGCACCTTCCATCAAGCATATCCTCTTCAACAGCATCAAAGATCCCTCGGCCCAGCGGCTGCAGCTGGAAAAGGGAGACATTGACATTGCCGAAGGCATTCCCATGGATCAGATCGACCAGCTGAAGGATAACAAAGCCATCCATATTTATGAAGATCCTTCCCTCCTCTGCTCCATCGTATACCTGAATAATCAGAAACTGCCTACCAGCAATAAAGTATTCCGCCAGGCCCTTTCCTATGCCATTGACTACAATGCCATCATCGACGGCGCTGTGAAAGGCCGGGGCCAGCAGCTTACCAGTGCCGTGCCGGAAGGCATGTGGGGCAAAGATGAATCCATCAAGGGCTATTCTTACAACCTGGACAAAGCAAAGGAACTCCTGGCCAAATCCGGCGAGAATGTGACGGAAATCAATCTTCTCTACTCCGGCCACGCAGCCTTCGACGAGGCGGAAGCCCTCATTATCCAGAATAATCTCCAGCAGCTGGGCATCAAGGTGAACCTGGAAAAGGTGGCCTGGGCTACGTTCCGGCAGAGAGCGGACAAAGGCGATTTCCAGATGGCCCTGGGCACCTGGAGCCCGGACTACAGCGATCCCCAGTTCTTCCTTTCCTACTGGCTTGACTCCTCCTACTGGGGCCTTCCGGGGAACCGTTCCTTCTATAAGAATGACGAAGTGGACAAGCTCCTCCGTGAGGCTGAGGTCATGACCGACAAGGAGGGGAGGATGGACATTTACAAGAAGGTACAGCATATCGCCTTTGACGATGCCCCCTACCTCTTCCTCTTCCAAACCAAGGTACTCACCCCCATGAGAGCCAATATCAAGGGCTTTGCCTACAACCCCATGCTGGACAGCATGTTCGATTTCGAGCACCTTTCCAAGGAATAAAGGGCCCCTTTCCGGACTGGGGCTGCGGGGGCTAAGGATGCCTGGAGACCCGAAGAAAAGGAGCTGCTATCCGCTGTGTGACTCCCTGCAGTCACCGCCGTAAGGCGGCCCCCCTGGCGGCGAAGCCGTGGCAGCCTTTGGGAATACAGTCATTTCCCGCAAGTGTTACTCATGTCCATTTGTCATACAAGGAGGGCTTATGATTTCATGGCGATTTATATTTCAAAAACTGATTCATCTCATCCTTGTCTTTATCGGCGTTTCCATCGTTACCTTCTGCATTTCCCATGTCATTCACGGTGACCCGGCCCGCATGCTGGTGGGACCTCATGCGTCGCCGGAAACGCTGGAGGCGGCGCGGCAGTCCCTGGGACTGGATAAGCCGGTGCTTACCCAGTACGTTCTCTACATGGAAGGCCTTTTCCACGGAGACATGGGTGTGTCCATCCGCACCCAGATGCCTGTGGCCGGCGAACTGGCCCGCTATTTCCCCGCCACCCTGGAGCTTACATTGGCGGCCATGGTGATTGCCGTGTTTTTTGGCATTTTCCTGGGAGTGCTGTCGGCGGTGCATCGGAACTGCTGGATCGACCATATCTGCCGGGTGATTTCCATGGTGGGCGTATCTATTCCCCTCTTCTGGTCCGGCGTGGTGTGCCTCATTCTTTTTTACAAAGTATTTCCCCTTTTCCCCGCTTCCGGCAGGCTGGACACCTTCCTGACGCCGCCGCCTGCGGTGACGGGACTTTATGTGATTGACGGGATTCTTTCTGGAAATATGGACGTAGTGATTTCTGCCATCCATCATCTCCTTCTCCCGGCCCTCTGTCTGGCCTATGCCCAGCTGGCCATCATTGCCCGGCAGGTCAGGAGCGGCATGGTGGACGTGCTGGAGCAGGACTATATCCGCACCGCCCGGGCCTGCGGCATTCCAAGGCGCCGCATCATTTACCGCTACGCTTTGAAAAATGCACTGATCCCCACAGTCACCATTACGGGCCTTACCATGGGAGAGCTTCTGGGCGGCGCCGTCATTACGGAAACCATTTTCGGCTGGCCGGGTATGGGAAAGTATGTGATGGACTCCATTGCCTACCTGGATTTTCCGGCCATTATGGGCTTTACCCTGGTGGTGTCCGTGGGCTATGTGGTGATTAATATGGTGGTGGATATGATTTACAATATCCTGAATCCACAGATCAGCGGAGGTGATGGCCATGACTGACGTGAAGGCAGAGGAAATCCGGGAAGAGGGGGAAGGCTTTTTCCATAAATCCCTGGATATCCTTCTGAAGAACAAACTCACCCTGGCAGGCATGGTCATTGTGGCCCTCATTATCCTGCTGGGACTTCTGGCGCCCCTTGTCAGTCCCTGGGACCCCAATCTCATGAACGTGGCAGGCAGGCTCCAGGCACCTTCCCTTCATCATTTCTTCGGTACCGATGAAATGGGACGGGACATTTTCTCCCGTATCCTTTACGGCGCCCGGATTTCCATTACCGTAGGCCTGTCCATCGTCATCATTGCTGCCGCTCTTGGCGTGGCCATCGGCAGTGTCTCCGGCTTCTGCGGCGGGAGGGTGGACCGCATCATCATGGCACTGACAGATATGATTTTGTCCTTCCCCTCCATGGTGCTGGCTCTGGCTTTGACCGCCGCCCTGGGGGTAGGTCTTTTCAATACCATGCTGGCGGTGTGCATCGTCAGGATTCCCCTCTATGTGCACCTCGTGCGTGGGCAGGTGCTGTCCCTGAAAGAGGAGCCCTATGTGAAGGCCTCCAGAACCTTCGGTGCTTCGCCCGCCTGGATGGTGGTGCACCATATCCTGCCCAGCTGCCTGTCGCCCCTCATGGTGCAGATGACTCTGGGCATCGGGGATGCCATCCTCATTGCCTCCTCCATGAGCTTCATCGGCCTTGGTGCCCAGCCGCCCATGCCGGAGTGGGGCGCCATGATTTCCACCGCCCGGGTCTATGCCATTGACCAGTGGTGGTACGCCGCTTTCCCGGGGCTGTTCATCCTGGTCACAGTGATGGGATTCAACCTGCTGGGCGATGGCCTCAGGGACATTCTGGATCCCCGGGAAGGGTCTAATCATTCATAGGTCCTGGAAGTGGAGAGTGATGATATGAAAAATATACTTGAAATCGAACATCTATCCTTGTCCCTTCCTTCCAGGAAGGGCATGGTGCCTATCCTTCACGATGTGAACCTCCATGTGGGAGAGGGAAAAATCCTGGGACTGGTGGGAGAGTCGGGCAGCGGCAAATCCATGACCGCCTTTGCGGTGACCCGCCTCCTTCCCGGCGAAGAAAAGGCGGAGCTTGACGGTTCCATCCACCTCTGCGGCCGCCAGCTTCTGGGCATCAGCAGGAAGAGCATGGAAGAAGTGCGGGGGCGGGACGTGTCCATGATATTTCAGGAACCCATGACCTGCCTGAATCCCGTCTTTACCATAGGCACCCAGATGATGGACGTCATCAGGACCCATGAAAAAATGTCCAGCGGCGATGCCCGGAAGAAAGCCCTGGCCATGCTGGAAGCGGTGCATATACGGAACGGGGACGACGTGATTTCCTGCTATCCCTACCAGCTTTCCGGGGGCATGCGGCAGCGGGTGATGATAGCCATTGCCCTGTCCTGTCATCCCAAGCTCCTCATTGCCGATGAGCCCACCACTGCCCTGGACGTGACGGTACAGGCCCAGATTCTCTACCTTATTAAAGAGGCCTGCCGGAAACTGAAAACGGCAGTGCTCTTCATTTCCCACGACCTGGGAGTGATTTCGGAAATCTGCGATTCCATTGCCGTCATGTACGCCGGACACATTGTAGAGTCCGGCGACACGGCGTCGGTACTGACAGCCCCTTCCCATCCCTATACCCGGGCTCTCATCGGCGCCCTGCCTAGATTCACCGGCAGCCATACCCATGACCGGCTCACCGCCATTCCCGGCATGGTGCCGGATCCGTCGGAAAAAATAGCTGGCTGCCGCTTCGCACCCCGCTGCCCGAAGGCCAGCGCCGCCTGCCGGGAAGGCCTGCCGCCGCCTCTGGAAATCCGACCGGGCCACAGGGTGTACTGCTGTCATCCCGAGGAGGTGTGACATGGATATACTGGAAATCAGGAACGTAACGAAAACCTTTCATACCCGGAGCTTCTGGGGAAAATCAAAGACCGTGCATGCCTTAAACGGCATCAGCCTTTCCCTGGCCAAAGGGGAGTCTTTAGGTATCGTAGGGGAGTCGGGCTGCGGCAAATCCACCCTGGCCAGCCTTATCATCCGTCTGGCAGAGCCTACCTCCGGAGAAATTCTGCTCTACGGACGAGATATTTCCCATGTAAAGGAAAAAGAACTGAAAGACATCAGGAAGAAAATACAGATCGTCTTCCAGGACCCCTATTCCTCCCTGTCGCCCCGCATGAAAATAGGGGACATCCTCATGGAGCCCGCCAGGGTGATGGGCGAATTTTCCGAAGCCCATCGGAAAGAGCGGGCAGAAATGCTGCTGGAAATGGTGGGTCTTCGTAAAAACGTGATGGACCGCTATCCCCACGAATTTTCCGGCGGCCAGCGCCAGCGCATCTCCATTGCCCGCTCCCTCATGACCAGCCCGGAAATCCTGATCCTCGACGAGCCCACCTCCGCCCTGGACGTGTCAGTGCAGGCCCAGGTGCTGAACATCCTCATGGACCTTCGGGAAAAACTTCACCTCACCTATCTCTTCATCTCCCACAACCTGGCAGTGGTGCGCTATATTTCCGACCGCACCGCCGTCATGCAGAAGGGAAAAATCGTGGAAATCGGTGCTTCCGATGACATTCTGAGCCATCCCGGGGACCCCTATACCCGGGAACTCATAGCGGCTGTGCCTATGATAGGGAAACCCTTCGTACCGCCGGACAGAATTATGGAATTGGGGTGATTGGTGAGATCCTGTGTTGATGGAGCCGGTGGCTGCTGTTTGCCGACTGATGACAGATGGGACTGTATTCCCGAAAGAGGCTGTAGACGTCAGACGGTCAGACCTCAGAGAATGCTGAGTGTCATAGCGGCGCTTATCGCTCCAGGGTTCCCCCTTTGGTGGCTGGCGCCACCACCTTGCCCGTGGATGCACAGCGAACATGATTTGAAGGAGCGCCAGAGACGCACAAATCATAGTGAGTCGTTTCACCTTTAGGTGGAAGTCCCGTGGCTGGATAGGGAAAGGCGAGCGCAGCGGGCCAATCACTGGAATGCTTATCATGTCATATGGTACTGCGAGCCAGTCAGCAGAATTGTTATTTTGCCATATGATGCAGATAGATTAATCCGTAACGCTGACTTTATACTCATCGCCCGAGAGGGCGATACCACAACCCTCGGCCTGAAAGGCCGTCAAACTTAAGAACCCTTGGGCCGAAGGCCTATCCATCTTAAGAACCTTCCCCTCTGAACCCTCACACCGAAGGTGTGTCCAAGGCCGTCCACCTTCCCCTTCATAACCTTTTATATAAGGAGGTGCCATCCATGACCATGGATTATGAAAAACTGTTTTCTTTCATCCGCCAGATGATGGATTATTACTCCATCCCCGGCATGGCGCTGGGGATTATTACGCCGGGCAAGGTGCATACGGAAGGCTTTGGCATCCGGGACGGGGCGGGCCATCCTTTTTTGCCTGACACCATCAGCGGCATTGGCTCCTGCAGCAAGTCCATGACGGCCTTTGCGGTGATGAGACTGGCAGAGAAGGGACTGCTGGATATCGATGAACCGGTGGCTTCCTATATTCCCGGCTTTGCCCTCTGGGATGAGGCGGCTTCCCGGCAGGTGACGCTTCGGGATATGCTCTGCCACCGGACGGGGGTGGGTGGTCACGACGGAGCCTGGCCGGATAATTCCATTTCCCGTGTGGATTACCTGAAACGGCTGAAGTA
>ERZ840096.3216-NODE-3216-length-11409-cov-7.967941_pt1 | contig 11409 bp, 8 predicted proteins | sample MGYA00519878_ERZ840096 | MGnify/ENA primary metagenome ERZ840096 (study PRJEB31850, sample SAMEA3708865) | human gut metagenome | biome: human gut; feature: human-associated habitat; material: faeces | place: China | collected 2014 ...
CGATTTGTCATTGCGAGGAGGCCAACGGCCGACGTGGCAATCTCGGGGAGGCACTCACAGTTCGTACCGGCTGCCGTGAAAACGCTGTGCACCGATTGCGTCTGTAGCGGCGCTCAGTGAGCGCCTTTAGCAGTTGCAGGTTTTGAAGTGTTAATTCCGTGGCACAAGACCTTCAAGCTTGTCATTCCGAGGAGCGAAGCGACGTGGGAATCTCTTGCAACCGGTTACGTTTTTTGCCGAGGCCCACTTGTTATCCAACCTGGTACTGCGAGATTGCCACGGGCGCAAAGCGCCCTCGCAATGACAATTCGGGGGCGTTCACCATGATGACGTTACCCTGTACGAGTTGCCAGCGCAGTGCCGGGTCTGGCTGTCCCCGCCCCTACGATCGTTTACTGCGGGCCCGCGCCGTTATAATCATTTGCGGCGGCGGGGACGCCGCGGGCGATGATCTCCAGCGCGGCGTCGGCGGCCCGGGCTGTGGCCTCGGTGATGAGCTTATCCTCCGGGCCGGTGAAATTCGACAGCACCCAGTCCGCAAGATCGTAATCGGGATGCGGCTTCGCGCCGACGCCGATCTTCACGCGGGGGAAGCTCTGGCTGTTCAGCCCGCCGATGATGGACTTGATGCCGTTGTGGCCTCCGGCGGAGCCGTCTGCGCGGACGCGCAGACGGCCGACCGGAAGGGAAATGTCGTCAAACAGAACGAGCACGCGCTCAGGCGGCAGCTTGTAAAACCGCGCCGCGTCCATCACGGACAGGCCGGAGTTGTTCATGAACGTCTGCGGCTTGAGCAGCAGCAGCTTTTCGCCGCCCGCGGATGCCTGCGCGGTCAGGCCGCGGAAGCGGGCGCGGTCGATCTTCACGCCGAGCTTTTCCGCCAGCGCATCGACGGCGCGGAAGCCGACGTTGTGCCGCGTGCGGGCATAGTTCAGGCCGGGATTGCCCAGACCCACGACGAGCCAGCCGCAGGCGGGCGCTTTGGGAAACAGCATCAGAACAGGCTCGAGATCGACGTCTCGTTGTAGATGCGGGTGATGGCCTTGGCGAAGATCGGCGAGGCATCGAGCTGGCGGATCTTCTTGCCGGTGTAGTCTGCGGGCAGCGGGATGGTGTTGAGCACCATGAGCTCCTCGATGCAGCTGTCCTCGATGCGCTGCGTGGCGTTGCCGGACAGCACGCCGTGGCTGGCGCAGGCATAGACGGCCTTGGCCTTGCCGATGGTCTTGATGGCCTCGGCGGCGTTGCACAGGGAACCGGCCGTGTCGACGATGTCGTCAAACAGAATGCAGGTCTTGCCCTCGACGTCGCCGATGATGTTCATGACCTCGCACATATTGGCGCGCTGACGGCGCTTGTCCACGATGGCAAGGCCCATGTGGACCTTGGCCGCGAAGGTGCGGGAGCGGGCGACGGAGCCGACGTCCGGCGAAACGACGCAGAACTCATCATGATTGAAGAGCTTCTCGTCGAACTTGGACATATAGTAGCGGGTGAACAGCGGGTTGCCGAGCATGTTGTCCACAGGGATATCGAAGAAGCCCTGGATCTGCGCGGCGTGGAGATCCATCGTCAGCACGCGGTCAGCGCCCGCGCGGGTGATGAGGTTCGCCACCAGCTTGGCGGAGATGGGGTCGCGGCCCTTGGCCTTGCGGTCCTGACGGGCATAGCCGAAGTACGGAATGACCGCGGTGATGCGGCCTGCAGAGGCGCGGCGGAAGGCGTCGATCATGATGAGCAGCTCCATCAGGTTGTTGTTGACGGGCTTGCAGGTGGACTGCACCACGAACACGTCGCAGCCGCGGACGGATTCGTTGATGGAGACGGAGACCTCACCGTCTGCAAAGGCGGTCACGGTGCTGTCGCCGAGGTCCAGCCCCAGCTCGGCACAGATTCCTTTTGCGAAGGGCACGTTGGCATTCGCAGTGAAGACCTTGATCTCTTTTCCGTGAGCAATCATTTCGTTACCTCTCTATTTTCCGAGCGCCGCATCCGCACGGCGCTCAATATTTTGCGAGCGCGATGGGATTATTTCTTGTGCTTTGCGGCCCATTCCTTCTTGTTGGACTGGCGGGCGCGGGCAATGCCGAGCGCCTGCGCGGGGACGTCCTCCGTGATGGTGGAGCCTGCACCGATGTAAGCGCCGCTGCCGACCTGCAGCGGGGCGATGAGGGCGGTGTTGCAGCCGATAAAGGCGCCCTCGCCCACGACGGTCTCGTGCTTCTGCACGCGGTCAAAGTTCGCGGTGGTCACGCCGCAGCCGAAGTTGCAGTTGGCACCGGCCTCGGTGTCGCCGAGGTAGGCCAGATGGGGCACCTGGGTATTTTCGCCCAGACGGGCGTTTTTCAGCTCGACAAAGCTGCCTGCCCGGACGCTGCGGCCAAGCTCACAGCCGCCGCGCACGCTGGCATAGGGGCCGACGACGGCGTCCTGCCCCACGCGGGAGTCGCGCACCTGCGAGGCGTTCACCACGGCGCGCGCGCCGATGACGGAATCGTCGATGACGCTCCACGGGCCGATGACGGCCTCCTCGCCGATGACGGTCTTGCCGCGCAGCATCGTGCCGGGCAGCAGGCGCGCGCCGGGAGCGACGCGCACGGAAGGCTCGACATAGCAGCTGGAGGCGTCATAGATCTCCACGCCCGTGCGGGCAAGAGCCAGCAGTCGGTTGCGCTGCAGCAGGCCCGCGATCTCCGGCAGCTCGGCCGGGGAGGCGACGGAATACATGGCCTGCTCCTCGTTCATGGGGGAGCCGTTGTCCAGCAGGAAGCGGGCAAAGGAGAAGTGCTCGTCGAGCGCCTGCATCAGCTCCTCGCGGGAGACGCCGTAGACGCGCGGGAAGCGCCCTGCGGCCTGCGGGGCGAGCTGCGGCAGATAGACGGCCGGGCCGGTGACGACGGTGATGGTGTGCTCCGCGTCCTCTGCGGTGGAAAGGAATACATGCAGCAGGTCCGCGGGATCGCTGTCCATCGTGGTCATGACCTCCGCTTCGGCGGGCAGGCACGCGCGGGCCGCCTCGACATAGCGGTCGTGACAGACCAAAAAGAAGCGCCCGACACCGCTGTCGAACAGAGCGTTCGCCAGCCACGCGAGCAGCGGCGCGCCCATGACGCTCTGCAGCATCAGGGGCTGCGGATATCCGGTTTTTGCCGTATCGTCCGGAATAAAGATCACTGCGGACATTCCAATCATGGCATACGGCTCCTTTCACATGGGAATACGGCTCCATTATATCAAATCTTTCCGCATTCGTCCATATGTTTTCCTCCGGAAAGCAAACAAATTCCTGCGGCGGGCCGTCTTCTTTTTTGTCAGAACCCCATAACGGCATTTTTGAACAGGCCGGGGCACGGCTTCCTGCACAGGCTGTGGAAAACGCCAAAATTTTTGCCGCTTTGTGGGCAAAGTCCCCGGATTTCGGGCGGGGAGACGGCCTGCACAGCCCAAAATCCCTGTGTATAAACCTGTGCAAACTGGGGATAACTCAAGGAAATGTGCACGGGTCTGCAAACAGGGCGCGGGATTATGTCTACCAACGGGGCATGCGCTCCACTTTGCCTCTCCGCACGGCACAGGCCCGGCTCTGGTGAAATTGCCGAAACGGCCCGACATTTTTCGGCGAAATTTCCCGCCGGATTGTAGCATTTTACTCAGGGTTTATGCTATAATAAAAATCGAACATTTATCGGGCGCGTACGGCCTTTTGTAGGGGCGGTGTCCTCGACGCCCTGTTGGGTACTGCCGATCCGCACAGGGCTGCCGTTAAAATGGTAATGGCCCCGACGGGGCCTGTAGCGGCGCTCACTGCGCAGCCGTTGGCGGCTTTGCCGCCTTACGGATGCGGCGTGCCCCTTGCGGGTTGTGAGCGCCTTGTACGGATAAATTCAACCGCGCAAGGGCACTGATGCACCGTTGCACCACCCTGATGTGTCATTGCGAGGAGGCCAACGGCCGACGTGGCAATCTCGCAGGACATGGTTGGATGACAAGGTACCTCCGGCGAAATCGTAACTGCCTTCCCGAGATTGCCACGACCCCTGCGGGGTCTCACAATGACAGACCTTTGGTGTTCACCGTTTTGCTGACAGCCTGTTTATTATACCAGTGCAGCGCCGGGCCGGGCTGTCCTCGCCCCCTGCAACGCGCGGCCGGCAGTCCTATTGTATCTCATTTTCAGTATGCATTATATGCATTGAATTTACACTTTTCTCCCGGCTGATGCCGGAATGTTGATAAACGGAGTTTCCGCCATGCTCGAACTGCTCTCCCCCGCCGGGTCCCTCGATGCGCTGCACGCCGCCGTCTGCAACGGTGCCGATGCGGTCTATCTGGGCGCGGAGGGGTTCAATGCCCGCGCAGGTGCGCGCAATTTCACATTGGACGAGCTGCCGGAGGCGGTGCGCTACTGCCATGTGCGCGGCGTGCGGGTCTACCTGACGCTCAATACCCTCGTCACGGACCGCGAGCTGCCGAAGGTCGCGGAGCATATCACGGCCGCGGCCCGCGCAGGCGTCGACGCCCTCATCGTGCAGGACCTCGGCGTGGCGGCCCTTTCCCGCCAGATCGCCCCGCAGCTGGCGCTGCATGCCTCCACCCAGCTCACGGTGCACTCGCTCGAGGGCGTGCGCGAGCTTGCCGCGCTCGGCTTTTCGTGCGTGGTGCTCTCGCGCGAGCTGCCGCGCGAGGAGATCGCCTATATCTGCCGCAACAGCCCCGTGCGCATCGAGGTCTTCGTCCACGGTGCGCTGTGCATGTGCTATTCCGGCCAGTGCTATATGTCGGCCGTCATCGGCCGCCGCTCCGGCAACCGCGGCCAGTGCGCCCAGCCCTGCCGCCTGCCCTACGGCTACGGCCGGTTTGAAAACCGTTATCCCATGAGCCTGAAGGACAATTGCCTCATCCGCTACCTCGGCGAGCTGGCGCGCATGGGCGTGGCCAGCCTGAAGCTCGAGGGCCGTATGAAGCGCCCGGAGTATGTCGCCATCGTCACGGGTATCTACCGCGCCGCGCTCGACGGCCGCGAGGTCCGCTCGTCGGATCTTTCCGCGCTGCGCGCCGCCTTCTCCCGCGAGGGCTTCACGGAGGGCTATTACCTCGGCCGCACGGGCCCGCAGATGTTCGGTACGCGCCAGCCGGAGCGGCCGGACCGCGAGCTGCTTGCCGCCGCCCGCGCGACCTATGAAAATCTCGAGCCCCAGCGCGTGCCGGTGGATTTTTACGCCATCGTCGCGCACGGGCAGAACGCCATGCTTGCCGTGCAGGATGCCGACGGCCACATCTGCCAGACGCAGGGGGCCGTTCCGCAGGACGCCGAACGGCGCGCGCTGACGCAGGACGAGCTTGCCGCCCGCCTTTCCAAAACCGGCGGCACGCCCTATGCCGCCCGCTCCGTGCGCAGCGTCGTCGACCCCGGCCTGACGCTGCCCGCCGCGGAGATCAACCGCATGCGCCGCGAGGTGCTGGCGCATCTTTCCGCCGTGCGGGCGCGCCGCCCCGCGCCGCAGCTGCTGGCCTATCGCGCGCTGCCGCCCGTGCTCGGCACGCGCGCCGCGCCGGTGTTCACCGTGAGCGTGCTGTCCGCCGGGCAGATCACCGGCCGCCTGCTGCGGCTGAAGCCCGCGGTTTTGTATGTTCCCCTGTCCGAGGTCGCGGCCCGGCCGGACTTTTTCCGCAGCCTTGCCGCGCGGCAGACGCTTGCCGTCGTGCTGCCCCGCATCGTCTGGGACAGCGAGACGCGCCGCCTGCTCGATGCGCTGGACCTTGCCGCCTCGCTCGGCATCCGCCGGGCGCTGACGGGCAATGTCGGCCAGCTGTCCCTGCTGCGCTCCCGCGGCATGGAGGCGGCGGGCGACTTTGGCCTGAACCTGACAAATTCCCGCGCGGCCTCGGAGCTGCGCGACCTTGGCCTGTGCTCGCTCACGGCCTCGTTCGAGCTGACGCTGCCGCAGCTCCGCGACCTGTCAAAGCCCCTGCCCACGGAGATGCTCGTCTATGGCCGCCTGCCGCTCATGCTCACGGAGAACTGCCTCATCCGCAACCGGACCGGCGAGTGCTCCTGCGGCGCGGGGCCGGTGAAGCTCATCGACCGCAAGGGCGAGGAATTCCGCATCGTCCGCGACTGCGGCACCTGCCGCAGCGTCGTGCTCAACGGCAAGAAGCTGTACCTCCTCGACAAGCGCGAGGACCTGCGCCGTTTCGGCCTGTGGGCGCTGCGCCTGTCGTTCACAACGGAGAACCCCGGCGAGATCGACACGGTGCTTTCGAACCTCAACGCCCCGTTCGACCCCGGCGCCTGCACCCGCGGACTGTATTACAGAGGGGTCGAGTGAGTCGTAATTACAAGGAAAATGTTTGGGCGCGGCATGCCGCTCCCGGCGCCGCATTGGCCCATTGGTACGCTGTAGGGGAGGGGACAGCCGGGCCCGGCGCTGCACTGGTGTAATAAACAGGCTGTCAGCAAAACGGCGAACGCCGAAGGTTTGTCATTGCGAGGGCGCTTTGCGCCCGTGGCAATCTCGGGAAGGCACTCACGTTGATCGCACACGCCATTGTAGGGGAGCGGCATGCCGCTCCCGGCGCTGCACTGGTGTAATAAACAGGCTGTCAGCAAAACGGCGAACGCCGAAGGTTTGTCATTGCGAGGGCGCTTTGCGCCCGTGGCAATCTCGCAGTACCATGTTGGATAACAAGTGAGCCTCGGCAAAAACGTAACCGGTTGCAGGAGATTCCCACGTCGCTTCGCTCCTCGGAATGACACATCAGGGCGGCACGGTAATGGGAACGGTGCGCTGCACCGAATTGGTGCTGCGATTGCCGCTTCGCGGACGGGCCTGGCTGTCCCCGCCCCTACAACGCACGGCTGACAGCTTTGAAAAACTGTCCGCTTTCCATTTTCAATTTTCCACTTTTCCCAAGATCCGTATATCCTAAATTTTTATATAAAGAGGTATTTGCCATGGAGATCTATCTCGCATCCAAATCCCCGCGGCGGAAAGAGCTGCTCGAGCGCATGGGCCTGGAATTCACGGTCCGTGCCGTAAACACCAACGAGACCATGGACCCCTTCCGTCATCCCTCCGATGAGGTCGCCCGCGTCAGCCTGGAAAAAGCGAAGGCCGTGCAGCCGCACTGCATGCCGGACGACATCATCATCTCGGCTGACACCATCGTGGTGTGCGATTCGCTCGTCATGGGCAAGCCCCACTCCGAGAGCGAGGCCTTTTCCATGCTGCGCCGCCTGTCCGGGCGCGACCATCAGGTCATGAGCGGCCTGACCGTCCTGCACGGCGACGACTGCGAGAATCTGACCGTCACCACGACGCTGCGCATGCGCACCCTGTCCGACGAGGAGATCCGCGCCTACATCGCCACCGGCGAGCCGATGGACAAGGCGGGCGCCTACGCCATTCAGGGCCTTGCGGCCATGTTCGTCATCGGTCTGGACGGCGATTACTATAACGTGATGGGGCTGCCGGTGTGCCCGCTGGCCATGATCCTGCGAAAATTCGGCGTGAAGCTGCTCGGCTGCTGATCTCTCTGCCCCAGGATTGGAGTTTACCCTTGAAAAAGCTTTTTCGCGGCCGCGTCAGGCTCATCCTGCTGCTGGCCGTCCTTCTGGCTGCCGCCACGGCCCTGACCGCCGCGCTCTCGGGCACGGCGTGGGGCTCGCGCACCGTGCAGGCAGTGCTCACGCCGTTTCGCAGCGGGTTTTCCGCGCTGACGCGGCAGGCGGAGCGGTACTATAACTATCTGTTCAACTATGAATCCCTCTCGGCCGAGAACGACTACCTGCGCCGTCAGATCAGCTCCATGGAGAACGAGGTCCGCACGGCCGACTCCCTGCAGCGCGAAAACGAGCGCCTGAAGGAGCTGCTCGGCCTGCAGGAGGAGCACGAGGACTATCGCTTCAACGAGGCCTACATCGTCTCGTGGGATTCCTCGAGCTGGAAGAGCACGTTCACCATCGGCAAGGGCACGCGCTCCGGGCTGGAGACCGGCATGGTCGTCGTGACGGAGTACGGCCAGGTCGTCGGCCTCATCACGGACATCGGCCCGAACTGGGCCACGGTCACGACCGTGCTCGACACGTCGCTGGAGATCAGCGCCTCCGTCGCCTCGGCGGGCTACACCGGCGTGGTGCAGGGCGCCTATACGACGAATGCCTCCGGCAAGCTGCGCATGAACTACCTGCCCTCGGATGCCGTCCTGCGCAATAATGATCAGGTCGTCACGACCGGCTCGACCGTCTATCCCAAGGGCCTGATCCTCGGCTATGTCGAGGACGCGGGCTTCGACGAGACCGGCGTGGCAAAATACGCCATGCTGCGCCCCGCCGCCGATCTCGAGGACCTCGAGCAGGTCTTCGTCATCACGGACTATGTCAGCGAATAAGGCGGTGAGCGGCCATGCTTGACAAGCTCTATATCACGCCGCGCCAGTGGCTGCGCATCCTGCGCTGGACGCTCTATGCCGCCCTGTTCCTGCTGGCCCTTCTCGTGCAGACCGTCGTCTTCGGCAACCGCACGATCTTGGGCGCGCATCCGGACCTCGTGGCCATTGTCATCACCTGCGTCTGCCTGCGCGAAGGCCCGGAGCGCGGCGGCACGTTCGCCCTCATCGCCTCGCTCGTCTGGTGCCTGTCCGGCATCGATCAGGGCAGCGTCTGCCTGCTCGTGCTCACGGTCCTGCCCGTGCTCGGCAGCATCCTGTGCCGCGCCGTGTTGGCAAACCGCTTCCTGCCGTCGCTGCTCGTCTGCTTTGTCACGCTTGCCGTGGAGCAGGGCCTCATCCTCCTGATGAAGCACTTCTTCGCGGGCGTCGCGTGGGAGCAGGCCGGGCGCGCCCTGCGGTGCCTGCTCGTGACGCTCCCGGTGCAGCCTGCGGTCTACGGCCTCGTCAAATGCATCGCAAAAATCGGAGAGTACCATGAATCAACATAAGTTTGCCTTCCGCGTGGGCGTGCTCGTGCTGCTCATCGCCGTCATGGCGGGCGTGTTCTCCGTCCGCCTGCACAATGTGCAGATCACGCAGGCCGCGGAGCAGGATCCCACGCCCAGCGGCTCCGTGACGTACCACACGCGCGTGACGGCTGCCCGCGGCGAAATTCTGGACCGCAACGGCAACGTCCTCGTCGGGAACCGCGCCAGCTATAATCTTGTCATCGTCCGCGAGGTGCTCATGAGCGCCGACGCGCCGAACGAGAACCTCCGCCGCCTGGTGGACCTGTGCAGCGAGCTGGGGCTGGAATACACGGACCATTTCCCTGTCACGCAGGAAAAGCCCTATGCCTATGTCGACAGCGGCTCGTCCCTGTGGGACGGCTATTTCCGCACCTTCCTCACCGAGCGCGGCTGGGATACGGATGTCTCCGCCCCGCAGCTCATTCGCTGGCTCAAGGAGATTTACCACCTGCCCGCCGACTGGACGGAGGAGGAGTGCCGCCGTGTGATCTCGCTGCGCTATGAGCTGGACCTGCGGCGCTATATCGGCACGCTGGACACCTATGTGCTCATGACGGACGTCGACGCGCTGTCGCTCGCGGCCATCACGGAGCTGAACATCCCCGGCCTCAATGTTGAGACCTCGAGCGTCCGCCAGTACAACACCACGCTCGCCGCCCACATCCTCGGCACCATCGGCAAGATGGACGGCACGGACTGGGAGACCTATGAGAGCAAGGGCTACGCCATGGATGCCTATATCGGCAAGGACGGGCTGGAGCAGGCCTTCGAGGAGGAGCTGCACGGCTCGGACGGCACGCGCGTGACGACCATCACCGCCGACGGCAACATCCTCGAGGAGCACTATGCCGTCGACCCCGTCGCGGGCAACAACATCGAAACGACCATCGACCTTGGCCTGCAGAAGGTCGCGGAGGAATCGCTGGCCGCGAAGATCCTCAGCCTGCGCGAGAACGGCGTTGGCGTCTCCGGCAACGGCAAGGACGCCGAGGGCGGCGCCGTCGTCGTCATGAAGGTCAAGACCGGCGAGGTGCTGGCCTGCGCGAGCTACCCGACCTATGACCTTTCCACCTATAATACGAACTATAACGAGCTGGCTGCCGATCCCTACAAGCCGTTCAACAACCGCGCGCTCGGCCTGCCGTATCCGCCCGGCTCGACCTATAAGATGGTCACGACCATCGCCGCCATCGACAGCGGGACCATCAGCCGCTGGACGGAGATCGAGGACGAGGGCGTCTACACCCGCTTTGAGGACGCAGGCTATATGCCGCGCTGTATGCTCTACACCACGACGGGCGCGACGCACGGTCTCATCAACGTCATGAAGGCGCTGGCCGTTTCCTGCAACTACTATTTCTATGAGGCGGGATACCGCACCGGCATCACTGCCATCGACAACACCGCCAAGGCCCTCGGCCTCGGTGAGCCGACCGGCATCGAGCTGCCGGAGGCCACCGGCCGCCGCGCCAATCCGGAGACGAAGAAGGAGCTCTACGACGAGGGCCACGACGGCTGGTACGACGCCGACACCGTCGCCGCGTCCATCGGCCAGTCGGAAAACCGCTTCACGCCCCTGCAGCTGTGCTCCTACACGGCGGCGCTCGCCAACCGCGGCGTGCGCTATACGGCAACGCTCCTCAAGCGTGTGCTCTCGTCGGATTATCAGAAGCTCATCCGCGAGAACCAGCCCGTTGTGGCCAGCACGCTTAACATCTCGGACGAGGCCTACGCCGCCTATTCCGAGGGAATGCGCGAGGCCGTCACCTCCGGCACGGCCTACAGCGCCTTCGTCGGCTATGACGTGGCCGTCTGCGCCAAGACCGGCACGGCCCAGCACGGCTCCGGCGGCTCGGACAACGCCTCATTTGTGCTCTATGCCCCGGCGGACGACCCGGAGATCGCCATTGCGGTCTATGTGGAAAAGGGCGCGCAGGGCGGCACGCTCGGCACCATCGCCCGCGATATTCTGACGGCCTACTTCTCCGAAGCCGGCTCCACGGATACCGTCCCCGCCGAAAATACCCTGAACTGAAAAGCAGGCGGGCCGCCCGGCGGCCCGCCTTTCCGTTTATGGCGTGCACTCCCGAATTGTCATTGCGAGGGCGCTTCGCGCCCGTGGCAATCTCGGGAAGGCACTGTCAGCCCGTACACGCCATTGTAGGGGAGCGGCATGCCGCTCCCGGCGCGACGGCGGCGATTCGTAAAGGCTGACGATAAAAACGTACAAACCGATTGCGTCTGTAGCGGCGCTCAGTGAGCGCCTTGCAGGCACTAACAACTGGTACACAGTATCGTTAAAATGGTGAACGCCACCGAATTGTCATTGCGAGGCCCCGAAGGGGCCGTGGCAATCTCGCAGTATCCGGTCGGATAACAGGAGGGCCATCGGCGAAATCGTAACTGCCTTCCCGAGATTGCACCCCAAGGGCACTTCCTCGCGCTTCGC
>ERZ840096.3218-NODE-3218-length-11398-cov-8.133122_pt1 | contig 11398 bp, 7 predicted proteins | sample MGYA00519878_ERZ840096 | MGnify/ENA primary metagenome ERZ840096 (study PRJEB31850, sample SAMEA3708865) | human gut metagenome | biome: human gut; feature: human-associated habitat; material: faeces | place: China | collected 2014 ...
GGAGACGATCCGGAGCGTATTGTCCTGCCAGTACACCCGCAGATCGCTCTCCTGCTCGCCGGTCAGTTTGTAATAGAAGTCGTCTGCACTTGGAAAAGCTGCTTGCTTAAAATGCCCCCTTGCGTTGTATGAAGTTACTTTGCCCTTCAGACGGAAACCGTTCGCAGTCAGCTCCAACCACTGATCATCGGCCTCATTCACCAGTTCTGCTATGAGATAAACCTCATCGGAATCCGCCCGTATCGCGGCATTTTTCGCCGTGACTTCAAAACGCAGCTTTTCCGTATCTGGAATCAGATACTTTGGCATTGAAGCCGTAACGCCCATTGGCCAGGTACTCTCATGCAGAATTTCCATCGTAGAATCCGCTGTTACCGCGCCGTTATCTCCTGTATGCAGGTATTTGCCTTCCGCGTTGTATACCCAATTACTGATGTAATAGGGGGAAACCCAGACTTTTGTCATCGGTTCCAATTTCTGCTTTGTGCAGCCGAACAGGAGAGAGGAAATGGCTATTGCGATAAACACTGCTATCCCTGTGCGCCTTGTCAAGTTATTCTCCCTCCTTTGGGAGTTCCTCCGTGATTCTGGGACTCCCGTTCATCAATCCCGCAATGTACAAAGAGCTTTCCTCCTGTTTTACAGCCTGCTGCACAAAGGAACAATCCGCTGATGACACGACAGAGACTTCTGCCTCCTGCGATGTAAGCAATTCGAGCGATTGCGCCAGTGCTGACAACGCAACAGCGTTCTCTCCCGTTCCCGAAGCAATAACATAGAAGGGGCTTGCACAACCGCAGGAGCTGCTTGCACGGTAATCCATGTTCTTCCCGTCGATTGACAGTTCCGTTTCGGTTGCACGAATACTGTTGATTCCTGTTCCGCGTACGTTGGCGAAGATACTCTGTCCTACAATTTCAAATCCGACATACGAGGAATCAGTCTGCAAATCGAAAGAGGCGCTGTCCCGAACCTTTAGCACGAGCGTTTCCGGTACTCCCGGCCCATACATAATATGGTTGACGTTCAGAACCTCCATATCACCATCTATACCATCGGTACCGACTTTCAGATATTGTCCTTCTGCATTTGTGATTGTGCTATTGCCGACTAAGTCTACATACAGGTATGCCGTGTTTTCCGTCTCGCCCTGAAGCTCAGCGACTGAATACGGAGATGCATTCGCGTCGCCGTCCAGGTCAAGACAATTGAAGTAATAATAATTCTTGAAGTAGTCTAATGCTTCAACTATTGTAGTATGCACGCGATTGCTGGAATCTGTGGATTCCAATATACAGCTTGTATAGTCCTTTGAAATTCTGAGTTTTGCAGCACTTAGAACATTGGGGTCATATGTCTTAAAGACGTAGTAGTTACCTGCCTCTGTCGGTGGACCGTAAATCAAGATTGAATGCGCGGTTCCTGCAAGCTCATAGCCGTAATCCTCCGTGTAAATTGTTGTGGGATAGTGAATTCCTATCAAAGTAAGCTGGCTTTTTCTCTGATGATCTACAACTTCCTGCAAACTAATTGTTTTATCTGCGTCGTACTGCAATGCTTCTTCCCAATTAACCTTTCCTGACTCTCCACTGTGCGGCCAAATCCAAAGGCCTCCGCCCAATTGAGGATTGAAGCGGGCTGTAATATTCTGCGATAAATAATAAAAATTAATTGCATTTTCTACTAATGATACATATTCGACCTGCCTGATATCCAGAACACGTTTATGCTTTGCATTATTATCATTAGCAGGCGCTGGTATATCCCAAATGTCATTGCAATTATTTGCAAAAGTCCCGTCCAAGTCTATTTTCCCGAGTTTATCCATCAGCATGCTCATGGTCATTCCATGGCATACTCCCCCCCAACCAACCAGTTTCATATCGGTGATGGCATATTGCTGGTTTGCACTGGTGGCCAAATTGCGCAGCTTGTTGTAGTAATTTTCTGATATCAACAGACGTTCAATCCCCTTAGCGCCAGACCTGAAATTCGCGGCGGTATTCGTAAAGCGGAACGAGTCTTTTCCGTGCCGGATGCCCCAAATATTCGTCCCATAGCGGCACAGCCACAGGGCAAGCTCCCGGCGGTACACATAGGACTTCGGATACAGCTTGTTGTTTGCAGAGCTATCCGGATAGACGATGCCGTTGCTGACCGCCCAGCGGAAGGAAGCCACGGCATAACTGTCGATTTGGGAATAGTCGCCGCAGTAGGTGATGGAATAGTGATAGTAAGCGGTTCGTTTCTCAAAGTTCTTCAGATAACGCAGGAAAAAGGTCAGGGCCTGCTCCCGTGTTACCATGCTGTTCGGTTCGAACGTGGTCGTGGTAACGCCATTGGCAATGCCATACTGCACCGACCAGCGGACCGCCGCGTAAAACCAGTCGGTGGACGAGACGTCCGTGAAGGACACGCTGGTACTGCTGGAGGGGCTGCCCGCCATGCGATACAGCGTCGTCACGACCATTGCGCGGCTGACGAACGAGTTCGGTTCAAACTGCGTGGATGAAGTTCCGTTCATCAGGCCATTATCGGTTACATAGTTGATCGCGTCAAAGTAATCCGGGAAAGCAGAACGAGTCACATCGGAATAGGCCGAGGCCAACGGTACGGTGAGAGAAACCAACAGCGCAGCGAGCAAAAGAATGCTGCAAAGACGAGCCAAACGGTGTTTTTTCATGTCTCTTCTTCCTTTCGTATATTCTACTTTCTATGGCGACAGAACAGCTCATTCCGGGGACTCCCTTCCTTCCCCGGTAAGGCCAGCATATCACGTCTTAACTTATTTGTCAATATTTAACAGAAAACATCCCGTAATTTTCAATAATATGCAGTGCGGTAAATGGAAAAAGTCCCGGCGGGGATGCCGCCGGGACGATGTGCGAAGGAATTTCGAATTCGCTGTGGGTAGCCTGTGATCCGGCCGGGCACTGCGAGCTTGCCACGGCCCCTTTGGACTCCTTTGACAAGCTGCTTTCAGAATTGCAAAATAGAATTTTGTAGAATTATTTTGCAATTCTGCCGCTGCGGCGGGTTATTTGACGCGAAAGGAAACCCTGACGGTTTCCTTTCACACTTTTCTTCCCTCCGTAACTTTTGGCTTGACAATTCTTTGACAGTCTAAAAAATACAAAAACCATAGAAAAACCGGTTGTCCAATGGACAACCGGTTTTTGGCAGCGGGTGAAGGATTCGAACCCTCACAAACGGAGTCAGAGTCCGGTGTGCTACCATTACACAAACCCGCTATTTGCCATGCGTCAAAGCGCATATATAATTATATGCAAAATCGGAAAAAAGTCAAGCCCTGATTTCATGTTTTTTTCAATTTTTTCTGCGCCGGGCAGCGGGGAATATTGGCCGTTGCAATCGGTCCTGCTATCGGTTATAATAGAACATAAAAATAATGAGGAAAAATCGCTCGAATTTGGGCGGGAGGATACGCAATGGAACGTTGGACAATGGCAGTGCCGTGCCTGTTTGGCCTTGAGGGCCTCGTGGGCGACGAGCTGCGGCGAATGGGCATGGAGGATGTGCGCGTCGAGGATCGCCGCGTGTTTTTCACGGGCGGAGCGGCCGAGCTGGCGCGCGCGAATATCGGGCTGCGCATGGGCGAGCGGGTCATGATCCTGCTGGCGCGCTTCCCGGCGCGGTCGTTTGAGGAGCTGTATCAGGGCGTGAAGGCCATTCCGCTCGAGCGCTTCGTCCCGCGCGAGGGCGCGTTCCCCGTCAAGGGCTACAGCCTTGATTCTCAGCTGCACTCCGTGCCGGACTGCCAGTCCATCGTCAAAAAGGCCGCCGTCGACCACCTCGGCGCGCACTACGGCCTGACGTGGCTGCCCGAGACCGGCGAGACCTACCAGCTGCGCTTTTCCATCATGAAGGACCTGTGCGAGGTCTTCCTCGACAGCTCCGGCGTCAGCCTGCACAAGCGCGGCTACCGCGCCGTGGGCAACGAGGCTCCGCTGCACGAGACCATGGCCGCCGCCATGGTGAATCTGGCCCGCTATCGCGGCCGCGATTTCTTCTGGGACCCGTTCTGCGGCTCCGGCACCATCGTTATCGAGGCGGCGCTGGCCGCGCTGAACCGCGCGCCGGGCCTTGCCCGCAAATTTGCGGCGCAGAGCTGGTCCTGCATTCCGGAGGATGTCTGGACGCAGGCCCGCGAGGCCGCGCGCGCGGCGGAGTTCCGCGGGGAATACCGCATTCTCGGCACGGACATCGACTCCGGCAGCCTTGCCATCGCCATTGCGAACGCAAAGAAGGCCGGGGTGAGCAAATACATCGAGTTCCGCGAGGCGGACGCCACCCGTGAGAGCCTGCCGTGCGACTGCGGCGTCATCGTCTGCAACCCGCCCTATGGCGAGCGTATGCTCGAGCAGCGCAGTGCGCAGCAGCTCATGCGGCAGTTCGGCCGCCACCTGCGCTTTGCCGACGGGTGGAAAAAATATATCATCTCCTCCGAGCCGGAATTCGAGCACTACTTCGGCAAGCAGGCCACGAAAAAGCGCAAGCTCTACAACGGCCGCCTGCAGTGCAATGTCTATATGTATTTCTGAAAGGGGCGCAGACGCTTGCGGCATGTATTTCTGATCAATCCCGCTGCCGGAAAATATGACCGGACGGGCGAATTTACCCAGACGATCCGCGCGGCCTGCGAGGGGCTGGACTATGAGATCCTCGTCTCCCGCGCGCCCGGCGACTGCACCCATATCGCGCAGGCCGCCGCTTCCTCCGGCGAGCCGGTCCGGCTGTATGCCTGCGGCGGCGACGGCACGCTCAACGAGGTCGTCAACGGCGCGGCGGGCCACGCCAACGCCGCCGTGACGCATTTTCCCGGCGGCTCCGGCAACGATTTCATCAAGATCTTCTCCGATCCGGCGGCCTTCCGCTCCCTGCCCCGCCTGCTCGACGCCGAGGAGGCCACATTCGACCTCATCCGCTGCAACGGGCAGAATTACGCCGTCAACATCTGCTCCATGGGCTTCGATGCCCGTATCGGAACGGAGATCGGGCGCTATAAGCGCCTGCCGCTTGTCAGCGGAACGGGCGCCTATCTGCTCTCCACGGGCGTGAATTTTATCCGCGGCATCCACGAGCACTATGTCGTCGACGTGGACGGGCAGCATTTTGACGGCAATCAGACGCTGATGTGCATTGCAAACGGCCGGTATTATGGCGGTAGCTTCAACCCGGTGCCCGATGCGGAGCCGGACGACGGCCTGCTCGACGTGCTGCTGGTGCGCGACGTGTCGCGCGCGACGATGCTGCGTGTCATCGGAAAACACAAGGCCGGGCACTATGCCCAGCTGCCGGAGCTCATCCGCCACTTCCGCTGCAGGCGGGTGCACATCCGCTGCGACCGCGAAAGCGAGATCAATCTCGACGGTGAGCTCATGATGTCCCGCGACGTCACGTTTGAGATCGCACCGCAGAGCATCCGTTTTTTCTATCCGCGCGGCCTGACCTATCACGCCGCCGCAGAGCAAGGAGGCGAGCACATTGCAGCAACATGATATCCCGGAGCTGACGCCGGACGAGGAGCTTGACCGCACGCGCGTGCTGCCGGATCCCGTCGATCCACTCGAGGGCTCGGCGCGCCTGCCGGATCCCGTCGATCCACTCGAGGGCTCGGCGCGCCTGCCGGAGCTGCGCCCGGAGGACGAGCCGGGACCCGAGGACGAGCCGGAGGTCCCGCAGAAGCCGAAGCGCCGCGGCCGGGTCATCCGGAAGATCGTCAAATATTTCCTGTTCCTTGTGTTGGCCGTCGCCATCGTCGCGGCGGGCGGCATCGGCTATCTCACGGTCACGGAATACCGCCCGGCTTATGCCGAGGACGCACAGCGCGGCAACGTCCTGCGCGAGGGCAAGCTCACGGGCGGCCAGACCGTCCGCGTGCTGACGCTCAATACCGGCTACGGCGGGCTGGACGCCGGGGAGGACTTCTTCATGGACGGCGGCGAGGGCGTCAGACCGTCCGATGCAGAGACCGTGCGGCAGAATATGCTCGGCATCGAGGACCTCATCCGCGGTGCGGACGCCGACTTCGTGATGCTGCAGGAGGTCGACACGGATTCGAAGCGCAGCTACGGCTATGACCAGTGGCGGCAGTATGAATTCGATCTTGCGGACTATGAGAGCCGCTTTGCCCTGAACTATTCCTGCGATTATGTGCCCTATCCTGTCACGGAGCCCATCGGCCGCGTGCACTCCGGCGTTGCGACCTACAGCCGCTACGACATCACGGCCGCCACGCGTTACCGCCTGCCGTGCCCGTTCTCGTGGCCGGTGCGCATCGCCAATCTCAAGCGCTGTCTGCTCGTCACCCGCATCCCCATCGACGGCTCGGAGCAGGAGCTCGTGCTCGTGAACCTGCACCTCGAGGCCTATGACGACGGCGAGGGCAAGGAGGCCCAGACGGCTATGCTCCTGCAGCTGCTGCAGGACGAGTATGCCAAGGGCAACTATGTCATCGCGGGCGGCGACTTCAACCAGAGCTTCCCGGACGGCACGGACCGCTATCCCATCGCCTCCGGCGCGGACTGGACGCCCGGCACGCTCGGCGACCTGCCTGCGGGCTGGCGGTATGCATGGGACAGCGCCGCGCCGACCTGCCGCCTGCTGAACCAGCCCTACAGCGCCGGAAGCTCCGGCACGCAGTTCTATGTCATCGACGGCTTTATCCTCAGCCCGAATGTCGAGCCGGTCAGCGTCCGCACGCAGGATGCCGAGTTCGCAGTGACGGATCACAACCCCGTCGTGCTCGAGGCGCGGCTCGTCAGCTGATATCCCGTCATTTCGACGAAAAGCGGAGAATATGTGAAAACTATTTTGGCTATTTTCATAGTTTGTTCACAATTTCCCGCCGCCGATATGATATCATTTTGTACAGAGACGGGGTACGCCCCGTTCCGCTCAGGCAGCCGGCGATGCCGCGGAAATATCTGCGGATAAGCCAACGCCGACTGCGTGCTTCATCTGTTTTCCATTTTGTAAGGCCGTGGCCCAAGGAACGGGTCACGGCCCTTTCCATATAATAGGGAAGTCATTGTAGGGGAGCGGACAGCCGGGCCCGGCACAGCGCTGGCGACCACTGCAGACCGCCGATAAAACGGTGAAAGCCAAAGATTTGTCATTGCGAGGAGGCCGCAGGCCGACGTGGCGCCCTGAGCGCGAAGCGCGAGGAAGTGCCCTTGGGGTGCAATCTCGGGAAGGCACTGCCGAATTGCACCGGCCAATGTAGGGGAGCGGACAGCCGGGCCCGGCGCAATGCTGCAGACTCGAACGGGCCACCGTTAAAATGGCAACGGCTCCCAGATTTGTCATTGCGAGGAGGCCGCAGGCCGACGTGGCGCCCTGAGCGCGAAGCGCGAGGAAGTGCCCTTGGGGTGCAATCTCGGGAAGGCAGTTACGTTTTCGCCGGAAGTACCCAATTATCCGGCCAAGTACTGCGAGATTTCCCCGTCGCTTCGCTCCTCGGAATGGCAATTCTGATAGCCTTGCGCCGCCGAATCACCACTGCAATACGCGCAACTGCCGTAGGCGCTCACTGAGCGCCGCTACAGACGCAATTGGCTGGTACGTTTTAATCGGCAGCCTGCAAACTGCGAGTGCCTTCCCGAGATTGCCACGGCCCCTTTGGGGCCTCGCAATGACACATCAGGGAAGCGCGAGGTGCACCAGCCCCCCGCAATGACACGTCAGACAAATCGGCCGCTTAAAAGACGTCCCCGACGCTGTTTTCAGCGCCGGGGCATACTTTTCCATATCAGCTTTTCGGCAGCTTGGGCCAGTCCGGGCCGAGCCTGCCCCGAAGTTCCACCAGTTTGTCCGCGTCCGGAGGCGTCGCCTTCCGCACCTTCTCGCTGGTCGGACGGCGTTCCGGTCCGTAAGCAGCGCCGCTATAGAACAGACTCACGGCCGTCCAGCCGCCGAGCTGCCAGAGGCTGCTTTGGAGATACAGATCCATAAACAGTCTGCGGAACTTGTCCGTCTGTTTTTTGGACAGCTGTACGTCGTAGTCCTCATTGAGGATCCGAACCTGGAGGTCGAATTCCTCGTCCGGCTCCATGAATCCCGTCATGATATCAACGCGCATTCTCCGCAGCACCTTGTCCGCAGCAAGGGCGGCGGACTCGCGCTCCAGCCTCCGCTTTTCCGACTCGCGTTTGGAGATATCGATCTCGAACTCTTCGCTCTGGGTACGGTACAGGAGTCCCGACAGCCTTTTTCCCAGAGCGGGCTCTCCATTCAGGTCCAGCATCGGGCCAATGACCTCGCCGTTCCATCTGCGCTGCGTTCCGCCGGCCCGCAGGCCGCCGATAAAGTCCACCATGGCCTTTCCCTGCGGCGTGAGATAGAACCGATCCTCCGCAAAGGACAAGAATATCTCCTGATCCGGCACGAGAAATGACTGGCATCTCTGATTTTCGAGCGTATTGTAAACGTAGAGGAAACGGTAATATCCGTGCATGACCATATCCTTGTTTACGATCGCGCGATCCAGCGGGTCGCCCCATGGCTCGTCGCTGTAGAGCTCCCTCAGCTCGTAGATGGCGTACGGAAGCGATGCATCCCGCTGCGCAACACCGGAAAACGCAACAAAATCCTTTTTGTGGACCCGCAGGCCCTCGTAGTGCTTGAAAACTTGCCATGCATGAGACACCGGCAGAACGCCGTAAAAATTAGACGCGCAGCGGAAGAACGTGTGCAGCAGCTGCAGCTTCGCATCCGAAAGGCCGAGCTCGGCGTATCTCTTTTCCAGTGTCTTCGGCGATAACGGTTTCTGCATGATATGTCCCCCAGTCCGCCCGCCCCGTCCGAAAGCGGGCAGCCGGCGGCAGAATTTGTGCTGTTTTGACCCGATTATACCATACCGCAGATATCTGCGCAATCCGCAAAAAACCAGCAGCCTGCAGAGGTCATCCCGGCCAGCGCAAATTGCAGGCGCTCTCCCCTCCCGTTTCCGATTTCTCTTGCATCTGGCCGGATTTTGCTGTATGATAGAAAAAAGTGGAAAATTCCGGGATTTTTGGTGCATGATCCGCACTTTTTCCGGCATGATCCGCACATCTGTTCCGGAGGGATGCCCCATGATGCGCCTGACGCCCCTGTCGCTTGCCGCCAATACCATTTTTTACCTCATCCTCGCAGTGATGTACTGCCGCGTGCTCACGCGCCGCTTTTCGTGGCCCGTTACGCTGCTCGGCCTCACGGTCGGCTACCTGCTGTACATCATCCCGACGAAGTTCATGCCCTACGCCGACGCCGAGCGGATGCTCTTCGGCCTTGTCACCTTCCCGCTCACGCCCATCGTCCTGTTCCGCGACAAGTGGTATAAATCTCTCCTGTGCGCCTTCGCCGGACTGGTCGCCATGGCCGGCTCGGACCTGCTGTCCGTCTCGTGGCTGCTGACGCCGGAGCAGCTCCGGCAGGGCCTGACGTTCCAGCCCATCCCCGTGCAGCTGGCGGTCTACGCCATCTTCCTCTCGACGGACGGCCTTCTGATGTTCCTGTTCACGCTGCTGATGAACCGCTACCAGAACCGCCTGTCCGGCCGCGAATGGGCGCTGTACCTCGCCTTTCCCGCCAGCCAGTATCTGCTGATCTACGGGTGGGTGATCTTCCTGCGCACGGACTTCATCCTGCGCCGCGTGCTGATGCTGCTGCTGGCGCTGGCCATCTGCACGGCGGCCGACGCCCTGCTCTTCACCGCCATCCGCGGCATGGCCCAGCGAAGCGAGCTGAAGGCGCGCAACGACCTGCTCGCCCGCCAGATCGACCGGCAGAACGAGCACTATGCCGCCCTCACGGCGCAGTATGAGAATCTCCGCCGCATCCGCCACGACATTTCCAGCCATCTTTATACCATGCAGCTCCTGCTGCAGGAGGGGCAGTACGACGAGGCAGCCGCCTATTCCGCCGAGGTCACGGAGGCCTGCCGCTTCCGCTCCGATCTCGGCGCGTGCGAGAACCCCGTTGTCGACGCCTTTCTCTTCTCCCGCACGGAGGAGCTGCGCGCGCAGGGCTATACCCTGCAGCTGCAGGTCTGCATCCCCGCGGAGACGGGCATCCGCAACGCCGACATGGTCGTCGCCTTCGGCAACCTCCTCGACAACGCCGCCGAGGCCTGCCGCGACGCCGGAGAGAAGCGTCTTTCTCTCTCGGCCCGCATGGACCGCGGCTTCCTGTGTATCGAGGTCCGCAACCCGGCCCCGGCCGCGCCCGCACGGCACAGCCGCCGCATCCCGGAGCTGGAGCGCGGCATCGGCTCGCACATCCTCCGCGCGCTGGCGGAGACCTATGAGGGCAGCTACGCGCTCACGCCGTCCGGCGGCGAATGCACGGCCAGCCTTCTTCTGAAGGGGGCGGCGGCATGATCCCCATTGCGATCTGTGACGACGAGCTCCTGCATGCGCGGCAGACGCAGGCCGCCATCCGGCGCTGTGAGGCGCAGGCGGTCACCCGCTGCTTCGAGACCCCGCTTGCCCTGCTGGCCGCCGTGACGCAGCAGGGCTATGCCCCGCGCGTGGCCGTGCTGGATATCCGCATGGCGGGCATGGACGGCATCGAGCTGGCAAAAAGGCTCAATGCGCTCGTTCCCGGCTGCGCCATCATCTTCCTGACGGCCTATCTCTCCTATGCGCCGGATGTCTATGAGACGCGCCATGTCTATTTTGTTCTGAAAAGTGAGCTGGACCGGCGCATCGGCAGCGCCCTGCGCGCCGCGCTGGCCGAGACGGCCGCGCCTGCCAGCCTGCAGCTGGCCACGGCGCACGGCTACCGCAATGTGCCGGTCACGGACGTGCTCTTTCTCGAGCGCATCCTGCGCAAAACGCGCGTGGTGCTGACGGACGGCGAGGAGCTGGTCACCGCCGCGCCCGCCGCCCTGCTGGAAGCCGTGCCGGACGGTGTCTTCCTGCGCTGCCACCAGAGCTACTGGGCGAATTATTCGCACATCACCGCCATGGAGAAGGACGAGTTCGTCCTGACCGGCGGCCTCCGCGTCCCCATCAGCCGCAGCTACCGCAGCGCCGCCCGCAGCGCCTTCTTCGCCAACCTGCGTGGGGAGGAAGGCTAGGTTAGGAAGCCACCCCTGCGCACCGGCTGACAATTAACGATGTGCACCGATTGCGTCTGCAGCGGTGCTCATTGAGCGCCTTGCAGGCTGGCAGCATGTGCCGCATGGATTCTATGGCGTGAAGCCTCCAGATTTGTCATTGCGAGGAGGCCGAAGGCCGACGTGGCAATCTCACGCAATAGCCTGCGAATTCGCCGAGGCTTTCCTATGATCCAGCCAGGTACTGCGAGATTCCCACGTCGCTTCGCTCCTCGGAATGACAATTCTGATAGCCTTGCGCCGCCGAATCACCACTGCAATACGCGCAACTGCCGT
>ERZ840096.3223-NODE-3223-length-11381-cov-15.585290_pt1 | contig 11381 bp, 10 predicted proteins | sample MGYA00519878_ERZ840096 | MGnify/ENA primary metagenome ERZ840096 (study PRJEB31850, sample SAMEA3708865) | human gut metagenome | biome: human gut; feature: human-associated habitat; material: faeces | place: China | collected 2014 ...
GAAGTTTGACACTGCAAGCTGCGGCAAAGGAGCCGGTCTCCCTCGCCGTTTCACAGGATAGAAAAAGGCAAAGGAGACAAAACACTATGATCATCGTACTCAAACAGGATGCCCCCGACGTACAGGTGCGCGAGTTCTGCCACGAGCTGGAGGATATGGGTCTGCAGATCAACGATTCCAAGGGCAGCGACACCCATATTCTGGGTCTGATCGGCGATACCAAGGCCATTGCGGAAAGCTGGGTGCTGGCAAACCCGGTGGTAGAGACCTGCCGCCGCGTGTCCGAGCCCTACAAAAAGGCCAACCGCAAGTTCCACCCGGACGACAGCGTTATCGACGTGGAGGGCGTCAAGATCGGCGGCGGCAACTTTGCAGTCATCGCCGGGCCCTGCAGCATTGAGAGCGAGGAGCAGATCACCTACTGCGCCCAGCGGGTAAAGGCGGCGGGCGCTTCCCTGCTGCGCGGCGGTGCATTCAAGCCCCGCACCTCTCCCTACTCCTTTCAGGGTATGCGCAGCGAGGGTCTGGACCTGCTCAAGCTGGCGCGCCGCGCCACGGGTTCGCCCATTGTGACCGAGATCATGAACACCGAGCACCTGCCCCTGTTTGAAAACGTGGACCTCATTCAGGTAGGTGCCCGCAATATGCAGAACTTTGAGCTGCTTAAGGCCGTTGGCCGCCAGAAAAAGCCGGTACTGCTCAAGCGCGGCCTTGCCAACACGCTGGAAGAGTTCGTGATGAGCGCCGAGTACATCATGGCCGAGGGCAACGAGAACGTCATCCTGTGCGAGCGCGGCATCCGCACCTTTGAGACCAGTATGCGCAACACGCTGGACCTTGCCGGTGTGGTCATGCTACACAAGATGACCCATCTGCCGGTGGTGGTAGACCCCAGCCACGCCTGCGGCCACGCATGGATGGTGCCGGAGCTGGCGAAAGCCGCGGTCGCTGCTGGTGCCGATGGTCTGATGATCGAGGTGCACAACAACCCCGCCAAGGCCAAGTGCGATGGCGCACAGAGCCTGACCCCCGACCAGTTCGATGAACTGATGCAGTTCATCGGCAAAGAGGTGGAGTTCTTCGGCAAAAAAATGAACTGAGCCCGCCCGAAAGAATATTGTTATACGCAGGGACTGCTGTGCCGACCGGGTTCAGCAGTCCTTTTTTTGCTGGAAAGTTTGCCAAGCCGGAAGCCTTCCCCCGGTCGGGGGAAGGTGGCTGCGCGCGAAGCAAGCAGACGGATGAGGGCGTAGGCAAGCAGCATTTTACCTTAAATACCCCCGATTTCTGTGCACCGGCGGGTTTTCATTTTCTTTTCACGGGTTTTATGGTATACTATAGTGTATTTTGAAAAAACACTGCCGAAAGAGGTTTTAAAGATGAAAGCACACATTGCACGCAACCAGAACGCCGGGGTGCCGCTGGCGCTGGGCTGGAACCTTTCCCCCGCCGACCGGGGTAAGCTGGAGGGCATGGCACCCGCCTTTGGCATGAAGCTGCTGCTCGTTTCCCCCGCCGATGCCGGCAAGACCGTTGCCCAGCTGCTGGGCGAGGTGGAGGTAAAAGCCCCCAGAACACTGGTACTGGAGCCGGGCGCCTATCCCCCGGCGCTGGTGCTGGCAAACTTCCGCGATAAGGACGTGGACACCCTGCTGGACCTGATGCGGCAGGCGCAGGTGACCATCCCGCTCAAGGCGGTGGTCACCCCCGCAAACCGCAACTGGATGTTTGCAGACCTGCTGGCACATTTGCAGGAGGAGCACACCGCCTTTACCGCCGCAAAGGAGAGCCAGACCGTATGAAGAGCCGCATCACCCGCATGACCGCTGCACTGCTGGCGGCAGTGCTGAGCCTTGGCCTGCTGGTCGGCTGCAAGCCCAAAAAGGAGCTGACCCGGTACACCACCATCTTTTATGATGTGTTCGACACAGTGACGCAGGTCATCGCCTACTGCGAGAGCGAGGAAGAGTTCAACACCCAGATGCAGGCGCTGCATCAGGATCTGATCGCCTACAACCAGCTCTACGATATCTACAACAACTACGATGGCGTTGTGAACGTCAAGACCATCAACGAAAACGCCGGGAAAGCCCCGGTACAGGTAGATGACCGCATCCTCTCCATGCTGGAGCTGGCGCGGCAGATGTACGAACTGACCGGCGGCAAGATCAACATTGCCATGGGCAGCGTACTGGGCATCTGGCACGATTATCGTGAAGCCGCCGAGAAAGACGCCTCCGAGGCAGACAACACCCTGCCCACACAGGAGGAGCTGGAGGCCGCTGCCCAGCACTGCGATATCAACGACCTCGTCATTGACGAGGAGGCCAAAACGGTCTACCTGTCCGACCCGGAGATGTCGCTGGACGTGGGCAGCGTGGGCAAGGGCTACGCGGTGGAGATGGTTTGCCGCGCCGCCGAAGCCCGGGGCCTGACCAGCGCACTGGTGAGCGTGGGTGGCAACCTGCGCGCCATTGGCACAAAGCCGGACGGCAGCCAGTGGACCGGCGGTGTGGAGAACCCGTGGAACGCCTCGGAGGTGTACACCAACACCAACTCCATTTTCGGCTCGCCCATCAACATGAGCGACCTTGCACTGGTGACCAGCGGCGACTACCAGCGCTACTTTGTGGTGGACGGCAAGCGCTACCACCACATCATCGACCCGGACACCCTGTGGCCCGCTGCCTACTACAACGGCGTCACCGTGCTGTGCCCGGACTCCGGCATGGCAGACTGCCTGACCACTGCTCTGTTCTGTATGCCGCTGGAAGAAGGACAGAAGCTGGTGGAATCGCTGGACGGCGTAGAGGCCATGTGGTGCACACCTGACAAGCAGGCCACCACCTCCAGCGGCTGGGATAGCCATCTGAAAAAGTAAGCTTTACCGTTTTGCAGGCGAACCGTTTTGAATGGCCTCCGCGTGCGCTCTGGCCATCATCAGCGGAAAATCTATTTTTAATTTCGGAATAGCGGAGCGTCTGCGGACGCTCCGCTATTCCCTTTTCACGGAAATTTTTCTTATGCAAAAAGGCTGCCGCACGGAATGTGCAGCAGCCTTTTGTTTTATTTATCCGGTTATCCCGTCTGGCATCACTCCACGATGATGCTCTTGCCGGTCATCTCGGCGGGAACGGGCAGGCCGATATAGGGCAGCATGGTGGGTGCGATATCGGCCAGGCAGCCGCCCTCGCGCAGCTTCACGTCACCGCAGCCAACTGCCACAAAGGGCACAACGTTGGTGGTGTGGGCGGTGAAGGGGGTGCCGTCCGGGTTCATCATCTTTTCAGCGTTGCCGTGGTCGGCGGTGATGAAGGCGCAGCCGCCAGCGTTCAGCACAGCGGTGACCACCTGATCCACGCAGGTATCCACAGCCTCAACGGCCTTGACAGCAGCCTCGAACACGCCGGTGTGGCCGACCATATCGCAGTTTGCGAAGTTCAGGATGACCACATCGTACTTGCCGCTCTCGATACGCTTGACGCACTCGGCAGCGACTTCGGGGGCGCTCATCTCGGGCTTCAGGTCGTAGGTGGCAACCTTGGGGCTGGGGATGACGCAGCGGTCCTCGCCCTCGTAGGGAGCCTCCACGCCGCCGTTGAAGAAGAAGGTGACGTGCGCGTACTTCTCGGTCTCGGCAATGCGCAGCTGGGTCTTGCCGTGGGCAGACAGGTACTCGCCCAGAACGTTCTTCAGCTCCACCGGGGGATAGGCCACCTCGCAGTTGGGCATGGTGGCATCGTACTCAGCCATGCAGACGTAGTTCACCTGCTTGCGGCCGCCGCGGCGCTCGAAGCCGGTAAAGGCATCGTCGCAGAAGATGCGGGTCATCTGGCGGGCACGGTCGGGGCGGAAGTTCATGAAGATAACGGTATCGCCGTCCTGCACACGGCCACCCTCGCAGGTGACGCAGGGCAGCACGAACTCATCGGTCTTGTCTGCGGCGTAGGAAGCCTCGATGGCCTCGGCAGCATTGGCAGCGTGCTCACCCTCGCCGTAGACAAAGGCAGCATAGGCCTTCTCCTCGCGATCCCAGTTGTTATCACGGTCCATGGCGTAGTAACGGCCGGAAACGCTGGCGATCTTGCCCACGCCCAGCTCATCCAGCTTGGCCTGCAGGTCAGCAAGGAAGCCCTTGCCGGAGTGGGGATCGGTGTCGCGGCCATCGGTGATGCAGTGCAGGTAGACTTCCTTAGCACCCAGATGCTTTGCCATTTCCAGCACGCCGAACCAGTGGTCGGCATGGCTGTGCACGCCGCCGGTGCCCACCAGACCCATCAGGTGGATGGCCTTACCGGCCTCGATAGCAGCCTTCATGTTCTTGACCAGCACAGGGTTCTTGAGCATCTCACCGTCATGGATGGACTTGGTGATGAGGGTCAGCTGCTGGTACACGATACGGCCCGCGCCCATGTTGGTGTGGCCGACCTCGGAGTTACCCATCTGGCCATCGGGCAGACCGACAGCCATGCCGGAAGCATCAATGGTAGTCATGGGGTACTTTGCCATCAGAGCATCCAGATGGGGGGTCTTGGCAGCCACCACGGCGTTGCCAAAGGTCTCGTTCGGCACCCAGCCGAAGCCATCCATGATGCACAGAAGAACAGGTTTCTTTGCCATAAAATTGAATCTCCTTTGAATTTATCACGCATTGCGGGCAAGGCTAAGCGCCCTGCCTGCGGGAGTGCAGCCTGCGGGGTGCATAACACCCGAGCGGCTGCTGTAAAAACAGATCAGCGCCCGGCTCAGCGCTGAAAAAACGGCGCAGCCGGGCGCTGAAACAGCTAATTAGGGAAAAAGGCAGTTGCTCAGCCCTTGGTGGCTGCATTGACGATGACAGCAAAGTCGGGAGCCTTCAGGGATGCGCCGCCGATCAGGCCGCCGTCCACGTCCTTCTTGCTCAGCAGCTCCTCGCAGTTCTTGGCGTTCATGCTGCCGCCGTACTGCACAGTGGTAGCCTCGGCCACAGCCTCGCCGTACAGCTCGCCCACCACCTTGCGGATCTGTGCGCAGACTTCCTCTGCCTGATCGGAGGTAGCGGTCTTGCCGGTGCCGATGGCCCAGACAGGCTCGTAGGCGATGACAACGTTTGCCATCTGCTCAGCGGTCACGTCACGCAGGGCGATCTTGGTCTGCATACGGACCAGCTCCTCGGTAACGCCCTCCTCGCGCTGCTGCAGGCTCTCGCCCACGCACAGGATGACCTTCAGGCCGGCATTCAGAGCAGCCAGCGTGCGCTTGTTGACGGTCTGGTCGGTCTCTGCAAAGTACTGGCGGCGCTCAGAGTGGCCGACGATGACGTACTCCACGCCCAGATCCACCAGCATATCGGCGCTGATCTCGCCGGTGAAAGCACCGGACTTCTCAAAGTGGACATTCTCGGCGCCAACATGGATGTTGGTGCCCTTGGTCTTAGCCACAGCGGTGACCAGATCAGTAAACGGAGTGCAGATGACCACCTCACAGGTGGCGTCCTTCACAGCGGGAATCAGCTCGTCCACCAGAACAGCAGCCTCGGAGGCGGTCTTGTTCATCTTCCAGTTGCCAGCGATAATAGCCTTGCGCTTTGCCTTATCCATTGTTATTTTCTCCTTACCTTCGTAACTATTTACAAATTGCCTGCACAAAAAGAAAAGATGCGGCGGCGTAAATGCCGCCGCACCCATTGTGATGCCGGAAAAATTATGCGTTCTGGATGACTGCGATGCCGGGCAGTTCCTTGCCCTCCAGATACTCCAGAGAAGCGCCGCCGCCAGTGGAGATGTGGGTCATCTTGTCGCCCAGACCCATCTGCTGCACAGCTGCTGCGCTGTCGCCGCCGCCGATGACGGTGGTAGCATCGCTCTCAGCCATAGCCTTAGCAACAGCCAGAGTGCCGGCTGCCAGAGTGGGGTTCTCGAACACGCCCATGGGGCCGTTCCAGACAACAGTCTTGGAAGCCTTGACAGCGTCAGCAAACAGCTTCATGGTCTCGGGGCCGATGTCGCAGCCCTCCATGTCAGCGGGGATTGCGGTGACAGGCACCACGGTCACGTCCACAGGAGCGTCGATGGGATCGGGGAAGTCCTTGATGCAGACTGCATCCACGGGCAGCAGCAGCTTGACGCCCTTCTCCTTGGCCTTAGCCATCATTTCCTTGCAGTAGTCCAGCTTGGTGTCGTCGCACAGGCTCTTGCCCACTTCGTAGCCCTGAGCCTTGACGAAGGTGTAAGCCATGCCGCCACCAATGATCAGGGTATCGACCTTCTCCAGCAGGTTGGAGATGACGTTCAGCTTATCAGCGACCTTAGCGCCGCCCAGAATAGCGGTGAAGGGACGGACGGGGTCATTGACGGCGTTGCCCAGATACTTGATCTCCTTCTCCATCAGGTAGCCGACAGCGGTATCCTTGATGTAGTCGGTGACACCTGCGGTGGAGCAGTGTGCACGGTGGCAGCTGCCGAAGGCATCGTCCACATAAGCATCAGCCAGAGAAGCCAGCTCCTCGCTGAACTCGGGTATGTTCTTAGTCTCTTCCTTGCGGAAACGGGTGTTCTGCAGCAGAACGACGTCGCCGTTGTTCATGGCAGCCACAGCAGCCTTTGCGTTCTCGCCCACAACGTTGTCGTCGTCAGCAAACACAACGGTCTTGCCCAGCTTTGCGCTCAGAGCCACAGCAACGGGAGCCAGGCTGAACTTAGCCTCGGGGCCGTTCTTGGGCTTGCCCAGGTGGCTGCACAGGATGACCTTAGCGCCATCGTTGACCAGCTTCTGGATGGTGGGCAGTGCTGCGTTGATGCGGTTCTCGTTGGTGATGACACCGTCCTTCATCGGGACGTTGAAATCGCAGCGGACAAGCACCTTCTTGCCGCAGTAGTTCTGATCGTCGATCGTCTTCTTACCTAAACCCATGGTAAAAACTCCTCTCAAGTTATAATTCTGAACCAGAGTCTCGCTCACAATCGGGGCGTTGCCCCGTACAGCTACTATTATAAACAAAAACTGCGCGCATTGCAAGGATATGAGATAGATAATTGTTTAACAAACATTTGCCGTTGTTGCACGGAAATGTGTCTATTTTGCCCGAAGTGCGGTTTTTTCTGCCCGCAGACGCCGGAAATGCTGTTTTCCTTCATGACAAAAGGGGTCGAAAAACGCCCACAGGCGTTTCTCGACCCCAAATAAAAATAATTTTTCCGCTGTTGATGCGTTATGCAAAATATTCCTGTGCGCGGCGAGCGGCATCGTTGATGCAGTCCCGCAGCTGGTCCAGCGTATCAAACTTTTTGCTGGGGCTCAGGTAAGCGTGGAACTCCACCACCGGGTCGGTGCCGTACAAGTCACCGGAAAAGCCCGGGATAAAGGTCTCGCAGGTCACCTTGGTGGCATCATCGTTCACGGTAGGGCGGCTGCCCAGACCGGTGGCCGAGGGATACCACACCCCGTTGATGCAGGTGCGGGTGATATAAATGCCGCTGCGGGGCATCTGGAAGCCCTGCGGGTACAGCTGGTTGATAGTGGGCACACCGAGGGTGTGCCCCAGCCCTGCCCCGTGCTGCACCGCAAATCGGATGGCATAGGGCATGCCCAGCATGGCGTTGGCGGCCGGGATGTCCCCGCCCTCCAGCGCGGTGCGGATGCGGGTAGAGGACACCGGCTTTTCCTCAAACTGAGCCATGGGCACCACCACTACCTCTACCCCAAGAGGGGCACAGAGGGTGCGCAGCAGCTCCGGCGTACCGGCAGCCTTTGCACCAAAGGTGAAGTTTTCGCCACAGAACAGCGCCCGGGCGTGGCAGTTTTCCACGATGCCGCGCACGAACTCCTCCGGGCTCAGTGCCTTGATCGCCTCAAAGTCCGGGGTGAGGTAATACTCCACCCCAAGGCTGTGGATCAAGGCGTGCTTATCCTCGGTGGAGAGCAGGCGCTTGCCCTTCATTTTATTTTCCACCGGCAGGCGGAAGGTGAACACCGCCGGAGCTGCATCATGGGTCTTTGCCCATTGTACCGCCCCTTCGATCACCGCCCGGTGGCCGATATGGATGCCGTCAAAGTAGCCCATGGCCACGGCGGTGCCTTTTTCAGGCCGTGCCAGCGGCAGCGGGGCAAACTGAGAAATGATCTGCATGGGTCTTGTTTCCTTTATTGCTCAATTACGTTCCACGAACAGTTTTTCCACCCGGAGCACCCCGCCGGTAATGTTAGCAAGGCCAAGGAACTGCCCGGCGGCATTGCGCACCCGGTAGCGTCCGTCTGCTGCGGGGTAGCGGCTGGTGGGACAGCCGTTGTACAGGTGCTGCTCCACCCATGGCTCCACCATCAGCAGCGGCAGCGGGGTGAACACGCTTTCCACCGGCAGCATCAGTGCTTCCAGCGCGGCAGTTCCCTGCTCCTTTGCTGCAAGGATCTCTTCCAGCGTGTGGGCATCTGCTTCGGTGTACAGACCGGCAGAAGTGCGGCGCAGCGCGCTCATGGTGCCCTTCTGCCCCATGGCGGCGGCGATCTCCTCCAGCAGCGTGCGGATGTAGGTGCCCTTGGAGCAGCGCACCGTCAGCACATACTCGTTTTCTGCCGGACTGCCGCCGTACTCGATGCCGTAGATTTCAATGGGGCGCGCCTTGCGCTCCACGGTCACGCCCTCACGCGCCAGCTTATACAGCGGCTGTCCGTTGATCTTGACTGCCGAGTACATGGGCGGCACCTGCATCTGCGGGCCGACAAACTGCGGCAGCACAGCCAGCAGTTCCTTCTCTCCGGCGGTGACGGGTGCAGTTTCCAGCACAGTGCCGGTGCTATCGCCGGTATCGGTGCGTGCGCCCAAGCGCAGGGTGGCGCGGTAGGTCTTGTCGTGGTTCAGCTGCAGATCCACCGCCTTGCTGGCACCGCCGCAGAACACCGGTAGAACGCCGGTGGCCATGGGATCCAACGTACCGCTGTGCCCCAGCTTGCGTGTACCCAGCACACCGCGCAGCTTTGCCACCACGTCAAAGCTGGTCCAGTCCATGGGTTTGTCTACGATCAGGATACCCTGCATCATGCTTCCTCCTGCGGTGCGTCCAGCTCGGCTTCCACCTCTGCAAGGATCGCATTTTTGGCGTTTTCAAGGTCGCCCAGCAGTTCACAGCCCGCTGCGCGGGTGTGGCCGCCGCCGCCCAGACGCCGGGCAATGGCACAGGCGTCCACACTCTTTGCGGTGCGCACGCTGATGCGGTAGCTGCCGCCGGGCTGCTGGCGCAGGGTCAGACCCACCTTGACTCCCTCGATGCTGATGGGCAGACTGGTCAGTTCCTCCAGATCTGCGGGGTCTACCCCGCTCTGCCGTATCTCGTCCCTCGTCAGGTAGATCAGGGCACAGCGGCCGTCCAGATAGTACTCCAGATGGTTGCGGGCGATGCGCTCGGCCTCCATGCGGGCACGGGGCTTTGTGTCGAAGAGCAGGGTGTTCAACTCCTCCACATGACAGCCGGCTTCAATAAGCTTTGCAGCCACCTTGTGGGTGTTGGCGGTGGTGGAGGAGAACTTGAAGCAGCCGGTGTCGGTGGCAATGCCGGTGTACAGGCAGTCGGCAATGTGGGGGGTGATAGTCACCCCCATCTCCACGATGACCTGATACAGCAGCTCCGCTGCCGCAGCGGCACCGGCATCCAGAAGGGTAAAATCGGCATAGCCGTTGTTGCCTGCGTGGTGGTCGATGCACAGGTCCACATGGTGTGCAAACTGCGGCACGCCGTTATTTTCGCCAAACAGCTGCAAACCGGCCACATCCACCGCGATCACGGTGCGGGGCTCGAACTCGCCCTTGAACAGCCGTGGGTTCGTAAAGGCGTAGCGGGACGGAATGGCATCGGAGCAGAGCACCGCCGTTGTTTTTTCCAGCGCTTTGAGCGCATAGTACAGGGCGCTGCCGCAGCCGATGGTGTCACCGTCCGGGTTTTTGTGGCACAGAATCAAAATGTTGTCCGCAGCCAGCAGGCGCTGCGCCATCTGCTGCACATCCAGTTGTTCTGTCATCCAATGATCCATCCTTTCCGCAAAGGCAGTCAGTCCTCGGTCTGTTCGGTATCAGCAGGCTGTGCTTCCTCCTCGCCGTTCACGTTCAGGCTGCGCAGCAGCTCGTTGATGTGGGCGGCGTAGGCGGCACCGTCATCCTCCACAAAGATGAAGCGGGGTGCCTTGCGGATGTGCATTTTTTTGCTGACCTCGGTGCGCACATGGCCTGCGGCACGGTTCAGCGCTTCGATTGCGGGCTTGGGGCCGTCTGCGCGGCCCATCACGCTTACATACACTTTTGCCACATCCAGATCCGGCGTCACGTCCAGACGGGTGACGGTCAGCAGACCGCCCTCCAGCCGCGGGTCCTTCAGCCGGCCGATGATGGCAATGACCTCGCGCTTCATATCCTGCGCAAGACGGCCCATATTTTTCTGAGACATAGTTTTCTCCAAATTCTGTCCGGCAGCCTCCCAAAGCCTTGCCCCGGCCGGGGCAAGGCGGCATTTGTCTGCCAAAACGACGGATGAGGGCGCACGCTCCACACCTGCGAAAGATACGCCCTCATCAGTCTCACTTCATTCGACAGCTTCCCCCGGACGGGGGAAGCCTTTTCTGCCGGGAAGCTGTTATATATTCGGTTTTTGCTTAGTCGCGGTACTCTTCCATCTTGAAGGCCTCGTATACGTCGCCTTCCTTGACGTCCGCAAACTTCTCCATGGTCACGCCGCACTCGTAGCCCTCGGCCACTTCCTTAGCGTCGTCCTTGAAGCGCTTCAGGGATGCGATCTCGTCCTCGGCAATGACGATGCCGTCACGCACCACACGCACCTTGCTGTCGCGGGTGATCTTGCCGCTGGTCACGCGGCAGCCTGCAACGGTGCCCACGTTGGAGATCTTGTACACCTGACGTACCTGCAGTTCGCCCAGAGAGACCTCGCGGAACTTGGGTGCCAGCATACCCTTCATAGCGTCGGTGACATCGTTGATGGCGTCGTAAATGACGCGGTACATACGCATTTCCACCTTGGTGGCAGCGGCTTCTTCCTTGGCCACGTTGTCCGGGCGGACGTTGAAGCCGATGATGATGGCGTTGGAGGCATCGGCCAGATCCACGTCAGACTTGCTGATGGCGCCGACACCGGCGTGGATGACGCGCACACGCACCTCATCGTTGGAGATCTTCTCCAGACTCTGCTTCACAGCCTCGGCAGAGCCCTGCACGTCGGCCTTGACCACGATGGCCAGTTCCTTCATGTCGTTCTGTGCCATCTGGCTGAACAGGTTATCCAGCGTGACCTTCTGGAAGGAGGAGAACTGCTTCTCCTTGGCGGCAGCAATGCGCTGCTCGGCCAGTTCACGGGCCAGACGCTCGTCCTCAACAGCCTCGAACAGGTCGCCTGCTTCCGGCA
>ERZ840096.3225-NODE-3225-length-11374-cov-3.042407_pt1 | contig 11374 bp, 9 predicted proteins | sample MGYA00519878_ERZ840096 | MGnify/ENA primary metagenome ERZ840096 (study PRJEB31850, sample SAMEA3708865) | human gut metagenome | biome: human gut; feature: human-associated habitat; material: faeces | place: China | collected 2014 ...
TTTGGAGATACATGGTTCGCACACCGTCGCGCGATGACCGCGACCGCTCTCTCAAGTCCGCATTTCTCAACGTGTGGACCGTCATCGGCTGCGTCATCATCTTTCTTATCGTATTGAACTTGTTGGGCTTGCTGAGCGGTACGCTTTTGTTCCTGGCAGTCGGGTGCATCTCGGCGTTCATCGCCTCGCCCCTGGTCAACTGGCTCGAGCGACATCGCGTGCCCCGCGGCGCCGGCGCCCTGTTGGGCATCCTGGTCGTTATCGTGGCGGTCTTGTTGCTGTTCGTCATCGTTATCCCGTTGATGGCGAGCCAGCTTCTTGAGCTGCTCAGCCATTCGTCCTCCTGGCTATCCGCCTTGGGGCGATGGTTTGTCGACCTGGAGCAGCAATATGCCGTTTTCGAGCACTTCTTTGACACTGTCAAGCTCGATTCGCTCATGAGCTCTTTGGGCGACTTGTTCAACCGGCTCGCCTCCGGTCTGCTCGCATCTATCAAAGATGGAATCGTCCCCATTGTGAACAATATTGCTTCCACTACGTTTACCGTGTTTTTGGGTCTGGTGCTGGCGTACTGGCTGGCGCTCGATTACCCCAAGATCAACGAGGAGATCTGCGGTCTTCTGGGCGAGGATCGCGCGCTTGATTACCGTCTTATGGTGGCCGTGGTATCCAGCTCCGTGGGCGGCTACCTGCGTTCCACGCTCATCAACTCCCTTATTCAGGGCTTCTTGGCGTTTCTCGGCTTCGCCCTTGTGGGCCATCCGTATGCTGCGGCGATGGGCGTTCTTTCCGGCGTGCTCAATATCATCCCGGTGGTCGGTCCCAGCATCTCCGCTATCATCGCGTCGCTCATCGCGTTGTTCTATAGCCCTATGATGGCGGTATGGACCATGGTTATGGCTATGCTGTCCCAAAACGTCACGGACAACGTTATCGCGCCTAAGATCAATCAGTCCACTATGCAGGTTCATCCCGTGCTGTCGCTGACCGCGTTGGTCATTGGCTCCACTCTTGGCGGCACGGTTGGCATGATCATCGCGCTGCCCATAGCCGCCGTTCTGAAGAGCCTGTTTATCTTCTATTACGAGAGCCGCACCAACCGCCAACTTGTGTCCTATGCGGGCGCGCTGTTTCGCGGAACTCCCTTCCTGGATGAGAAGGGCGATCCCGTGCCCGCTTTCGACGCGCTGGGTAACGACACCTTTGTCGCTGACTCACAGATCATCGATGACGAATCGGTGCCCAAGGCGGAGGCGGTGCCCAAGCCCCATCTTGATAACCCTTGGTCTACCTTAAATATGTTTGAGAACATGGGTGCCACCGGCGTTTTCAAGAACCCCTTTGCATCTATGGATGAGAAGTCCAAGAAGCATAGCGATGCCGCCGCGGACGAGGATGACGGTAAGTAGACTGCCCTTCCCTTCCCAGCGCCCTTTCGTATCTTAGCTCCCTCTCAAAATGGACCTCTCATCGACTTCATGCGGGCTACTGCTGAAAACGCGGTCCAGTTGGACTTGGCGCTCTGCTGAAAACAGGCTCCAGTTCACCTCTAACGCTAAAAACGGCCTCCGGTTGGAGTTGGCGCCACCGGAGGCTGGATACGCTAGTTCCTTATCCAGCGCTTTTTCTCGCGGCCTTTCGGAACCCTCCGGGCTCAAGTTCAACTGGACCGCGTTTTTAGCGTCTCCAAGTCCAACTGGACCCAAAAAGTAGATGGCGGGTGCAAACGGAGGCTGTTTTCAGCAGAGACCCCAAGTCCAACCGGAGGCCAAAAACAGCGTGTAGTCAATTCGTGCGGTTTGGTGTCCACCTTCTCCATATTCCATATGATTGGTGCCTTGATGCGCAACGTGTTGAGCGCGCGGACGGTATTGCTGCCGCCCGCGTGCTTGTTGTTATTCTCTGACCAGCTCGATTGCCTTGTGACGCGCAGCGTAACTATAGGTATACTTATCTAGTTTGAGAAATACTGCACTACCACAGGAGACGCATCTCATGACTGCTGATTATCCGACTATGACAACCGCCGAGATCCGCTCGGCGTACCTTTCCTTCTTTGAGGAGCGCGGCAACAAGCTGTACCCCAGCTCCTCGCTGGTCCCCGATGATCCCTCCCTGCTGCTCGCCAATGCTGGCATGAATCAGTTTAAGGAGTACTACCAGGGCAAGAAGACCATGAAGGAGATCGGTGCCTGCTCGTGCCAGAAGTGCGTGCGCACCAACGATATCGACATCATCGGCGCCGACGGCCGCCATGCTTCCTTCTTCGAGATGCTCGGCAACTTCGCCTTCGGCGGCGTCACCAAGCAGCAGGCATGCGCATGGGCCTACGAGCTCATCACCGAGGTCTTTAAGCTTCCCAAGGAGCGCCTGCACTTCACCGTCTTCACGGATGATGATGAGACTTATGACGTGTGGCGCGAGCTTGGCGTTCCCGCCGACCACATCACCCGTCTGGGCGAGGACGACAACTTCTGGGCAGCCGGACCCACCGGCCCGTGCGGCCCGTGCTCCGAGATCTATTTCGATCTGGGTGAAGAGGTTGGCTGCGGTCGCCCGGATTGCGCCCCCGGCTGCGATTGCGACCGTTTCCTCGAGTTCTGGAACCTGGTCTTTACCCAGTTCGACCGCCAGGAGGACGGCTCCATGCCCGAGCTGCCCCATCGCAATCTGGATACCGGCATGGGCCTGGAGCGCATGGCTGCCATCATGCAGCATAAGAGCTCCTTCTTCGATGGCGACGTTATGCAGAGCCTCATCAAGCTGGGTGAAGACATCTCTGGCAAGACCTACGTGGACAACGACTATACCGGGGCTTCCCGCTCCTTGCGCATCATCGCCGACCACGCTCGTTCGGTCGACTTCTTGATCTCCGACGGAGTGCTTCCCGGTAACGAGGGTCGCGGCTACGTCCTGCGCCGCCTGCTCCGCCGCGCCGTCTTCCATGGTCGCCTGCTGGGTATCGAGGACGCGTTCCTGGGTCGTTTCATCGATGCCGTCAACGATGTTATGGGAGAGGCATATCCCAACCTTATCGAGAACGCCGACCTGGTCAAGGGTATTGTGAACGCGGAGGAGGAGCGTTTCTCCACCACGCTCAACAACGGTCGCGTTTACCTTGACGAGCAGCTTGCTGCCCTGAGTGAGGGAGACGTGCTTCCCGGCAAGGCCGCGTTCATGCTCCATGACACGTTCGGTTTCCCCATCGACCTCACCGTCGAGATCGCGGAAGGCTCCGGCCATGCCGTAGACATCGAGGGCTTCAATGCCGAGATGGCCGAGCAGAAGGCCCGTGCCCGCGCCGCCGCCAAGGGCGATGCCTGGGGTTCTTTCAACGACGTGTGGACCGAGCTCTCTGACGAGCTTCCCGCTACCGAGTTCGTTGGCTATGACAACGAGAGCATCGAGGGCGCTCGCGTTCTCGCCATCGTGGTTGATGACGAGCGCGTCTCCCAGGCTTCCAACGCGGAGAAGGTCCAGGTTGTTCTCGACCGAACCCCGTTCTACGCCGAGATGGGCGGCCAGATGGGCGATCGCGGCCTCATCGACACCGACAAGGCACAGCTGTTTGTAAACGCCACCGTCTCCAAGGGTGGCCTGTACGTGCACGAGGGCACCCTCAACGGTTCGCTCTCCGAGGGCGATGTTGTCTTTGCGGGCTACGATCTTGAGTGGCGCTCCCTGCTGCGTCGCAACCACACCGCGACCCATCTGCTCGATGCTGCCCTGAAGAGTGTTCTGGGTGATCACGTCAACCAGGCAGGCTCCTTGGTTGCCCATGATTACCTGCGTTTTGACTTCACCCACTTCGAGGCCCTGAGTTCCGAGCAGATCTCTCAGATCGAGAGCCTGGTCAACGCTCAGATCTTTGCCGCCAAACCGGTCGTCACCCGCGTGATGGGCATCGAGGATGCTAAGGCCTCCGGCGCCGTCGCGCTGTTTGGTGAGAAGTACGGTGACGTGGTTCGCGTTGTGTCCGTGGGTGAAGAGGACCAGCCGTTCTCCCGCGAGCTCTGTGGCGGCACCCACGTTTCCAATACCGCCGAGATCGGCTTGTTTAAGATCGTTTCCGAGTCCTCGACCGGTTCGAACATCCGCCGTATCGAAGCCGTGACCAGTACCGGTGCCATCGAGTGGCTCGAGGGTCGCGCGCAGATCGCTCTCGATGCGTCCGCTGCGCTCAAGTGCCGCCTCGAAGAGGTTCCCGTCCGCATCGCCAACCTTCAGTCCGAGCTTCGCGAGGCGAACCAGAAGCTGAAGGCCGCGCTCACCGGCGGTTCTTCCGATGCCATCTCCAGCGCTATCGAAAACGCTGTCGATTGCGGTTCCTACAAGCTCGTGGTCGCTCAGCTCGAGGGCCTTGAGGCTGCCGACCTGCGAAACGTATGGGATACCGTTCGCCAGAAGGGCGGATCCGCTGTTGCTTGCGTCATTGCGACCGTGACCTCTAAGGGTCAGCCCGCCCTTCTTGCCGCGGCTACCGATGAAGCCGTCGCGGCGGGCTTTAAGTCCGGTGACGTCATCAAGAAGATCGCCCCCATGGTTGGCGGCGGCGGTGGCGGCCGTCCGCAGATGGCTCAGGCGGGCGGTAAGGACGCCTCCGGTATCCCGGCCGCGCTCGAGGCCGCTCGCGAAATGGCTACCGCGTAACGAATATGGTTGTACTCGCGCTTGATATCGGCGAGACCAGGATCGGCATCGCCGCTTCCGACCGCTCCGGTCGCGTGGCGATGCCCGTTAAGGTCATGAATGCGGACGAGGTCATCAACCTCGCCCGTCCCTTCCGCATGCTCCTTGAAGATTACGAGCCCGAGCTTTTGGTCTGCGGACTCCCTCAAACCATGGCGGGAGAGGAGGGTCCTCAGGCGGAGCGCATCAAGGGCGTTGCTCAAAAGCTCTCCGATGCCACTGGACTGCCCGTAGCATTTGCGGACGAGCGTTTAAGCTCGCGTGAGGCGAAGAGGATCTTGCGCGAGGAGGGTCTCAGCGAGCGGCAGATGCGCGGCAAAGTCGACATGATCGCCGCATCCCTGTTCCTTCAGGCCTGGCTTGATGGACACGATAGAAAGGAATCTCGTGGCTAACGACCGACGCGACATCCGAGGCGCTGACAGCGCCCAGCCTTCATCGCGCCCCGCGGGAAAGCGCTTTAAATCCGGGGCCCCCGTGGCATCTGGAGCTCAGCGTTCCGCTTCGTCCTCGCAGGCCCGTCGGTCAGCCGTGCGCCCTCAGCCCGTTCGCCCCGTTAGAAATGATTCCGGTCGAGGCGCGGCTCGCCCCTCGCGATCTCCGTACAACTCGTCCCGACGCGGACCCTCGCCGCTTATCGTCGTTATCGCGATCGTTGCCGTTGTCGCCGCCGTTGCTGGCGTGCTTCTGTTCGTGGTTCCCGCGGTATCCAACTTCATCTCGCCCTCTACCTCGTCTGTTCCTGCTGGACAGGAGGTGCAGGTGACCATCCCCGAGGGTGCTTCCGGCGATGTGATAGCCAGTCGCTTGTCCGAGGCCCATATCATCGATGATCCCAAGAGGTACTACGCTGCCGTCGAGAAGCTCGACGCCGCCATGTCGCTCAAGCCCGGTGACTACGTTCTCTACACGGGCATGGATCCGGAGGACGTTGTTCGCCAGCTTGTAGAGGGGCCCAATGTCGAGGGCGTGAAGCTCGTCATCCAGGAGGGCCTCACGGTTCAGCAGACCGCTGCCAACGTCGAGGCCGCCTACGGTATTTCCGTGGACGAGTTCCTCGCCCAGGCGAAGGCGTCGAATTACGTTGCAGACTATCCGTTCCTTGAGGGCGCCTACGACGACTCGCTAGAGGGATACCTCTATCCCAAGACGTACTCGCTGGGAGACGACCCCACTGCCGATGATGTTATCCGCGCCCTCCTGAATCAATTTGTGGCCGAAACCGCCGATATCGATTATTCGGCGACCTACAACGGCCTTACGTTCCAGCAGATCATGTGCATGGCCTCCTTGATCGAGCGCGAGACCGCCGTGGAAGACGAGCGCCCCCTTGTGGCGAGCGTTATCTACAATCGCCTTGATGCCGACATGCCTTTGCAGATCGATGCCGCCATCGTCTACGCCCGCGGCGGCGGCAGCCAGGGCGTGACCTACTCCGACCTCGAGATCGACTCGCCCTACAACGTGTATAAGAACAAGGGCCTTACCCCTGGTCCCATCTGCTCGCCCAGCATCTCGTCCATCAAGGCCGCGATCGAACCCGCGGATACTGATTACCTGTATTATGTGGCGTCTTCTGCTATGGATGGCACGCATGAGTTCAGCAGCGATTACGACCAGTTCCTCAAGGACCGTGAGGAGTACTCGGGGTCCGCGTCATGACGTTCCTCGCCCCTAAGCGATACGTGGCCTCGGTCGATTGCATTGATTTGGACGAGCTCTATCGATCCGGTAAGCGCGCGTTGCTGGTGGATCGAGACAACACGCTCGTTCCCCGCGACGCCGCCTGCGCCCCTCCCGAGGCTCGCGATTGGCTTGACCGGGCGCGCCGACTTGGTTTTCGCGTTTGTCTTGTGTCTAACAACTGGTACCGCAGCCAGGTCGAGGCTTCTGCCCGCGAGCTTGGTATAGACCATTTTATCTGGTGCGCTATGAAGCCAGCGCCCTTTGCTTTGTGGGCGGGGCTGCATAAGCTCTCGGCAACGCGCTCGGAGTCCCTTCTTGTGGGCGATCAGCTCTATACGGATGTGTTCGCTTCGCGTTTGGCGGGCATCGATTCCATTTTGGTGAAACCGCAGACGCATGTTGATATGTGGTACACCTACGCGTTTCGCTTTTTCGAGCGTCGTGCGCTTCGCGACCTTCCATGCGAGGAAGGGGGCGATGGCCTACGATGACCAAGGTTGAGAAACGAGGGTGCGACCACGTTTTCTTTATCGGTTTTCTGGGCGCTGGCAAGTCGACTCTTGCCCGCAACCTCGGCGGCATGTTCAATCGTAGGTTCGTCGATACTGATCGCATGGTCGAGCGCAAGATGCGCATGAGCGTCACCAAGATCTTCGAGACGCTTGGCGAGAAGGAGTTCCGCGCGCTGGAAACTCAAGCGCTCCAATCGCTCTCGCGCGACAAGAGCCTTTTGGTATCCTGCGGCGGCGGGGTCATAGAGACTCCCGACAATATCGAGATCATGCACCGCCTTGGATATTGCGTGTACCTTGATGGCGACATCGATGATTCCCTGCGGCAGATCCGCCGTAGTGACACCAGGCCGGATTTTCGCTCTGCCGAGCATGCGACAGCGCTTCTCGAGCACCGTCGTCCCCTTTATAAGCAGGCGGCCGATTTCACCGTCGATATCCGCGGCAGGTCTTTTACCGATGTATCCTATTCCGTAGCCGAGCTTCTTTTGGAGTGTGGTCTTCTATGATTCGTCGTCAGCTTATCAACTTCGGTTCGCGCAGCACCGACTTCCGCGTTGGCGAAGGCGTTGTCGAGCAGCTTGGTAAGATGGTTAAATGCCTGGTCGCTACCCCCAAGCGTGCCGTTATCGTTACAGAATCCTCCCTTGCGGAGAGCTACGGTCTAGAGGTCTCGCGCGCTTTGATCGATGCCGGTTTCACGGTGAGCGACCTGTCGCTTCCAACAGGGGAGAACGTGGCGACGATGGCCTATGCCGTCCAGCTATTCGATGCTCTCGACTCTTGCGACATCACGCGCGACGACGTAATCGTTGGCCTTGGCGGCATGGGCGTGTGCTCGCTGGTTAGCTTTTGCGCCCATGCTTGGTGCGGGGAGACTCCGTTCGCCCTGGTGCCCACCACGCTCGATGCGATGACCTCGTGTGCTACAAGCATGCGACCGCTGGATACCCGTTCCTCGTCTCAAATGATATCCGTCGAGCCGCGTGCCGCTTTGGTCGCTTGCGACCTCGACTTGGTGCCCCTGTGTCCGCATGACGAGCGCATGAACGGCTACGTGATGCTTTGCGCCTCGGCCTTTATCGACAGCAGGCGTCAGTGGGACCGTTTTGGGGAGCTGGTCGAGGGCGTCCTCGATAACGCCGAAGTTCCCATGGTAGATGCTCTCTGCATGGCTCAGACCGCTCGATCCTCCGTAATCAAGGCGGCCAATCCCTCAGCTCGCAACGCTTTGGAGTTCGGCGTCACCACCGCCCGCGCCCTTCGGTCGTGCCTCGGAGATTCGATTCCCGCCTATCAACTCCTCGCCGAGGGCATGCGCTTTGAAGCCAGGCTTGCGGTCGATGCGTTTGGCTTTGATATCGACGATGTCTTTTCGCTGGATGACAGGCTCGATGACCTTGGGGTGGAGGAGCTTCCCTTCGAGCTTGAGTTCGATAGGTTCTTGACCGCTCTCAAGGAGACCCGCTTCAAGCGTTCGAACCGCTTCATGTTCTCGTTGCCCCGCCACGTTGGCACCGTTCGCTATGCCACGGTGGAGGACGATGTACTCGAGCGGCATGCTCGCGCCTACCTCGCTTCGCGCGCGGAGCTTATGGACGAGCCCGCGTAAGGACTACTCTAGCCTGCCGCGGTAGGGTTACTATCGTTATCGGTACGCACACGCATAGGAAGGACTACTTACATGTCTACAGAGATTTCTGGACCCGCAGCGCGCATCGCCCGCGTTCGCGAGATGATGGCTCAGCGCGGATATGATGCCGTGGTTGTTCGCGATGAGGCCAATCTGCGTTGGCTCACCGGCGCTATGGGCGTATTTGATTACACCTTCGAGTTCCCGCACGTTGCCTTTATCTCGCGCGACCGTTGCTTTCTGCACACGGATTCTCGTTATTTCAACTCTTTTGAGGAGAACCTTCCTGCGGGCAATCCCTGGGAGCTCGATATGGACCAGATCGCTATGCCTCGCTGGGTGGCCGATCGCGCCCTCGAAACAAAAAGCTCTGTCATCGCAGTCGAGGACGACATGCAGATCTCTTTCTACTTTGGTATCCAGCGAGGTCTAGAGGACGTCTCTATCTGCGCCAGCCTGCCCCAGATGCACGGGGATATCCAGCGCATGCGCGCGGTCAAGGACGCCGAAGAGATCGAGTTGATGCGTCACGCCCAGTCGATTACCGACGCCGCCTTTGCCCACATGTGCGAGTTTATCCGTCCCGGCCTTACCGAGAAGCAGATTCGTACCGAGCTCGAGACGTTCATGTTCAACAACGGAGCGGACTCCCTTGCGTTCTCATCCATTGTGGCCTCTGGTCCCAACACGGCCAATCCTCACGCTATCCCAAGCGACCGCATGGTCGAGAAGGGCGACTTCGTCCTTATGGATTATGGCGCGGGATACCGCGACTATCGCAGCGATATGACCCGCACCGTCTGCGTCGGCCAGCCGTCTGAAAAGCAGCTCGAGCTCTACGCCCTGGTCCGTCGCACCCATGAGGAGTGCGCGGCGGCCATCCACGCGGGCGCCGATGGCCATGAGATCCACATGCTCTCGAAGAAGATCATCGGCGATGCGGGCTATGGCGACTATTATGGCCACAGCTTGGGGCATGGTGTGGGCATCGATATTCATGAGCTACCCAACCTTGGTCGCACCAGCAACGTGCTCGAGGAAGGCTCTGTGGTTACCGTTGAGCCCGGTGTCTACCTTCCCGGCGTTGGCGGCGTGCGCCTAGAGGACTACGGTATCGTGACCAAGGATGGCTTCGAGCCCTTCACCAAGTCCAGCCACGATCTGGTAGTCATCGACTGCTAAGTAGGTTTTCTGTAGCGCTCATAGCGTTATGGGTCGAAAGAGTATAATTAACTATCTGTATATGTATGTTTGGGTGGCGTCTTTTGGACGTCGCATGAGGAAAGGTTTTCAATGGCAACCATCTCCACCGCTGACTTCAAGAACGGCATCGGCCTGCGCATTAAGGACAAGGTCTGCACTCTCGTCGAGTTCCAGCACGTCAAGCCCGGCAAGGGCGGCGCTTTTGTCCGCTATAAGACCAAGGACATCAAGACCGGTCGCGTAGTCGAGCAGACTTGCAACGCCGGCTCCAAGTTCGAGAGCGTCCAGTTGTTCACCAAGGAGATGCAGTATCTCTACAACGACGGCGCCGACTACATCTTCATGGACAACGAGACCTACGAGCAGGTTTCCGTTCCTGCCGACTTTGTGGGCGACAACTCCAAGTGGCTTCGCGAGAACGATACCTGCCAGCTGCTCTACGCCGAGGAGGAGCTCATGGGCGTGAACCCGCCGATGTTCATCATCGCCGAGGTCACCGAGACCGTTCCGGGCGCTAAGGGCGATACCGTCCAGGGTGCCTACAAGCCCGCGACCATCGATACCGGTGCCGTTGTCCAGGTCCCTATGTACCTCAACGAGGGCGAGAGCATCAAGATCGATACCCGCACCGGCGAGTTCGTTTCCCGCGCTTAGCCCCAAACCGTTACAGTCCGCATTTTCGTAGTAGGGGAGAAGACCATGACCGAAGAGATCAAGATTGCCGGTATAGGCATCGCACCCGAGGTCCTATCCGCCATCGTTTCTCGCGCTGTCGAGGAGGTCGAGGGTATCGCAACCGTTGGTGTGCGCGATATCGCCACCAACCTCGTTTCCATGCTGAGCTCCAAGAACGTTCCCGCGGGTCCCGCTGTCGAGTGCTCGGTAGTCGATGAGAAACTCGCGATTACCGTTCACGTCGCCGTGTTCTTCGGCTATCCCTTCAAGAAGCTCGCCGAGTCCATTCGCGAGGCTACTGCCAAGGCTATCGATGCACAGGTCGGCGTCGAAGTCGAGTCTGTGGACGTTTGCATCGACGGCCTCGTATTTCCCAAGGAGTAGCGCGTGAGCTTAAAGGTTGAACGCGGACGCACCCTCGCCCGTAGCCAGGCCCTGCAGATTCTGTTCCAGGCGGAGGCGCTCGATCTTTCGGTCGATACCGTTCTCGCCGGCGATTATCTGATTTCCAAGGGCCCGCTTGACGCCTATGCCGTCGAGTTGGCTCGTGGCTGCCACGACAATATCGATCGTATCGACTATGCGCTCAAGAGCGTTTCCATGAACTGGAGCCTCTATCGTATGCCCGGCACTGATCGCAACCTGCTTCGTCTTGCTGTATACGAGATGCGATTCCTTACCGGTGACGCCGCCATCGATGATGCGGTCATCATCAACGAGGCCGTCGAGATCGCTAAGGCTTATGGCACAGATGAGTCTTCTCGGTTTGTCAACGGTGTGTTGGGTCGCATCTCCCGCATGGAGACGCTTCCCGAGCCTCCGGTCGAGCAGGGTGAGGATCAGGTTGAGTCCGAGGACGAGGCGCAGATCGTTTCATCTGAGGTGGCATTCGATATCGATGCCCATATGGAGTCCGATGTCGAGACGGAATCCGACGCCGATGTCGAGGAGTCGATAGACACGGTCTTCGATTCCG
>ERZ840096.3237-NODE-3237-length-11343-cov-2.935330_pt1 | contig 11343 bp, 6 predicted proteins | sample MGYA00519878_ERZ840096 | MGnify/ENA primary metagenome ERZ840096 (study PRJEB31850, sample SAMEA3708865) | human gut metagenome | biome: human gut; feature: human-associated habitat; material: faeces | place: China | collected 2014 ...
TAGTCGCCGCTTTCTCTCCCCCGAACCCCTCTCTTTTGCGCCGAGCGGGAATTGGAGACAAAACGAAGAACCCGAGGGAGCAGCACTCCCCAAAACAGCACCTTGCCGCCCGGCGGCGGATGGCTGCCATCCATGTGAACTTACCCTTTCCGTACATCGTGAAACTCCTTTCCTTTGACTGTCCTGAACTTATGGTAGCACTGTCTTTTGCTGATCATCAGGTCGCCGATCCGCCGTCGTCGCTCCTTTCCGTGAAATAGATTTCGATATGGCTGCCCAGCAGGCGGACCAGTTGTTCGGTGTTCCTTCCGCGCAGCGCGGCGATGATGTCGCGGTGTTCGCGGCCGATCCGCTCCCGGGTGAGTTGTGTTTTCGGTTCCGGCCGCAACTGCCGGAAGAAATCGATCACCAACGGAATCAGACCGGTGAACAGCGCATTGCCGGGCAGGCGCAACAGCTCCGCATGCAGTTCGCCGTCCAGTTCAAGACGGCGGGCCTCTTCCCCGGTGCGGTCGAGTTCATCGGCAAGCGCCTCCAGCCGGGCCAGCCGCTCCGGAGTCGCCCCGGCGGTCATAAAGCGTCCCGCGCCGGTTTCAACCGCATAGCGCATCTGGATCAGCTCCGGCAGCACCGCGTCGCGCGAAGCCTCCAGGAAAGGCAGGTAGTTGCCGTAAGGGTTCTCCGGCAGCAGTTTGGCGACGGAGGCCCCCATCTTCGGCGCGGAAGTGATGATTCCGAGCGTCCTGTAGTGCTGCATCGCCTCGCGCAGGATATTGCGGCTGACGCCGAGCCGGCCGGCCAGTTCGGTTTCAGGCGGCAGCCTCGCCCCCTCTCCAAGCTTGTTTTCCACAATATACCGGCCTATCATCGAGACCGTCGCGTCAAAGGTATTCTGTTTTTTTACTGAAACGAGCTGCATGGAAAAGTCTCCGTGATTGATAATACGTCTCTATTGTAGTACAATACTACTTTTGGATTGTTTTTCAAGATCCCATCAGAAAAAATCCGGAAATTCCTTTATCCCGGCCCAAACTTAGATAAAAAAATATTTAAATAGGGCTTGATTTTTTTGCGCTTGTGGTGTATGTTAAAGATGCGTTCGATAAAAAAGTATCGAAGCAGATCGGAAAGACAGTCCTCTCTCCGGTGGATGAAATGAAAATTGCAGCCGGGCGAAAACCCGGCGATTATAATTTGGTAATGACAGGCTGATCTCGCACTTTCTTTCCCGGCGGAAGAAAGGGAAGGTCGGCTTGTGTCGTGTTCAGCGGAATTAAAGCCGTCTAATTTTACGGGAAGTGTTATAGTACTATGGCCAATGTGAAGGTTCCGAAACTGCCGACGATCCGCCGGCTGCCGACTTACCTGTACAAGCTCTCCGAAATGCGCAAGGCGGGCATTTCGATCGTCGCCACTCCCGAACTCGCCCGCTATATGAACCTCGGCGAAATCGTGATCCGCAAGGACCTCGCGATCACCGGAGTGACCGGCCAGCCCGGAGTCGGCTACAAGGTCAAGGAGCTGATCGACGCGATCAAGAGCTATCTCAACTGGGACAACGCCTCCGAAGCGGTGTTGGTCGGAGCCGGTTCGCTCGGCAGCGCGCTCCTGGGCTACGAAGGGTTCGAGGAGTACGGGTTGAAAATCATCGCCGCCTTTGACGTGAATCCCGAAAAAATCGGCACCGAAATCCACGGGCGCAGCGTCTTCGACATCGACCGGCTCGAAGAGCTGGTCGGCCGTCTTCAGGTGCGCATGGGCATCATCTGCGTGCCCGCGACTTACGCGCAGGATGTCGCCGACGCGATGGTCGCCGGAGGCATCAAGGGCATCTGGAACTTCGCGAACGTCAGTTTGAAAGTGCCGGACGACGTGGTCGTCCAGCGCGAAGTGATCGCCGGAGGGCTGGCGGTGCTGTCGGTCAAGATGAACCGCAAATTCGCCGACGAGGAGCAGCAGGAGTAAGTTTTTTTCCGATTCGTTTTCAAATTTACCATACAATCACCCAAATCTATAGTTAAGGAGCGAACATGCAGGAAACCATGGAAACCACGCAGGCGATGGTCAAACACCTCGCCGCGGTGAACAAGATTCTGGAGAAGTACGATTATTCGGAATCCAAGCTCATTCCGATCCTCCAGGAGGTTCAGGCGGTCTACAAATATCTCTCGAAGGACATGATCAGCTATGTGGCCACCAGCATCGGCGTTCCGCCGTCGCGGGTCTACGGCGTCGCGACCTTCTACGCCCACTTCTCGATGCAGCCCAAAGGCAAATACATCATCAAACTGTGCGACGGCACCGCGTGCCACGTGAAGAAATCCCACGGCATCCTGAATGCACTCTATGAAAAGCTCAAGCTCTCCGGCGACAAGCGGACCAGCGACGACCAGCTCTTCACCATCGAAACCGTCAGCTGCCTCGGCGCCTGCGGCCTCGCGCCGGTGATGGTGGTCAACGAGGAAGTCTACGGCCAGTGCACCCCGGAAAAGGCGATCGAGATCGTCGACCGGATCATCGCCGAAGAAAAAGCCGCCAACTGATAATCCACCCTCTACTGCGAAAGTTTGAAAGATGAGCAACGATACTGTGAAAACCGTCGATCTCGAAAAAATTCGTGACGATTACAAGGCCGCGGCGGCCAGGATCCAGCGCCGCATCATCATCTGCGCCGGAACCGGCTGCGTCGCGAACGGCTCGCTCGAAGTCCGCGACGCGCTCGCCGAAGCCCTGAAGGAAGCCGGCGTGGATGTCGCGCTTGAACTCAAGAAAGAGGAAGAACACACCGGCACCTACATCTCCAAATCCGGCTGCCAGGGGTTCTGCCAGATGGGTCCCTTGCTCCACATTGAGCCGGGCGACATCCTCTACACCAAAGTCAAGGTTTCCGATGTGCCGGAAATCGTCGAGCGCACCCTGAAAAAGGGCGAAGTGATCGACCGGCTGCTCTTCGTGCATCCGCAGACTCACGTCCACTGCAAGGGCGACGCCGAAATCCCGTTCTACAACCGCCAGAAGCGCGTCGTGCTGGCCAACTGCCGGGTCGAACCGAGCTGCGTGCGCGAATACATCGCCCGCGGCGGCTACTTCGGCGCACGCAAGGCGATCCTCGAAATGAAGCCGGAAGAAGTCTGCCAGACCGCGATCGACTCCGGGTTGCGCGGCCGCGGCGGCGGCGGTTTCCCGACCGGCCTCAAGTGGAAGTTCACCCTCGCCAGCCAGAACGACAAGAAGTACGTGATCTGCAACGGCGACGAAGGCGACCCGGGCGCGTTCATGGACCGCTCCGTGATGGAAGGCAACCCGCACTCCGTGATCGAGGGCATGATGATCGCCGCCCGCGCGATCGGCGCCGATGAGGGTTACGTGTACGTCCGCGCCGAATATCCGCTCGCGGTGGAGCGCATGCGCGCCGCGGTGAAGGATGCGGAAGAGGCCGGATTGCTCGGCGACCATCTGTTCGGCTCGGATTTCAGCTTCAAGGTCACCGTGATGGAAGGCGCCGGCGCGTTCGTCTGCGGCGAGGAGACCGCCCTGATCGCGTCGATCGAAGGCAAACGCGGCATGCCGCGGCCGAAACCGCCGTTCCCGGCCCAGAGCGGCCTGTGGGGCAAACCGACCGTGATCAACAACGTCGAAACCCTCGCCAGCGTGCCCGGCATCTTCCTGAACGGGCCGGAGCAGTACAAGGCGGTCGGCACCGAGAAGTCCCCCGGCACCAAGACCTTCGCGCTGACCGGCCACGTCGCGAACACCGGCCTGATCGAAGTACCCTTCGGCACCACGCTGCGCGAGATCATCTACAACATCGGCGGCGGCGTGACCAACAACAAGGGCGAAGTGACCACCGAAGATTTCAAGGCGGTGCAGATCGGCGGACCGTCGGGCGGCTGCCTGACCCCGGATATGCTCGACCTGCCGCTGGACTTCGACTCGCTGAAGTCGGCCGGCGCGATGGTCGGTTCCGGCGGCCTCGTGGTGATGAACAAAGAAACCTGCATCGTGAAGATCGCCCGCTTCTTCATGCAGTTCACCCAGAATGAATCCTGCGGCAAGTGCGTTCCCTGCCGCGAAGGCACCAAGCAGATGCTCGCGATGCTCGACGACATCATCGAGGGCCGCGCCGACCGCAAGACCCTCGAACTGCTCGAAGAGACCGCCAAGGCGGTCCAGCTCGGTTCGCTGTGCGCGCTCGGCAAGACCGCGCCGAACCCGGTGCTGTCGACGCTGCGCTTCTTCCGCGAGGAGTATGAAGCGCACGTGTTCAAGAAAATCTGCCCGGTCGGCGAGTGCAAGGCGCTGGCCCGTCCCGAAATCCTCGCTTCGAAGTGCAAAGGCTGTACCGCCTGCGCCCGGAAGTGCCCGGTCGGCGCGATCACCGGCAAAGTCAAGGAAGTCCACGTGATCGACGCGGACAAGTGCATCAAGTGCGGCGCCTGCAAGGCGGCCTGCAAATTCGGCGCGATCGTCGGCCTTTAATCCATCAATCACAGCCCTGGAGCATAAAATAAAATGAGTGAAGAAAAGAAAACTCTGTTTGTCAACAACCGCGAGATCGAGATCGCGGGCGAGCGGAATCTGCTTGAACTGATCCGCAAAGCCGGCATCGACATCCCGACCTTCTGCTATCATTCGGAACTTTCGATCTACGGCGCCTGCCGCCTCTGCCTCGTGGACATCAAGGGGCGCGGCATCATGGCCTCCTGCTCGATCAAGCCGGAGCCGGGCATGGTCGTGCAGACCGACACCAAGGCGATCCGCAACATGCGCAAGATCAACGTCGAGCTGCTGCTCGCCAGCCACAACCGCGAATGCCCGACCTGCCAGCGCAGCGCGAACTGCACGCTGCAGGACCTCGCCCGCAAGCTCGGCGTGAAGGACGTCCGCTACAAGCAGACCCAGAAGAACCTGCCGCTGGATACCTCCAGCCCGTCGCTGGTGCGCGACCCGAACAAGTGCGTGCTCTGCGGCGACTGCGTGCGCGTCTGCTCCGAAGTGCAGAGCGTCGGCGCGCTGGATTTCGCCAGCCGCGGCTCCAACGCCCGCGTGGTTCCGGCCTTCGACAACGACCTGAGCGAAGGCGAATGCGTGAACTGCGGCCAGTGCGCCCAGGTCTGTCCGACCGGCGCGATCGTCGCGAAGTCCGACGCCGACAAGGTGTGGGAAGCGATCTACGATCCCGAGAAGGTCGTGGTCGTGCAGGTCGCCCCGGCGGTCCGCGTCGGCCTCGGCGAACGTTTCGGCTTCAAGACCGGTGAAAACGTGGCCCGCAAGATGGTTACCGCGATGAAGATGATGGGCTTCGACCATGTCTACGACACCTGCTTCGCGGCGGATATGACCATCTTCGAGGAAGCCACCGAATTCATCGAGCGCCTGACCACCGGCGGCAAGCTGCCGATGTTCACCAGCTGCTGCCCGGCGTGGGTGAAGTTCGCGGAGACTTTCTACCCGGAAATGCTGCCGAACGTCTCCACCACCCGTTCTCCGCAGGCCATCTTCGGCGCGGTCGCCCGCAAGACCCTGCCCGCCAAGCTCGGCGTGAAGCCGGAAAATCTGGTCGTGGTTTCGGTGATGCCCTGCACCGCGAAGAAATTCGAGGCGCAATTGCCGAAGTTCAAGCGCGACGGCCGTCCCGAGGTCGATTACGTGCTGACCACTGTAGAACTCGCTTCGATGATCGAATCGATGGGAATCAAACTCGATGAACTCGAACCGGCGGCTTTCGACATGCCGCTCGGCTTCTCCACCGGCGGCGGCGTGATCTTCGGAGCTACCGGCGGCGTGATGGAAGCGGCCCTGCGCTTCGCGGTCGAAAAGGTCAGCGGCGAACCCCTTGAGGAGATCGATTTCAAGGAGACCCGCGGCCTGGCTCCGCGCAAGGAAGCGACCCTCGAAGTCGCCGGCAAACAACTCCGCATCGCGGTGGTGCACGGCCTTGCCAACGCCCGCAAACTGGTCGAGGAGATCAAGGCCGGCAAGGCGCAGTTCGACTTCATCGAAGTGATGGCCTGCCCGGGCGGCTGCGTCGCCGGCGGCGGCCAGCCGATCACCAGCGAGGACGGCTTCCGGTCCAAGCGCGCCGCGGGCCTCTACGACACCGACAAGGAGCGTCAGGTCCAGAAGCCGCAGGACAACTACTGGGTCGACAAGTGCTACGCGGAAGCCTTCGGCGGCCGTCCGGGTTCGCATGAAGCCCACACCCGGCTGCACACGGTCTACAACAACCGCAGCCAGCTCTTCGACGCGAAAAGCCCGATCATGCACGCGAACACCGATGACGCGCTCTCCATCTGCGTGACCATCTGCACCAAGCAGCAGGACTGCCCCGGGCAGCTGCTCCTCGGCAAGATCGTCGAATTCGTGAAACAAAAGGGCATCGCCGACAAGGTCAACATCGACGCGGCCTTCAGCGTCCGTCCCGAAGCGGACGGTACGATCGCGGTTTCCGTCAGTGACATCGTGATCCCGCGCAGCGACTCCGTCGACGCGACTTTCCGCGACGTGAAGCAGGCGATTGAAACTGCTTTCGCCGGCAAGTAAAGCTTCTGCTCCTGCCGGACCGGGGGGCGCTTTATCCCCCGGTTCCGCCAACCGGCAAAGTGCCGGATGCGGTGTTGGATTTTTTGTACAGCAAGAAATTCAACACCGTATTTGTTTTTGCAGCGGAACCGGAACAATCCCGGCAATCCCCCGGCAACTTCGCTTCCGCCGGGCTTGCAAAAACATGACCGGCCGATATATTAGGGGAAACGATTGCAGTTTTCCACTCCAAGGAGCCGTTTGAATGTCAGAATCCTCCCCCTGCTGGATCCGGCTTGCGCCGAATGGTATCGAGATCAACCTTCATGCGGATTTCCGCGGCGGTTTCGCCCTGCCGCAGGGCGTGGATGACGCGGTGATCTCCGTCTCCGCCGACAGTGATTTCCTGCTGTACCTCGACGGCGTCGAACTCGGCGGCGGCCAGTTCAGCGACTACCCGGACCGGCCGACCGCGACGGAGTTCCACACCGGAGCACTCGAAGCGGGCGAACACCTGCTGGCGGCGCTGGTCTGGTTCCGGGGAAAGGATTTCTCGACCTACCGGTGCGGCGCGCCTGGATTCCGGTGCGAACTGCGGGCGGGGGAGTTCCGCTTCGGCAGCTCGACCGCGTGGAAAGCGCGGCTTGACCCGGCGTTCACCTCCGGTCCGATCGCGGACGTCACCGGCCAGCTCGGTTTCGTGACCTGCTGCGACGGACGCAACTCCGACAACTGGCAGCGGCCCGGTTTCGACGACTCCGGCTGGGAAACGGCGATCGCGGCCGATGACCGCGGCATTCCGGGACCGCGCCCCGTGCCGCGCCTTGCTCCGGGGAAGCGGTGCAGCGTTGCTTTCGCCAATCAGGGCTTCCTGCTTCGTACCGGCGAGAAAGAGACGTTTGCCGCCACGGTGGCGCGGGACCTGATGCGGGCGGTCCCGGCGGCGCGTTTCTTCGGTCTGCCCGGCCTGTACGGCATCGAACCGGTCACATTCGCGGAACCGCGCCCGATCCAGCCCCCCGCATCACCGGAAAACGGTTCTTTCGTGATCCTCGACTTCGGCGGCGAATGCGCGGGCAAGCTGGAAATCGAACTGGACGCCCCTGCCGGAACCGTCGTCGACCTCTCTCACGGCGAACACCTCGACGACGGCCGGGTGCGCTGTCAGATTCACAATCGTAATTTCACCGACCGCTACATCTGCCGCGCCGGGCGGAACCGTTTTGCAATCCCGTTCCGGCGCTCCGGGGGCCGTTATCTGCAACTCAATTTCACGGAGTATGCGGAGCCGCTGATGCTGCATTACGCCGGAATCCGTCCGCAGGAGCTGCCGCTCCCCGCCGCCGCCGAAGCGTGGAAACTGAACCGCGGGCTCGAATTCGCCCCCGGCGCCGACGCTTCGCTCGATGCGGACGGCAAACGGCTGCTGCTCAAGGTCGACAACAGCAGACACGGCGACTACGCGGCGGCCGAATACCGCTTCAAGGCCCCGGTCAATGCAAAGCGCCTGAGTTTCGAAATGCGCGGAGCGAACCGAAACTTCGCGGTCCGTTTCATCGATGCGGGCGGGCAGTTCCACAACCATCTGTTCAAAGCCTCCGGGAATCCGGGCGAAACGCAGAAGTTCGCGTTCGACGTCGCCGGTTCCGAGCACCACTGGAGCGGCGAAAACGACGGTGTTTTCCACGGGCCGCTCGCCGGGATCCAGCTGGTCGTCTGCGGCAAATTCTACGGGCCGGAGAAAAAGGGCGAAACCGAATTCCGGAATCTCTCGGTCGAAGCCGACGCCCCCGCCGCAGGGCTCCCGGTCTGGGAGGCCGCCGATCCCGCCGCCCTGTTCCGCCGTACCGGCGACACCTCCCCCGTTCAGCTCCAGGCCCGCTTTCCGGAACCGCCGAAGCCGGAGCAGCTCCGTTACAGCTATCGCGGTTATGACGGCGGCGAAGTCGCCGCCGGAACCGCAGTCTATGACGCAGCCGGCCGTACGCTCTCGGCCCCTCCCCCGCCCGGACGCGGCTTTTTCGAGCTCTGTTACCCGGAGCTCGGAATCCGCCTCGGCCTCGCGGTCGACGATCCGCCGCCGGCCGAAATCGACGAATACTTCGCGCAGGACAGTTCCCTGAGCTGGGGGCCGCCGCCCGACGACGAAAAGGGCATCCGCGACTTCATGCGGATTCTGAAGAAGAACGGCATCTGCTGGAACCGCGACCGGCTCCACTGGCCGGGTATCGAAAAGGAGCGCGGCAAATTCGATTTCGGCGGCCGCTTCGGGCTCTACCGCCGGATCGCGGAGGAAGAGGGTATCAAGGCGCTCGACACCTTTCACGCCGCACCGCCGTGGAACAGCGAATCCCCGACCCGCTTCCGCGACGCGGACCCGCGCCGGAACCTCTACCCGGTCAACCTGCTCGCCGCCGGAGAAAGCTGGAGCGCGATCGTCAGGCACTGGGGCGCGTTGAAGGCGCTCGAGGTCTGGAACGAGCCCGACATCAGCTTCGGCAATGACTTTCCGGCCGAATACGTCACGGCCTTCACGAAGGCCGTATCGCGCAGCTTCGCCGACAACGGCATCGACGCGCTGGTCGTCGGCGGAGTCTTCGCCTCGACCCGCCCCGGCACGAACTTCTACCGCACCTACATCGACAACGGGCTGCTCGACGACTCCGACGTCATCAGCTATCACTCCTACGCCGAAGTGCCGGATATGGAGCCGCAGGTCGCCGCGCTGCGCCAGGCCGAACTCGACAGCGGAACTCCGCGCGCCGGAATCCCGTACTGGATCACCGAATGCGGCAAACCGCGCCCGTGGACCGGCACCAGCCGCGGCCCCGCCGAACCGGATCTGTACAGCGCGGCCGAAATCACCGGCAAGGCGGCCGAACTGCGGGCGCTCGGCCTCGAACGCTATTTCGCCTTCGAATACAAGTTCCGCCGGGAGAATGCGAACAATTTCGGTCAGATGGATGCGAACCGCACGCCGATGCGCGGAATGGCCGCCTACCTGCACCTCGTGCGCGTCCTTTCGCACCGCGATTACGTCGGCGACCTCAAGGGGAGCGACGCGCTCCGCTCCCGGGTGTTCGAGGGGAAAGACGATCTCGTCGCCGTGCTCTACAACGGAACGCGGAAGAACCGCAAGTCCTCCGTGTCGCTGCCGTCCGGTCTCGGCGTGCTGCGCGCAACCGGCATCGACGGCCGCCCGGTCGAATTCAGGAACGGCAGAGTGCCGAACACCGACGGCATCACCTACGTCTATCTCGACAAAGCCGCGAAACAGAACTTCATCGACCCCGGCACCCGGGCGATGGAACTCTGCCGGCTTGCGAAATCCTACCGGCCGCGGCCGCGCGCCGCAAAGCCGCTCGTCCTCCAGCCCCTGACGGACCTCTCGAAGCTCATCGTCACCAACCGCGGCTTTTATATGCCGGAATCCGGCGACCTCGAACTGAAGCTCCGCATCAACAATTTCGGCAAAACGCCGCTCGAATTCGCGCCGGAAATCGAACTGCCGCCGGGCGCCGAACTGCTGACGCAGCCCGCAGCCGTCACCGTCCCGGCCGGAGGAACGGCCGAAACCGCATTCCGTGCATCACTCGCGCCGAACCCGAAAAAGGCGGATTTCCAGACGCTCCGCGTCGGCGACCGCAACGGCAACGCCACCCCGATCGCCTTCTCATTCGCTCCCTTCCGGCAGCAGGAGCTCGTTCTCGAAGCGATGCCGGACGGAACAAGGAGCCCGGCGACGCCGGCCGAACTCGAGGCGCTCGGAAACTGGAACGACTTCAGCGGCCCCGCGAACTGGACTCCGTGGGAGGGCGACAAGACGGTCCCCGACATCGAGGCGCGGCTTCGCGGCTTCTATACGCCGCGGGAGCTCGTCCTTCAGGTGCTGGTCAGGGACGAGCGGCATGTGAATGCGAACAGCGCCTTCGAATCGTGGCGCGGCGACTCCGTCCAGCTGACGGTCCAGCAGCGGAAGGCGGACAAGCTTCCGCTCGGCCGCCGGCAGTACCATGAGATCACCGCCGCCAAATGCGGCGAAGGGCAGACCCTCTACGCCCATATCGGCACGCCGGCGGGGAAACTCGCCGGGTCGAAGCTCGACTTCCGCGCGGTCGGCGACGGCTGGTATCTCTACGAAATCCGCCTGAACGGAAAGGAGCTCGGGCTCGAGCTCAAACCGGGCTCAGTCATCGGCTCCTCGCTGATCGTCAACAGCGATCCCGGCACCGGACGGGCCGGATTCCTGAACTGGGGGCTCGGCATCGCGCCGGAGAAATCCGACACGCTCTTCCAGCTCCTTGTTCTCAAATAGCTCTCCGGCAAATGCCCGGAAACCCGGGAGGGGGCGCGCCGCCCCCTCCGAACCGCCGCCCAGCCGCGTTGTCGTACTTCCGCCGGGCGGCTTCGATGCGTTTCAGGGTCTCCGGGCGGTCCTCCTCCGGAGTTCCGGCCGGATTGCGGCGAAAACCACTCTCCGGCGCGGTCCCGGCATGGTGCGCGCCGAAAACGGGCAGTCTTCCGGCGGACGGTTTCTCCGGCTCCGGGACACAGGCGGAGCCCCGCGCCGGATATTATTCGCCGTCAACGGGTTTGAATCTTTTCTGATTCTGCATTTCACTCCTCCTGCCATACTTCCGTTTCTCCGCCTCGTCAAATCCGTTTTTCTCCGGATAAAGGGAAGGCCCTGCGTTCCATGCGGTCCGCAGAGCCTTCGTGTTGGGGTTTTGTTTGTCAGACCACGGCTTCCCGCAGTCCAATTTTATTTTTGAGCTCAACCTCCCCGGTTTGTTGTTCTATATGCTTTGCGCAATTCGTATC
>ERZ840096.3243-NODE-3243-length-11308-cov-2.719719_pt1 | contig 11308 bp, 4 predicted proteins | sample MGYA00519878_ERZ840096 | MGnify/ENA primary metagenome ERZ840096 (study PRJEB31850, sample SAMEA3708865) | human gut metagenome | biome: human gut; feature: human-associated habitat; material: faeces | place: China | collected 2014 ...
CGCCATTGTTCGCAAGCCAATATGACGGCCGGGTGCATGCGTGGGGTCGGCGAATGCGGAATTTCCGAAGTTGTGAACGTTAACATGGGCTATGTGGGTGAAAATAGTTGATTTTGCGCGCTTTTCCATGGAATAACGCGGGCATATCGCGCCAAAATCGAGGTAACGTAGTGCCCATGATGATTGCGTTGAAAGCTGCAACGCCGCAGCTACCCAGAACTACAGCCGTCGCAGATCATGTGGTCGCCGTGGACGAAACCGATTCGACCAACGCGCTGGCCGTACAGATGATTGGCGACGGGTCGTTGACGTTGCCCGACCACCAGGATGGCGAACTGGCGGTGGCCGTGGTGGCCGCCGACCGGCAGACCGCCGGCCGTGGGCGCAATGGTCACAAGTGGGTCAGTCAGCCCGGCCGTTGCTCGACGATGTCCTATGCCGTGCGCATTCCGCGCGCGATCGCCACCGACGAATCCGTCAATGGCTGGCTGCAGATGATCGCCGGACTGGTCACGCTGGACGCCCTGAACGGCATGATCGAGGAATACGGTGCCGCGCCGAACCAGCCGGACTGCTCGCTGGAACTCAAATGGCCGAACGACGTGTTCTGCCACGGGCTCAAGCTGGGCGGGCTGCTCTCGGAACTGGTGATTCCGCCGTCGTCCGGTACCGGTACTGATGCTGATGCCGATGACGACGTCGTCATCGTGTTCGGCGTCGGCCTGAACCTGGCCTTGGGCGCCTGTCGGCTGCCCACGCCGCAATCGACCTCGCTGCAGCTGCATGTCTCCGGGCTGCCGTCGTTCGGCGAGATGCGCGATGCGGTGGCCGAACGTCAGGTCGAGGGCTTCCGCGAGCGGTTGGTGAAGTTCATCGCCGACCCGAAGGGCCAGGCCGAGTCGTTGCGCGAGGAGGTGAAGGCGGTGTGCTGGGCGCGCGGCCGTCAGGTCGAGGCGCACTTCACGGACGGCACCACGCTGACCGGCGAAGCCATCGGCCTCAACGAAGACGCCTCACTGATCCTGAGAACACAAGACGGCACGGACCATACGGTCCGCACCGCCGATGTGGGAGTGCTGTAATAGCCGGCCAGTAGCTAGCTAGTAGCTCAGGTCAGCGACCGAGCTTGGACAGGCCGGCGGCGGCCAGAGAGGCCACCACGGCCTTGATGGCGTCGCCAACCACGAAGCCCATGGAGGCCAGGGCCACGGCGGCGAGCGGCGCACCGGTCAGCGCGGACTGGATGACGAAGCCGAAGGCGTACACCACCACGACGCCGCCGACCAGCGCGGCCAGCAGGTAGCGGCCCGCGGTGCGCGCGGCGGCCGCGAAGGACGAAGTGTCGGACTTGCCGCGCAGCAGGGCGATGACCACCACACCCGGCAGGAAGCCGAAGAGGAAGCCGGCGCTCGGGCCGACCAGGGCCAGCGTGGAGGTGCCGCCGGCAAACACCGGCAGGCCGACCGCACCGGCCGCCAGATAGGTGGCGACGGCGGCGCCGGCCTGACTCCACGGCAGCATAAGACCGGCGAGCATCACCACGAACGTTTGCAGCGTGATCGGCACCGGCGTGCCCGGAATCGGAATCTCGCCGGCGGCCGCGGACAGCCACATCAGCACGGCGAACAGCACCGGCTTCCAGGATGCGGCGACGATACGACGGGCGAGCGATGTGGTGGCCGCAGCGGATGCGGTGGTGTGTGAAGTCTGCATATCAATGACCCCTATGTTGCGTGATATCGCCGTGAACGGCGGGCGGTATGCGATGGATGAGGGGAGGTTCCGGCGGGTCGTGCGGTATCCCCGACAGTCCGAACCGTCCATATGGTGGACGGTCCCAAATGAATCCGACCCTGTGCGGGCGAATCGTGCGGCGATGGACCGATGCCGGTCCGGTCACCTTCCGTTCGCCCGCAGATGAGCCTTCCCCCGAACTTACGGTTGCCATCGTAGAGGTGTTCGATTTCGTGCGGTTTCGTACCAATTTACAAAATTGTCGATTTCGATTTGTCATAAGTTGACGAACACAACCGTAACGTCAACTTCTTGAGCCGGCGCGCAAGGATGTGCAATCGGCGGATTTGCAACGTTTTTGATAGCAGGCGCCAACGGTTACGTTGCCGGAACCTACGCGCGCGTTTGTTCGTAGCCTACAAAAGGGCGTGAAAGCTTTTGTGTGAACGCGGCTTGCCCTCTCCTCTATATAGAGAGCACAATTTGACACTATGGCTTCTATCGTCAAAAAACTGCTGATTGCGAACCGAGGCGAGATTGCGCTTCGCGTGGTGCGCACGGCCAAGGAGATGGGTATCTCCACCGTGGCCGTCTACTCCGAACAGGATCGCAATAGCCGCTATGTGGACATGGCCGACGAGGCATACCTGCTCTCCGGCGACACCTACAAGGACACGTACCTCAACGAAGATCTGCTGATTGACATCCTGCACAAGACCGGTGCGGATGCCGTGCACCCCGGCTACGGATTCCTTTCCGAAGTGCCGAGCTTCGCGCAGAAGGTCGAGGATGCCGGTGCCATCTGGGTGGGCCCGCACCACACCGCGCTGGTGGATTTGGGCGACAAGATTACCGCCCGCCGCGTGGCCCTACGCGCCAAAGTGCCGCCAGTGCCCGGCCTGTCCGAACCGGTGACCGACGTGCGCACGCTGCTCGACTTCGCACACACCCACGGCTACCCGATCATGATGAAGCGCACTGATGGCGGTGGCGGCCACGGCATCACCGTGGTGCATGACGACGAGGAGCTGCGCCGCTTCTACATGAACCACGACGCGCTGCAAGGCGGCGATCTGAAGGAATACTTCATCGAGAAGTTCGTGGACAAGGCACGCCACGTCGAGACCCAGTCCGGGCGCGACTCGCACGGCAACTTCACCGTGTACTCCACCCGTGACTGCTCGCTGCAGCGCCGCAACCAGAAACTCGTGGAAGAGGCACCCGCGCCCTTCCTGTCCGAGGAAATCATCAGCACGCTCGAGGAATACTCCCGCCGCCTGTTCACCACGGTCGGCTACGTGGGCCTGGGCACCTGCGAATTCATGGTGACCCCGAACGGCAAGGTGTACTTCCTGGAAGTCAACCCGCGCTTGCAGGTGGAGCCGAAGAGGTCAGCGGCCTCGACCTGGTGCGCGAACAGCTCAATATCGCCGCCGGTGGCGAGCTCACCCGCGCCCCCGAACTGCGCGGCCACAGCTTCGAACTGCGCATCACCAGCGAAGACCCGGCCACCAACCTGACCCCCGGCTCCGGCACCTTGGAGAAGATCCAGTGGCCGGCCGGCCCCGGCGTGCGCATCGATACCGGTGTGGAACAGGGCGACACCATCTCCCCGAAGTTCGATTCGATGATGGGCAAGGTCATCGTCACCGCCCAGAACCGTCTCGACGCCGTGGCCCGTGTGCGCCGCGTGCTCGATGAGCTTGTGATCGAAGGCGTGCCCACGCCGATTCCGCTGTTCAAGGAAATCTTCCGCAACGACGACTTCACCGCCGAGCATGGCCACCCGTTCGCTGTGTCCACCAAGTGGCTGGAGCGCACGTACCTGAACCGCACACCGGCTTCCGCCGCCTCCGGCCAGCCGGCCTCCTTGGCCGCCGCCCCGGGTGCCGCTGCCCCGGCCGCGCCCGACAAGTCCAAGTCGGAGACGTTCGTCATCGAGATGAACAACCGCCGCGTCAAGCTCACCGTGCCACTCGACATCGTGGAGAACATCACCGGCTCGGCCCGCGCCCGCGGTGCCAAGCGACCCACCCAGCCGTTGCGCGGTGCGGGACTGCACAACGTGGCCTCCAGTGCCGCTGCGGCCAACGACGGCGCCAAATCCGGCGTCATCGCCTCCCCGATGCAGGCCGTGGTCACGCGCATCAACGTGTCCGAAGGCCAGCAGGTGGCCAAGGGCGACCTTCTGGTGGTGCTCGAATCCATGAAGATGGAGAACTACGTGTACGCGCCGGCCGCCGGCGAAGTGAAGAAGATTTTCGTTGGCCCGGCCGACGGCGTGGAGGCCGGCGACACGCTGGTCACGCTGGACGTGAACGCCGGCAAGGCCAAGGCTGCTGCGGCTGCGCCGGGATCTCTCCCTCAGGCGGCTGCGTCGACAGCTCCCTCGTCAGAAGGAGCCGATAAGGCCACCGACGCCAAGAAGGAGGGTGGCAATGACTGACATCATGGATTCGCAGGCCGTGAAGGCCGCGGCTGCGGCCTCGGCCGCCAACGCCGCCCAGCCTTCGGCCCACCAGCCGCTGCGCACCGCTGTGGTCAAGGCCGCCGAACTGGCCCGCGCCGCCGAAGAGCGCGCCCGCGACAAGCAGCACGCCAAAGGCAAGAAAACCGCGCGCGAACGCCTCGACCTGCTCTTCGACACCGGCACGTTCGAGGAGATCGGCCGCTTCCAGGGCGGCAATATCGCCGGCGGCAACGCCGGTGCGGCCGTCATCACCGGCTTCGGCCAGGTCTACGGCCGCAAAGTGGCCGTCTACGCCCAGGACTTCTCCGTCAAGGGCGGCACCCTCGGCACCGCCGAAGGCGAGAAGATCTGCCGACTGATGGACATGGCCATCGACCTCAAAGTGCCGATCGTGGCCATCGTGGACTCCGGCGGCGCCCGCATCCAGGAGGGCGTGGCCGCCCTGACCCAGTACGGTCGCATCTTCCGCAAGACTTGCGAGGCCAGCGGCTTCGTGCCCCAGCTGAGCCTGATTCTCGGCCCCTGCGCCGGCGGTGCCGTCTACTGCCCGGCCCTGACGGACCTCATCATCATGACCCGTGAGAACTCGAACATGTTCGTCACCGGACCGGACGTGGTCAAGGCCTCGACCGGCGAGACCATCTCCATGGCCGACCTCGGCGGCGGCGAAGTGCACAACCGGGTGTCCGGCGTGGCCCACTACCTCGGCGAGGACGAATCCGACGCCATCGACTATGCGCGCACCGTGCTCGCCTACCTGCCGTCCAACAGCGAAAGCAAGCCGCCGGTCTACGCCTACGCCGTCACCCGCGCCGAACGCGAGACCGCCAAGCGACTTGCCACCATCGTGCCCACCAACGAACGTCAGCCCTACGACATGCTCGAAGTGATTCGTTGCATCGTCGATTACGGCGAATTCGTGCAGGTGCAGGAACTGTTCGGCGCCTCCGCGCTCGTCGGCTTCGCCTGCATCGACGGCAAGCCGGTTGGCATCGTGGCGAACCAGCCGAACGTGCTCGCCGGCATCCTGGACGTCGACTCGTCCGAGAAAGTCGCCCGATTCGTACGCCTGTGCGACGCGTTCAACCTGCCCGTGGTCACCCTCGTGGATGTGCCCGGCTACAAGCCCGGCTCCGACCAGGAACACGCCGGCATCATCCGCCGCGGCGCCAAGGTGATCTACGCCTACGCCAACGCACAGGTACCGATGGTGACCGTGGTGTTGCGCAAGGCGTTCGGCGGCGCGTACATCGTGATGGGATCCAAGGCCATCGGCGCGGACCTGAACTTCGCGTGGCCCTCCTCCCAGATCGCGGTGCTCGGCGCGGCCGGCGCGGTGAACATCATCCACCGCCACGACCTGGCCAAGGCCAAGGCCTCCGGACAGGACGTCGATGCGCTGCGGGCCAAGTACATCAAGGAGTACGAGACCAGCACCGTCAACGCGAACCTGTCACTGGAAATCGGGCAGATCGACGGCATGATCGACCCCGAACAGACCCGTGAGGTGATTGTCGAATCGCTGGCCACGCTCGCCACCAAGCGGCGCGTCAAGCGCACCACCAAACACCACGGCAACCAGCCCCTCTGATTTTTGAAGACGTCAACCAAACACAAGTAAGGAAAGCAATGACCACCTTCTTCCTCAATCGCCTAGCCGCCGAGCCCCATGCGCTCGCCTTCGCCGGCCAGTCCACCCCGTGGCCGGTAGCCCTGGCAGACCAGACCACCGATCCCAGCCTTGACGAGGCCCTGCGCGGCCACGTCGCCGCAGCCGGCCGACTGCTCACCCCGGTCGCCGCCGACCTGCTGGCCACCACCGGCCGTCCGGTCGACCTGTTCGGCTTCGCCCCGAACCCGGCACGCCTCGGCGCCGCAGCCGACGCCACCGCGTCCGTGGAAGGCGTGGCGCTGACCCAGCTCGGCGCCCTGCTCGACCTCGAACACCTCGGCTACAGCGTGGCCCAGGCCAAGCCGCTCGCCGTGCTCGGCCACTCCCAGGGCGTGCTCGCCGTGCACATGACCCGCGCCATCGAGGCCGCCGGCTCCATCGAGGCCGCCGGCACCACGCTTGACGAGATTCTGGCCGTGGCCGCCCTGATCGGCGCCGCCGGAACCCGCCGCGTGCGCGAACTGGGCCTGAACCCCAAGTACGGCGAAGCCAGCCCGATGCTCTCCGTCAAGGGCGCCACCCGCGCCCAGGTCGAGGCGCTGGTGGCCCGCGTCAACAACGCTCGCGGCCCGATCTCCATCGCCGTCACCAACTCCGACAACCACCACGTGCTGTCCGGCTACCCGGAAGACCTGGCCGCTTTCGCCCTCGAAGCCGAGCGCGAACACCAGCATCAGGCCAAGCTGCGCGAGCAGAAGCTCCACGGCGGCACCGTGTTCAACCCGACCCTCGAATACCTTGAGGTCACCCTGCCCTTCCACTCGCCGCTCATGGCCGAAGCTGTTGAGCAGACCGTGTCTTGGGCTGGCGCCTGCGGCTTTGACCAGGATCGCACCCGCGCACTCGCTGCGGAAGTGCTGCTCAACCATGTGGACTGGAATGCCCGCGTCAAGGCGCTGTTCAACGCCGCCGACCCGGCCAAGCTGTGGATTGTGGACCTCGGCCCCGGCAACACGCTCGGCAAGCTGATCGGCAACGTGGTGCAGGGCACCGGCATCGGCGTGGTCGAAGCCACCACGCTGTCCGAACGCTCCACGCTCTCCATGCTGGAAAGCGAGCCTGAGCGCACCCAGAACTGGAAGGCATTCGCCCCGCGCGTCATCAACACCCCGGCCGGCGCCAAGCTGGTCACCAAGTTCTCCAAGCTCACCGGCAAGCCGCCGGTACTGCTGCCCGGCATGACCCCCACCACCGTGGAACCGGAAATCGTGGCCGCCGCGGCCAACGCCGGTTACTGGGCCGAGCTCGCCGGCGGCGGCCAGGTGACCGCCGAAGTGTTCGACCGCCACATCGCCGCCCTCGAAGACGAGCTGGAGGAAGGCCGCACGGTCGAATTCAACGCGATGTTCATGGACCGTTACCTGTGGAACCTGCAGTTCGGCTCCTCCCGCATCGTGCCCAAGAAGCGTGCTTCCGGCGCGCCGATCGACGGCGTGGTCGTCTCCGCCGGCATCCCCGAGCTGGACGAAGCCGTGGCCCTGATCGAGTCGCTGCAGGCGGACGGTCTGCCGTACGTGAGTTTCAAGCCCGGCACCGTGGACCAGATTCGCCAGGTCGTGCGCATCGCCAAGGCCGTGTCCCCCACCACCATCATGGTTCAGGTCGAGGGCGGTGAAGCCGGCGGCCACCACAGCTGGGAAGCGCTGGACGACCTGCTTGCCGCCACCTACGCCGAAGTGCGCGCCTGCGACAACCTCGTGCTGGTCGCCGGCGGCGGCATCGGCACCCCCGAACGCGCGGCCGACTACATTTCCGGCCAGTGGGCCCACGCCTACGGCCTGCCCGACATGCCGGTCGACGGCGTGCTTATCGGTACCGCCGCGATGACCGCCAAGGAGGCTCACACCAGCCCCGAAGTCAAGCAGCTGCTCGTCAAGACGCCCGGTATTCCGGCCGACGCCAAGTCCGACGACGTGTTCGCCCCGCAGGCCGCCCACTGGGTGCCGTCCGGCAAGTCCGTCGGTGGCATGTCCTCCGGCCTGAGCCACCTGCACGCCGACATTTACGAGCTCGAGAACGACTCCGCCGAATGCGGCCGTCTGCTCGTGCGCGTCATGAAGCACCCCGAAGAGCTCGACTCCCGCCGCAAGGAAATCATCGAAGCCCTGAACAAGACCGCCAAGCCTTACTTCGGCGACCTGGCCTCCATGACCTACCTTGAGTGGGCGCGGCGCTTCGCCGAACTCGCCTTCCCGTGGGTCGACCCGACTTACGCCGACCGCTTCCAGCACCTGCTGCAGCGCATCGAAGCCCGTGTGAACGACACGGACTCCGGCGAATTCACCTCCAAGTTGTTCGCCGCTGATGGCGTTTCTGCTGAAGAGGCAGCTGCCGCTGGCCTGCTGACCCACGACGACATTCTCGCCGACCCGGCCCCCGCGCTCGAAAAGCTCGCACTGGCCTACCCGCAGACCGCCGAACTCAAGGTGGTCCCGACCGACGTGGCTTGGTTCCCGGTGCTCGTGCGCGAATACCCCAAGCCCATGCCGTTCGTACCCGTCATCGACAACGACCTGCTGCGTTGGTGGGGTCAGGACCAGCTCTGGCAGTCCGAAGACCAGCGCTACTCCGCCGATTCCGTGCGTGCCATCCCCGGCCCGATCTCCGTTGCCGGCATCACCACCATCGACGAGCCGATCGCCGACATCCTCGGCCGCTTCGAAACCGCCGCCATCAAGCGCGTGCAGGACGAACAGCAGGCCGCCGATGCCGCTGAGAACGACGATTTCGCCGCACTCGGCGAGGCCACCAGCGCCGAGGACTTCATCCGCAAGTCCCCGAACATCTCCTGGGTCGGCCACATCACCGACAACCCCGCCTACGGCACCGCCCTGGGCGACCAGTACTACGAGATCCGCGCGTTTGACGCCGCGGCCGGCAAGTACGATCTGGACATCCACCTCGACACCTACTGGGACAACGACCCGGACGGCGGCACCTCCAAGCACGCCGTGCGCGATATCGTCATCCCGCTCATCGTGGAAGGCACCGAGCCCGGCCGTGTGCCGGTCGTGGACCGCGAACGCCTGATTCCGGACGTCTACGCGATGCTCGCCGCCACCGCAGGCATCGGCAACACCGCCATCACCGGCGACAAGCTCACCGAGATGCCGCAGCTTGACGGCAAGACCTCTGACGAGCGTCCGTTTGCTACCGCCACCGCCGCCTACACCCTCTCCGCCAACCTCGGCTTCGACCACGAAGCGGCCACCGGCGCCGCTCTGCCGACGACCCTGCAGCCCAGCCGCATCGCTCCCGATGCGCTGGTCGGCCCGGCCTGGCCGGCGATTTACACGGCGCTCGGCTCCGTGTACGTCAAGGGCTACCCGGTGATTGAAGGCCTGCTCAACGCCGTCCACCTCGACCACCTCATCGAACTTGAGGTGAACGAGGAGGACCTGCTTAAGCACACCGGTGAAACCATCACCCTGAAGTCTTGGGCTGAGGATTACTTCGAGTCCGCCTCCGGCCGCGTGGTCACCATCCACGTGACCCACACCGCTGCCGACGGCACGCTGCTTGCCCGCGAAACCGAGCGTTTCGCGATCCGCGGCCGCGTCTACTCCGATGCTTTGCCGGCAGACGCCCCCGAGTTCGGCGACGCCGAGCACGAGGAGATCGCGCCCACGCCGCGCCGTCTGCTGCGCCGCGTGAAGGTCGTCGCCCCACACGACATGACCGCCTTCGCCCGCACTTCCGGCGACTTCAACCCGATCCACACCTCCACTCGTGGCGCTCGCATCTCCGGTTTGGCCGCTCCGCTTGTGCACGGCATGTGGCTGTCCGCCACCGCCCAGCACGCCGTGCAGGCGCTGGACGAGAAGGGTGCCCACTACGAGATTGCCGGCTGGACCTACAACATGTACGGCATGGTTCAGCTTGACGACACCGTCGAAATCTCCGTCGAGCGCGTCGGCAAGGTGCGCCACGGCGGCATGACCCTCGAAGTCACCTGCCGTATCGACGGCCAGCTCGTCTCCCGCGGCACCGCACTGGTCCGCGCGCCGCGCGCCGCCTTCGTCTACCCCGGCCAGGGCATCCAGAAGCAGGGCATGGTTCTGGACGAGCGTGCCAAGTCCGCCGCCGCCCGCGACGTGTGGGAACGCGCCGACAAGCTCACCCGCTCCAAGCTCGGCTTCTCGATCCTGGGCCTCGTGCGCGATAACCCGAAGGAGCTCACCGCCAACGGCGTGACCTATCGCCACCCCGAAGGCCTGCTCAACCTGACGCAGTTCACGCAGGTGGCGCTCGCCACCGTGGCCTTCGCCCAGACCGCTCGTCTGCGCGAAGCCGGCGCCGACATCTGGCCCGCCTACTTCGCCGGCCACTCGCTCGGCGAATACAACGCGCTGTCCGCGTTCGCCGACGTGATTCCGCTGGAAACCGTGCTGGAGCTCGTGTTCCACCGTGGTTCCACCATGCACCACCTCATCGAGCGTGACGCACAGGGTCGCTCCAACTACCGCATGGGTGCCCTGCGCCCGAACCAGTTCGGTGTGGACGACGCGCACGTCAAGGAATACGTGGAATCCGTGGCCAAGGCGTCCGGCGAATTCCTGGAGATCGTGAACTACAACCTCGCCGGCCAGCAGTACGCCATCGCCGGTACGATCGCCGGACTCAAGGCTCTGAAGGCCGATTCCGCCCGCCGCGTGGCCGCATTCGGTGGCAAGCCCGCGTTCATGCTGGTGCCCGGCATCGATGTGCCGTTCCACTCCACACTGCTGCGCAAGGGCGTGCCGGAATTCCGCGACAAGCTCGACGCGCTGCTTCCCGCTTACATCGACTACCGTGGCCGTCTGGTGGACCGCTACATCCCGAACCTGGTGGCCACCCCGTTCGAGATGACCAAGGAATTCGCCGCCAAGATCCTCGAAGTCGTGCCGTCCGAGCGTATCAAGGCCGTGCTCGACGACCCGGCCGTGTGGGATTCCTACGCCGATGACGACCAGAAGCTCGGCCGTCTGCTCTTGACCGAACTGCTCTCCTGGCAGTTCGCCTCCCCGGTGCGTTGGATTGAAACCCAGGCGCTGCTCTTCGGTCAGCGCGAACAGGGCGGCCTCGGCGTGGAGGAATACGTCGAAGTCGGCCTCGGCAACGCCCCGACCCTGGCCAACCTCGGTGCCAAGACCCTGCGTCTACCCGAGTTCGCCGGCAACGATACGGTCGTCTACAACGTCGGCCGCGATGAAGGCCGCGTCTACATGACCGACACCGATTCGCTGGTTCCCGACGATGAGCCGGAAGAGGCTGCGGCCTCGGCCCCGGTCGAAACCGCTCCTGCCGGTGGTTCCGCCGTCGCCAAGCTCGGTTCCGGTGCCGCTCCGGCAAATGCCGTGACTGAGGCTGCTCAGACAACGGATGGCTCCGTCGCCGGACAGTCCACTGGACTGTCCGACTCCTCGCGCGGCCTGCAATCAGGGCAGGCCGCG
>ERZ840096.3251-NODE-3251-length-11287-cov-2.960025_pt1 | contig 11287 bp, 9 predicted proteins | sample MGYA00519878_ERZ840096 | MGnify/ENA primary metagenome ERZ840096 (study PRJEB31850, sample SAMEA3708865) | human gut metagenome | biome: human gut; feature: human-associated habitat; material: faeces | place: China | collected 2014 ...
GTCCAAAGAATAAATCTTCAAAAGCAAGAAGAGATAAAAGAAGAGCTAACTGGAAGATGAGCGCACCGAATCTGGTGAAATGCAGCAAGTGCGGCGAGCTTATGATGCCACACCGTGTATGTAAGGCATGTGGATCTTACAACAAGCGCGAGATCGTTTCAGTTGACTAATGATCAATAAGATATTGAGTGTACTGCGAACAGAACACTTGAGGGCGTAAAAACTTTGTGTTTTACGCCTTTTTTTATTGATTTTTATACTGATATCCAGTAGAATAATTTCAGTAGCGCAAGGAGGAAATGATATGTCAGAGATTACAAGGGTTGCTCTTGATGCCATGGGTGGAGACAATGCACCAAGAGAGATGGTAAAAGGTGCCGTAGAGGCAGTGCAGAAGAGAAAGGATATCAAGGTACTGCTGACAGGTAAGGAAGATGTGATTCGCAAGGAACTCTCCGCTTATACGTATCCAAAGGAGCAGATTGAGATTGTGAATGCTACAGAGGTTATTGAGACGGCAGAACCTCCGGTGAAAGCAATCCGTGGTAAGAAAGATTCATCCATTGTTGTTGCGATGAAGATGGTGAAGAAAGGGGAAGCTGATGCTTTTGTATCTGCAGGAAGTTCAGGAGCTGTTCTTGTTGGAGGACAGGTTCTTGTAGGCAGGATCAAAGGCGTTGAAAGACCACCGCTTGCACCACTGATCCCTACATTAAAAGGTGTTTCACTTTTGATCGATTGTGGAGCTAATGTAGACGCACGCCCATCTCACCTGGTACAGTTTGCAAAGATGGGATCCATTTATATGGAAAGCGTTATGGGAAAGAAGAATCCGACAGTTGGTATCGTGAATATCGGTGCTGAAGAAGAGAAGGGAAATGCGCTGGTGAAAGAGACATTCCCACTGTTAAAAGAATGTCCTGACATTAATTTCATTGGAAGTGTTGAGGCACGAGATATTCCTTACGGAGCAGCAGATGTCATTGTCTGTGAAGCATTTGCAGGTAATATTATTCTGAAGCTTTATGAGGGTGTTGCAGGAGCACTGCTTAAGAAAGTGAAGAAAGGAATGCTTTCTTCTTTGCGTAGTAAGATAGGGGCACTGCTTGTGAAACCTGCTTTAAAGGGTGTACTGAAAGATTTTGATACAAGTGAGTATGGCGGCGCACCGCTTCTTGGCCTGAACGGACTTGTAGTAAAGACACATGGAAGTTCAAAGTCAAAGGAGGTATGCAACTCAATCATTCAGTGTGTTGCATTTAAGGAGCAGAAGATCAATGAGAAGATAAAAGAGACAATTCAACAGGAGACCCTGGAAGAAAAGAAAGAAGAGAAAGAAGTCGAATAAGACAGGAGGAGTTTTACAATGACAGAATTTGAAAAACTGCAGGCAATTATTGCGGACGTACTTAATGTTTCACCGGAGACAATCACACCGGATACTACATTTGTAGATGATCTTGGAGCTGACTCTCTGGATATTTTCCAGATCATTATGGGAATTGAAGAAGATTTTGACATCGAGATCGATAACGAAGAGGCAGAGAAGATCACAACAGTGCAGGATGCTGTTGATCAGATCCAGAAAAAGAAGGCTAATGAATAATCAGATAGTGAGATGAAAAAGCCCGTTTGGGCTTTTTCGTTTATTAACACGAAGGAGGCCATTTAAATGGACAGAGTAAAAGAACTGGAACAAAAGATCGGATATGTGTTTAAAGACAAAAGCCTGATCGAACGTGCATTGATGCATAGTTCTTATACAAACGAGAAACATTTGAAGAAATATGAGTGTAATGAACGCCTGGAGTTTCTTGGAGATGCAGTATTGGAATTGGTATCAAGTGCTTATTTATTTAATGAATTTCCAAAGGTATCTGAGGGAGAACTGACAAAGACACGTGCAAGTATGGTATGTGAACCGTCTCTGGCAATGTGTGCAAGAGATATCGGACTTGGAGATTACTTGCTTCTTGGAAAAGGAGAAGAGGCGACCGGTGGAAGAAAAAGAGATTCTATCACATCTGATGCGATGGAAGCATTAATCGGTGCTATCTATCTCGACGGTGGTTTTACTAATGCAAAAGAGTTTATCCATCATTTTATTTTGACAGATTTAGAGGATAAAAAACTCTTTTATGATAGTAAAACAATCTTACAGGAGATCGTGCAGGCGAATATGACGGGGAATGTAAGTTATGAACTGATTGATGAACAGGGACCGGATCATAATAAGATTTTCGAAGTGGAAGCAAGAATCGGGGGAAAAGCCTGGGGACGTGGAAAAGGAAGCTCGAAGAAGTCAGCAGAACAGCAGGCAGCTTATGAGGCAATTCTGAATCTCAGAAAGAAAAAGTAAAGAGGACTTTATGTATTTAAAGAGTATAGAAGTGCAGGGATTCAAATCTTTTGCCAATAAGATTAAATTTGAATTTCATAACGGAATTACAGGTATTGTAGGACCGAATGGAAGTGGTAAGAGTAATGTCGCTGACGCCGTCCGCTGGGTTCTTGGAGAGCAGAGAGTGAAGCAGCTGCGTGGAGGCACCATGCAGGATGTGATTTTCTCGGGAACCGAGAACCGGAAGCCGCTTAGTTATGCTTCGGTTGCAATCACATTGGATAATTCAGATCATAAACTTCCGGTAGAGTACGAAGAAGTCACTGTTACACGTAAATTGTACCGATCCGGAGAGAGTGAGTATCTGATCAATGGTTCAGCCTGCAGACTGAAAGATATCAATGAGATGTTCTATGATACAGGTATCGGTAAAGAAGGCTATTCAATTATTGGTCAGGGGCAGATTGATAAGATCTTAAGCGGTAAGCCGGAAGAGAGAAGAGAACTTTTTGATGAGGCCGCCGGAATTGTAAAATATAAGAGAAGAAAGTCCCTTTCTTTGAAAAAGCTGGAGGATGAACGGCAGAATCTTACCCGCGTGAATGATATTCTTGCAGAGCTTGAGAAACAGATCGGTCCTTTGGAAAGACAGTCAGAGACAGCCAGAATCTATCTGAAGATGAAAGAAGAATTAAAAACATACGACATTAATATGTTTTTGTTGGAGGAAGAGCGGCTGCAGGAGCGTATTCGTGAAGTCGGTGGGAAATATGAGATTGCTTCTCAGGAGATGCAGGAATCAAATGCCCGTTATGAGAAGATGAAAGCAGAATACGAGGCAATCGAGGAAGAAGTAGATCAGATTGATCTTGCAATTGAAACTGCGAAGAACCAGATGAATGAGACGAATCTTTTAAAGCAACAGCTGGAAGGCCAGATCAATGTCCTGAAAGAGCAGATTAATACAGCCCGTATGAATGATGAGCATTATGATCATCGCCTGAGTACGATCGTCAGTGAGATAGATACGAGGCAGCAGCAGAAAAGAGAGCTTGAAGAAGAGAAGAAAAGAATTTCAGAACAGTTAGAATCAGCCAGTGGACAGGATACAGAAGCACAGCAGAGTTTAATTGAGATTCAGTCAAAGATTGCAGAACATAGTACTGAAATCGAGCAGAAGAAGCGGGAGATCATGGACCTGCTTGGAAATCGTGCTTCAACAAAAGCTAAGATTCAGCATTTTGATACAACGAAAGAACAGATCCAGACACGGAAGGCTGTCGTTGCCAGAAATATTCTTGAGATTTCGACGGTAGCAGAAGGACAGAACAACAGACTTAAGAAGTATGAAGAAGAACTTGGTCAGATCCGTGAGCGCATTCAAACCTATAAGGATAAGATTTCCCTGAACGAAGAGGAACTTGGCAAGCTTCAGAATGAGCTGAAAGAGAAGCAGGAAAAGTTACGGATCGGACAGACCGCATATCACAGAGAATCTTCCCGTCTGGAGTCATTAAAGAATATTACAGAGCGCTATGACGGATATGGTAACAGTATCCGAAAGGTAATGTCGAATAAAGAACGTGAGAAAGGTCTGATCGGTGTTGTAGCGGATATCATTAAGGTTGATAAGGAATATGAGATTGCTATTGAGACAGCACTTGGAGGAAGTATTCAGAATATTGTTACAGATAATGAGGATACAGCCAAGCGTATGATTGATTTCCTTAAGCGTAATAAATTCGGAAGGGCAACATTTCTTCCGCTGACAAGTATGCATGGCGGCGGAGGAATCAGGAATCCGGAAGCACTTAAAGAGCCGGGCGTGATCGGACTTGCGAATACATTGGTACATGTGGAATCAAGATTTGACGGACTGGCAGATCAGCTGCTTGGACGCACGATCGTAGTAGACCACATCGATCACGGAATCGCAATTGCGAGAAAATACCGCCAGTCTCTGCGTCTGGTCACATTGGAAGGTGACCTGATCAATCCGGGCGGATCCATGACAGGTGGTGCATTTAAGAATTCAAGTAATCTGTTGAGCAGACGCCGCGAAATCGAAGAATTCGAGAAGACGGTTGACATGCTTAAGTTTGATATGGACGAGCTGGAAAAGGAAGTTGTAGAGGCGAAGAACCGTCGTGCAGCATGCTACAGTGTGATTGATGAAGTACAGGAACATTTAAGAGAAGAATCCGTGCTGGAGAATACTGCGCGAATGAATGTTGCACAGGTACAGAGAGAACAGTTAGAATCGAAACAGCGTTACGAAGGATTTCTGAAAGAACAGAAAGCATTGCTTCAGGAGCTGGATGAAATCAATGAGAACGAAGATTCTATCCAAATGGAACTTGAGACATCAGAGAAGTTGGAAAAAGAACTGAATGAACAGATTGAAGCTTTGCAGATGCAGTTGGAGAAAGAAAGAGAGGATGAGGCTGCCCAGATGAAACAGTCTGAGGAAGTCCATCTCTCACTGGCAGGCCTGGATCAGCAGAAAACGTTTATTGTAGAAAATATTTCCCGTATCGAGGAAGAAATCGCTCGCTACGCAAAAGAGCAGGAAGAACTCTCAGAAAATCGTGGAGATGTATCGGACGAAATTTTGCGAAAAGAAAATGAAATCGAAGGGCTTAAGAAAACGATTGAAGATTCAAAAGATCTGTTTACAGAGATCGGTGAAGAGATTAAAGTACAGAGCAAGAAGCGAGAGGAACTGAATCAGCAGCACAAAGATTTCCTGAGACAAAGAGAAGAACTTGCGAAGCATGTGTCAGATCTTGATAAAGAATGTTTCCGTTTAAATAGCCAGAAAGAAGGCTATGAGGAAGCGTCAGAGAAGCAGATGAATTACATGTGGGAGGAATATGAGCTCACTTACAATCATGCGAAAGAACTTCGTAATGAGACACTGACAGACCTGGCATTGATGAAGAAAAAGATCCAGGAACTTAAGAATGAGATCCGAAAGCTTGGTTCGGTCAATGTCAACGCAATTGAGGATTACAAAAACGTATCCGAGCGTTATACATTCTTGAAAGGTCAGCATGACGATCTTGTGGAAGCAGAAGCTTCTCTTGAGCAGATCATTGAGGAACTCGATGTTGCGATGCGCAAGCAGTTTACAGAACAGTTTGCGAGAATTGCGACAGAGTTCAATGATGTATTCCGTCAGCTTTTTGGAGGCGGAAAAGGTTCGCTTGAACTTCAGGAGGACGTAGACATCCTTGAGGCAGGAATACGCATCATCGCACAGCCGCCTGGAAAGAAACTACAGAATATGATGCAGCTTTCAGGTGGAGAGAAGGCGCTGACTGCAATCGCATTACTATTTGCAATCCAGAATCTGAAGCCATCTCCGTTCTGTCTCCTTGATGAGATTGAAGCGGCACTGGATGATAACAATGTAGATCGTTATGCGAAATATTTACATAAGCTGACAAAATATACACAGTTCATTGTTATTACCCACAGACGTGGTACAATGGCAGCAGCAGACCGGTTGTATGGAATCACCATGCAGGAAAAAGGGGTATCCACACTTGTTTCTGTGGATCTGTTGGAAGATGATCTGGAAAAATAAACCTGTTTTTATTGTAAACAGGGTATTAAGAGAACAGGAGGCTTGAAAATGGGAGAAGAAAAAAAGGGATTTTTTAAACGACTTGTATCCGGTCTGACAAAGACAAGAGATAATATTGTGTCCGGTATGGACAGTATTTTTCATGGATTTTCCAAGATTGATGATGACTTTTATGAAGAACTGGAAGAAACTCTGATCATGGGAGATCTTGGTGTCAGAGCAACAATGGACATCATTGAAGATTTAAAGGTTAAAGTAAAAGAGCAGCATATCAAGGAACCGATTGAATGCAGACAGCTTGTGATCGACAGTATTCGTGAACAGATGGATGTCGGAGAGACAGCCTATCGTTTTGAAAACGAGAAATCTGTGGTGCTGGTGATCGGTGTCAACGGTGTTGGAAAGACGACATCCGTTGGAAAGCTTGCCGGAAAATTAAAAGATCAGGGCAAAAAAGTTGTCCTTGCAGCAGCAGATACATTCCGTGCCGCAGCCGGAACACAGCTTCAGGAGTGGGCAAACCGCGCCGGAGTGGAGATGATCGGCGGACAGGAAGGCGCTGATCCGGGAGCTATCGTATATGATGCGGTGGCAGCAGCAAAAGCGCGGAATGCAGATGTACTTTTATGTGATACCGCAGGCAGACTTCACAATAAAAAGAATCTGATGGAAGAACTTCGCAAGATTAACCGTATTCTGGAAAAAGAATATCCGGATGCGTTCCGCGAGACATTGGTTGTTCTGGATGCAACGACCGGACAGAATGCGCTTGCGCAGGCAAGAGAGTTTGCAGATGTGGCAGATATCACCGGAATCATCCTGACAAAAATGGATGGAACAGCAAAGGGTGGAATCGCCGTTGCAATCCATTCAGAACTTGGTATTCCGGTAAAATATATCGGTGTTGGTGAAACAATCGACGATCTGCAGAAATTTGATGCCGATGCTTTTGTTAATGCACTGTTTGACATTGACGAAAAAGACTTACACACAGAAGAATAAACAGGGGGATACAGTATGCTTACATTAGAGAGCTTTGAACAGGCAGCAGAAATCGTAAAACAGGTAACTCAGGAGACAAAACTGATCAAAAGCAGTTATTTTTCAGATCTCACGGGAAACAAAGTATATCTGAAGCCAGAAAACATGCAGCGTACAGGAGCCTATAAGGTTCGCGGTGCATACTATAAGATCAGCACGCTTACAGAAGAAGAGCGTGCAAAAGGTCTGATCGCAGCATCTGCTGGAAATCATGCACAGGGTGTTGCTTATGCTGCGCATAAATTTGGTGCAAAAGCAGTGATCGTTATGCCGACAACAACACCTCTGATCAAAGTAGAACGTACCAAGAGTTACGGTGCAGACGTAATTCTGAAAGGAGATGTATATGATGAGGCATGTGCTTATGCACTGGAACTTGCTGAGAAAGAAGGGTATACATTTATCCATCCGTTTGATGATCCGGCAGTAGCAACCGGCCAGGGTACGATTGCTATGGAAATCGTACAGGAGCTTCCTCTTGTAGATTATATTCTTGTTCCAATCGGAGGAGGCGGACTTGCAACAGGTGTATCCACACTTGCAAAACTTCTGAATCCGCATATTAAAGTCATTGGTGTAGAGCCGTCCGGTGCGGCATGTATGAAGGCATCTCTTGAACAAGGTGAAGTAGTTACTCTGCCACATGTAAATACAATCGCCGACGGTACTGCCGTAAAGACACCGGGAAGCCAAATTTTCCCATATATCCAGAAAAATCTGGATGACATTATCACGGTAACGGATGATGAACTGATCGTAAGCTTTCTGGATATGGTGGAAAACCACAAGATGATTGTAGAAAATTCCGGACTGCTTACAGTAGCTGCATTAAAGCATTTAAATGTCAAGGACAAGCGTGTGGTATCCATCTTAAGCGGTGGAAACATGGATGTGATTACGATGTCCTCTGTGGTACAGCAGGGGCTGATTTTCCGTGACCGTATCTTTACCGTTTCGGTATTGCTTCCGGATAAGCCGGGAGAACTGGCGAAAGTTTCCGAGACACTGGCAAAAGAGCAGGGAAATGTCATCAAACTCGAACACAATCAGTTTGTTTCCACGAACCGGAATGCCGCAGTTGAACTTCGGATTACATTGGAGTGTTTTGGTACCGATCACAAGAAGCGGATTATCAAGGCGCTGGAAAAGGCCGGATATAAGCCAAAGATCGTAAGAACCATGATTTAAAAATAAATTACAAGGTGTCAAGAAAAAATACTTGACACCTTGTTTCCTTTATGGTAAAGTATCCAAGGTGATTGATGTGGAAGAAAAGTTACAACAGGCTTATTTATATGATTTTTATGGCGAGTTACTGAATGAACATCAGCGCCGGATCTATGAGGACTTCGTGTTCAATGATCTTTCTCTCGGTGAGATTGCCGGGGAGGAGGGGATTACCAGACAGGGCGTGGCAGATATGATCAAACGCTGTGGAAAGAAGCTTTCGGATTATGAAAAGAAACTTCATCTGGTAGAGAAGTTCTTATCTGTGAAGCAGGATGTGGAGAAAATTCACAGACTGGCAGAACAGTTTCATCAAACAAAAGATGAACAGATCGTAGAACAGATCGCAACGATTTCAAATCAGATTTTGGAGGAGCTGTAGTATGGCATTTGACAGTCTTTCTGAAAAATTGCAGAATGTATTTAAGAATCTTCGCAGCAAGGGCAGACTGACAGAGGACGATGTCAAGACAGCACTGAAAGAAGTCAAGATGGCACTGCTTGAGGCAGATGTAAATTTCCGTGTGGTCAAGAAGTTTGTAAAAGATGTGCAGGAACGGGCAATCGGACAGGATGTGATGAGCGGTCTCAATCCGGGACAGATGGTCATCAAGATCGTAAACGAAGAGATGGTTAAGCTCATGGGCTCCGAGACAACCGAGATTGCGTTCCGGCCGGGAAAAGAACTGACCGTCATTATGATGGTAGGTCTGCAGGGTGCCGGTAAAACAACTACCACGGCAAAGATCGCAGGCAAATTAAAGACCAAAGGGAAAAAGACACTGCTGGCAGCCTGTGATGTGTATCGTCCGGCTGCAATCGAACAGTTGCAGATCAATGGAGAAAAGCAGGGCGTGGAAGTATTTTCCATGGGAAATAAAAACAAACCTGCGGATATCGCCAAAGCAGCCGTGGAACATGCAAAGAAAGAAGACTGCAATGTTCTGATCATTGATACGGCAGGTCGTCTGCATGTCGATGAAGAGATGATGGATGAGCTTGTGGAGATCAAAGAAGCGGTGGATGTATTCCAGACCATTCTCGTTGTTGATGCAATGACAGGTCAGGATGCGGTAAATGTTGCTTCGACATTTAATGACAAGATAGGAATCGATGGTGTTGTTCTGACAAAGCTCGATGGAGATACCCGGGGCGGTGCAGCTCTTTCCATCCGCGCAGTGACAGGAAAACCGATTCTGTACGCAGGTATGGGGGAGAAACTTTCGGATCTGGAACAGTTTTATCCGGATCGTATGGCATCCCGAATCCTTGGTATGGGTGATGTGCTTACCATGATTGAGAAAGCACAGGAGAATCTCGACGAGGAAAAAGCCAAAGAACTTGAGCAGAAGATGCGCAAGAATGAATTTGACTTTGAAATGTATTTAGAGTCCATGAGTCAGATGAAAAAGATGGGCGGTTTGTCCAGTCTGATGGGCATGATGCCGGGACTTGGACTCGGCGGTGGAAAGATGCCGGAGATTGATACGGACGAAGCGGAGAAAAACATGCGGAGAATAGAGGCAATTATTCATTCCATGACACCGCAGGAACGTAAAAATCCGAATCTGCTCAATCCAAGCAGAAAGAACCGCATTGCAAGAGGTGCGGGTGTACAGGTGGCAGAAGTCAACCGTCTGGTCAAGCAGTTTGAGCAGACAAAGAAAATGATGAAACAGATGCCCGGCATGATGGGCGGCAAACGTGGTAAAAGAGGAATGTTCAAAGGACTTCCCTTTTAAATAAAAAACAAAACCTATGAGGAGGTGAAATCATGGCAGTAAAGAAGAACATAAAACCTTATGAGATAGGGGAACTTGACCATTATCTGTTCGGGCAGGGGAACCATTATGAGATATACAGAAAGCTCGGCGCCCACCGTGTGAAGGACAAAGATCAGGAGGGTGTCTATTTTGCTGTCTGGGCTCCCCACGCCGAGTCTGTCTCTGTGGTAGGTGATTTCAATAACTGGGATAGAGAGGCGAATCCTATGGATAGGGGAGAGCCGCTGGGGATTTACACCTGCTTTGTGCCGGACCTTCCGGAGATGTCATTGTACAAGTACTGCATTAAGACCTACAAAGGGGAATATATCCTGAAAGCAGATCCTTTTGCAAATTATGCAGAAAAGCGCCCGGGAACTGCATCCAGAGTGGTGGATCTGTCCCGGATCAGCTGGTCTGACGGCGACTGGATGGAAAACCGCAGGTCGTGGGACCACACAAAAGAGCCCATGTCGATCTACGAAGTACACATCGGATCCTGGAAGAAACACCCGCTGACAGAAGATGATGAGGACGGATTTTACAATTACCGTGAATTCGCCAGGGAGATTGTAAAATACATCAAATATATGGGGTATACCCATATTGAGATCATGGGGATTGCAGAGCATCCCTTTGACGGTTCCTGGGGCTACCAGGTGACAGGATACTTTGCTCCTACATCCAGGTATGGAACGCCGGAGGATTTTGCCTGGATGATCAATTACCTGCACAGGAACAAGATCGGCGTGATCCTGGACTGGGTTCCCGCCCATTTCCCGAGAGATGCTCACGGACTTGCCGACTTTGACGGGACGCCTACTTTTGAGTATGCGGACCCGAGAAAAGGGGAGCATCCGGACTGGGGGACGAAGATTTTTGACTACGGCAAGAATGAAGTGCAGAATTTCCTGATTTCAAATGCCCTGTTCTGGATTGAAAATTATCATGTGGACGGGCTTCGCGTGGATGCGGTGGCTTCCATGCTTTATCTGGATTACGGAAAGCAGGACGGACAGTGGGTCGCCAACAAGTACGGTGGCAACAAGAACCTGGAGGCTATAGGGTTTTTCAAACATCTGAACTCGGTTGTTTTGGGAAGGAATCCCGGGCAGTGATGATTGCAGAGGAGTCCACGGCCTGGCCGAAAGTGACGGGAGATGTGGAGGACGATGGACTGGGCTTCAGCCTGAAGTGGAATATGGGTTGGATGCATGACTTTACTGAATATATGAAACTTGATCCCTACTTCCGCAAGGGGGCTCACAATCTGATGACGTTTGCAATGAGCTACGCCTACAGTGAGAAATATATCCTTGTGCTGTC
>ERZ840096.3263-NODE-3263-length-11243-cov-7.147837_pt1 | contig 11243 bp, 7 predicted proteins | sample MGYA00519878_ERZ840096 | MGnify/ENA primary metagenome ERZ840096 (study PRJEB31850, sample SAMEA3708865) | human gut metagenome | biome: human gut; feature: human-associated habitat; material: faeces | place: China | collected 2014 ...
CCTGCGCCACCTGCCTGGGCGCCGGCATCATGACCATCTGCATGGGCATCTTCGCAAACCGCCCGCTCGCCTGCGCTTCAGGCCTGGGCATCAACGCCATGATCGCGGGCATCACCACCACCATGTGCGGCGGTGACTGGCACGTCGCCATGAGCGTTATCTTCCTCGAGGGTATCGTCATCTTGCTGCTCGTCCTTTGCGGCCTGCGCGAGGCCATCATGGACGCCATCCCCGTGGTCCTGCGCCACGCCATCTCGGTGGGTCTGGGCCTGTTTATCGCCATGATCGGCCTGTGCGACGCCGGCATCATCACCGCTGGCGCCGGTACGCTCGTCGGCCTGGGCGACATCGCCTCCCCCACCTTTATCGTCGGCATCATCTCCATCGTCGTGACGGTTGCCCTGGCTTCCCGCAACGTGCCGGGCTCGCTGCTCATCGGCATCATCGTCGCCGTTATCGCCGGAATCCCGCTGGGCGTCACCCATGCGCCCGAGGGCCTCATCGCACCGCTCGACTTCTCGACCTTCGGCGCCCCGTTTGCCAGCACTGCCGACGGCAACCTTGCCATCGTGAAGGTCCTGACCGACCCGATGCTGCTCGTCGTTGCCTTCTCGCTGCTCATGAGCGACTTCTTCGACACCATGGGCACCGCGATAGCCGTCGCCAAGCAGGGCGAGTTCTTGACCGAGGACGGCAATGTCGAGGACATCCGTCCCATCCTGGTCGTCGACTCCGTGGCCGCTGCTGCCGGTGGCTTTATGGGCGTCTCCTCCATCACCACCTTCGTCGAGTCCACCTCTGGCGCCGCCGACGGTGGCCGCACGGGCCTCACCTCCGTCACCACCGGCGTGCTGTTTATCCTCGCCGCGTTCTTCTCCCCCGTCGTCTCCATCGTTTCCAGCGCCGCCACCTGCGGTGCCCTGGTCTACGTCGGCTACCTCATGATGAGCGAGGCCACCGAGATCGACTGGTTCGATGTCTCCGAGGGTTTCCCGGCGTTTATGATCGCCGCGGGCGTGCCCTTCACCTACTCCATCTCTGCCGGCATTGGCCTGGGCTTTATCGCCTACGTGGTCGTCGCGCTCTTTAAGGGCGAGGCTTCCAAGATCAAGCCGCTCATGTGGGTCGCATCCCTTGCCTTCCTCGTCTACTTCTTCGTAGCGTAAGCACAAAGCTGCCAAAGCAAAAGACCAAAGCGCGGGGTCGCATCGAGCGGCTCCGCGCTTTTCTTTTAAAGCCAGGCACCGCGCGGGCGCGCGATGCATTACTTCCCAAGTTTTGGACATTTTGCCCTCCAAACGGCACTACCGCCGGCTACATCCTGCAGATATGCTGGGCGTAATCGCATAGGCCCTATGAGGATGGGAGTAACCATGGCCGCCTTGTTCACGACCCCCAAGCGCAATGACAAAACCTCTGGAGCCCATTTTATCGAGCCCGACGTGCGCCGTCGCACGTTGCTCGCACACGGCAGCTGGCGCCGCGTGACGCGCCGCATCGTTGTAGGCGCCGTAGGCGCGCTTACGGTAAGCTCGCTGCTCATGCCGAGCGTCTCGCTCGCGGCCGAGTGGGTGGACGTCGGCGGCACCCAATACAACGCCGGCACCGCGGCGGGCGACGCCGCCGGCACCTGGAGCTGGGACGGCGCCGACGACATGAAGCTCAACGGCTATAACGGCGGCGCGATCGAGGCAGCGGGCAAGCTCAACGTGAGCTACGAGGGCAACAACACCGTCACTAACGACAACGGCCGCGGCATCAAGGTTAAGGATGGCGCGAACGAGAACGCCGAGCTTAATATTCAGGGCGACGCGTCCAGCACGCTCAACTTGACATCTTCTCGTGACGCCATCACTTCCGTCGGCAACATCAACATCGACGGCGCTGGCACTGTCAACGCCACGAGCACCGAGCACGATGCCATCGATGCCGGGGGCGATGTCACCATCAAGGGCTCGGGAAACGTTAACGCCACGGGCGATTCGGATGGCATCAGGGCCGACGGCAACATCACGATCGACAACAGCGGAACCGTCACCGCCAAGGCCACCGAGGATCAGGGTATCGATGCTAACGAGAACCTCATCATAAAGGGCGGCGGCAAGGTAGAGGCAAGCTCTATCAAAGACAATGCGATTTGGGCCGACGGCAACATCGAGATCTCGGGTGGCAGCCAGGTCAGGGCAAGCTCCGAGGAAGACGCCGCCATCGACGGTAAAAACAGCCTCACGGTCACGAACGCTTCCCTCAACGCAAGTGGCGTTGGGTATGGCATCTATGTCTACAAGGGGATCACGCTCGATGGCGCGACCGTGACGGTCCGCGCAAGCTCAGATGGCGGGGAAGCCAGCGCACTCTTCACCGATGAGGACGACATCGTCATCAAGAACGGCTCGACTGTGGATGCGCTCGCAGAAGGCAGGTTCTCGGTTGCAATCTCCACCAGTAATTTCTACTCCGACGAAGCGGGTGGCCATATCTACATCAGCGACTCCGTTGTCAAGGCCATAGCCCGCTATGCCGAGACCGGCGGCGACGGCCCCGACCACTACAGTGGAGACCAAAACGACGAAATCATCCCTGAGTCCGAGGGCCTGAACATCGGCATCTTCGCGCAGACCGAGAAGGGCATCACGCCCGCGACCATCTCGATCGTCCGCAGCAAGGTCACGGCCGAGGGAGACACGGCGGCTATCTTCGCCCTTGCCATGAGCGCGGACGGCAAGGCGATCGGCACCATCGAAATCAAGGACGCCATCATCCAGACGCCTGCAGGCGGCAAAGTCATTGACTATCGCAACAAGGAAGAGCTCAGCGACGGCATCGTCTACGAGGCGGGGCAGACCATTGGCACGGGCGATGCCACGATTGACTCCCCCTATGACGCCGCTGTCGCCAAGAGCACGGTCATCGTGCCTCCCGAGGAGACCAAGCCCGAGGAAAAGCACGGCAAGACCAAGCCCGAGGGTTCCAAGTCCGAGGGCACGAAGACAACCAAGACCGTTGCAGTTGCAGCCACGGGAGCCAAGACCGTCGGCAAGCTCGCGGCAACCGGCGACACCTCGAACACAGCCATCGTGGCAGCCGCCCTTGCGGGAACAGCCGCCATCGCCGCAGGCGCCCTGGCGAGTCGCAAACGTTCGTAAACACTTTTTCGCACAGGACGGGTGGATCGCAGCCCTTGCCTTCCCCGTCTACTTCTTCGTAGCGTAAGGGCAAGGCTGCAAAAGCTGAACAATAAAGCGCGGAGTCGCCATGCGGCCCCGCGCTTTTCTTTTAGCGCCGGTCCCTGCGCCGGCGTGCGGCCTATTTCTCCCCCATTTTGGCCATTTTGCCCTCCAAACGGCACTACCGCCGGCAACATCCAGCAGATACGCTGAATCTAGTCGTATAGGCCCTATGAGAACGGGAGCAACCATGGCAGCCTTGTTCACGACCCCCAAACGCAATGACGCTACCGCCGGAACCCATGTTGCCGAACCCGACGTCCGCCGTCGCATAGGACTCGCGCACGGCAGCTGGCGCCGCGTGACGCGCCGCATCGTCGTAGGCGCCGTGTGCGCGCTCACGGTGAGCTCGCTGCTCATGCCGAGCGTCTCGCTCGCGGCGGAATGGGTCAAGGTCGGCGAAACCAAATACAACGCCGGCACTGCGGCGGGCGACGAGACCGGCACCTGGTCGTGGGACGGCGCCGACGACTTGAAGCTCAACAACTATAACGGCGGCGAGATCCAGGCCGCAGGCAAGCTCAACGTGAATTACTCGGGAAACAACATCGTCACTGCCGACTGGATCGAAGGCATCAAGGCTTCTCATGGCAAGAATGAGAACGCCGAGCTCAATATCCAAGGCGACGCGGGCAGCACGCTCAGCGTGACATCTACTGAGGACGCTATCCTCTCCACGGGTAATATCAACATCGACGGAGCCGGATCCGTCAACGCCACGAGCACTGGGCTTGATGCCATCAATGCCGGGGGTGATCTCGCTATCAAAGGTTCGGGCAACGTCAACGCCACGGGTGCATCGGATGGCATCAGGGCAAACGGCAATATCACGATTGACGACAACGGAGCCGTCGCCGCCAGGGCTACCAAGGACAAGGGTATTGGAACCGACAAGAACCTCACCATCAAGGGTGGCGGGACGGTCGAGGCAAGCTCCGAGAAAGACGCTGCCGTCGAGGCCAAGGGCAGCCTCGCAGCCACAAACGCCTCCCTCAACGTAAACGGTGTTGAATATGGCGTCTATGCCCACAAGGGCATCACGCTCGATCATGCAAACGTGACAGTCCGTGCAAGTAAAGGCAGATACGGTGGCGCCATTGCCCTCTTCACCTACCAAGACGATATCGTCGTCAAGAACGGCTCCACCGTGGACGCGCTTGCGGAAGGCGAGGTTTCGGCTGCATTCTCCACCAGAAACGATCGACCCAACGAGAAGGGTGGCCACATCTACATCAGCGACTCCGTTGTCAAGGCCATAGCCCGCTATGTCGAGAACGGCGACGGCCCCATCCCCTACAGCGAAAACCAAGATGGCGAGACGAGGCGCGAACCCCAAGGCGAGAACATCGGCATCATCGCCCAGACCAGCGAGGGCGTCACACCCGCAGTCATCTCGATCATCCGCAGCAAGGTAACGGTCGAAGGAGATACAGCGGCAATCTTTGCCCGTGCCATGAGCGCTGACGGCAAGACAATCGGCACCATCAAGATTGAGAACGCCGCCATCCAGACGCCCGAAGGCGGCAAGGTCATTGACTATCGCAAGCTCCGTGACGGCATCTACGAAGCAGGCCAAGCCATCGGCACGGGCGACGCCACGGTCGACTCCCTCTATATCAAAGCAGTCGCCAAAAGCACGACCATCGCACCTCCCGAGGTAGCCAAGCCGGAAGACCCCAAGCCCGACGAGACCAAGCAGAACCCCAAGCCTGAGGGCTCAAAGCCGACCAAGGCCGTTGCGGCTTCAACCACGAAAGCCAAGACTACCGGCGTGCTCGCGGCAACCGGCGACACCTCGGGTGCGGCCATCGTGGCAACCGTCCTTGCGGGAACAGCCGCTATCGCCGCAGGCACCATGGCGAGCCGTAAGCGCTCTTAGACGCCTCTGCGCACATGGCAGCTCCCGCGAAGGCCCCGAGCCCCAGCACCGTTTAACAACGCCACCGCCGAGCTCCCCTCCGGCGGTGGCGTTTTCCATATGCGTCCGCAGGGGATGCACGAGATTGTCTTTGGTCTAGCCCAACCGGCATACGCTGGCGTGCGACAATTGGGGCTGCCGATATCACAACACTGAGAGAAGCCCGTCATGGAAGCGCATCAAAAGCAGATAACCGTTTATTCGAATCATACGGAAAGCGCGCCTGTCATCTACCTTCCTGTGGTCGTGGGCGACGGCAGCGAGGTTTATAAGTGTTGCCGAGAGCTCGACTGTCCGCCATTCGCCCTCGTCACCATTGGCGGGCTCGATTGGAATCGCGAGCTGAGCCCCTGGGCATGCGACGGGACCGTACGCGATGCCGAGCCTTTCGGCGGCCAAGCTGCCGGTTTTCTTGATGAGCTGCTGAATCAGATAATCCCCCAGGTCGAGTCATCGCTTCCTCAGCCGCCCACCTGGCGTGGCATTGCCGGTTACTCGCTCGCGGGCCTCTTCGCACTCTGGTCCCTCTGGCAAACCGACGCATTTGACCGCGCCGCGAGCGCATCGGGGTCGCTATGGTTTCCCGACTTTGTCGATCGCGCCAGCACGGCGCCATTTGCCGGCAGCCCGCAGGCTGTCTATCTGTCGCTCGGTAAAAAGGAGACCAAGACTCCCAACCGCATGATGCGGCACGTACTCGACGATACGCGCGCAATGGAAAAGCTGCTCGGCGAACGTGGTATTCCCACGACGCTGGAGCTCAACCCCGGCAATCACTTTTCCCAGACCGACTTGCGCATGGCCCGCGGCATCCACTGGATACTGACGCATTAAAAATGGTGCCCACGCGCATATACGCATGGGCACCATATCTTGTTTTAGCTGGACGCAGTTGTTACTCAGCAGCCTCCTCAAGCTCGGAGACGTCAAACTCAAAGTCGTTACCCGGCAGGATGGCGTTGAGCACGATGCCCACCAGCGAGCCCACGGCAAGGCCGGAAAGCGAAATCGTCACGCCGCCCAGCTCAAGCACGATGGCGCCGGCGGTGCTGTACGCAATGCCGAGCGAAAGCACGAGCACCAGGGCGGCCACCAGCACGTTGCGGTTGTTTTGGAAATCGACCTGGTTCTCGATGAGGTTGCGGACGCCCACGGCGCTGATCATGCCATAGAGCACGAGCGACACGCCGCCGATTACACACGCCGGCATGGCCGCAATGACAGCCGCGAACTTGGGGCAGAACGAGAGCACAATGGCACAACATGCGGCAATGCGAATCACGCGCGGGTCAAACACACGCGTTAGGGCAAGCACACCGGTGTTCTCGCCATAGGTGGTGTTAGCCGGAGCGCCAAAGAGCGATGCGAGAATGGTCGCCAGGCCGTCGCCAAGCAGCGTGCGATGCAGGCCAGGATCGGCGATGTAGTTACGCTCGCAAGTGGAGCCGATAGCCGAGATGTCACCGATATGCTCGATCATGGTCGCAAAGGCCAGCGGCATAATGGTGATGATGGCCGTCGTGGCAAGACCGCTATCGAACTGCGGGCCAAAGAGCGCAAACACGGTGTTATCCCACACGACGGGCAAGCCAACCCAGGGAGCGGCTGCGACGCCCGAGAAATCAACCTCGCCGAGCGCAGTCGCAACGGCATAGCTCACCACAACGCCCAGCAGAATCGGCACGATCTTGACCATGCCACGGCCCCAGATGTTGCAGATGACGATCACCGCCACAGCGACAACGGCAACAAGCCAATTGGTCTGGCAGTTGGCGATGGCAGAGCTTGCCAAGATCAGGCCGATGGAAATGACGATGGGGCCAGTCACTACCGGCGGGAAGAAGCGCATAACGCGCTTGGCACCAAACGCGCGAAACAGGGCCGCCAGCACCGGATAGAGCAGGCCGGCACAGGCTACACCTAGGCAGGCGTAGGGCAAAAGCTCGGCCTCGCCGTTGGGCGCGATGGCGGCATAGCCCGCGATAAAGGCAAACGAAGATCCCAAAAACGCTGGCACCTTGCCGCGCGATAGGAAGTGGAAGAGCAGCGTGCCCAGGCCGGCAAACAAAAGGGTCGCCGACACCGAGAGACCGGTGAGCACGGGCACGAGCACCGTGGCACCGAACATCGCGAATAGATGCTGCAGACCGAGTAGGAACATGCGCGGGCGACCGAGCGACGACGCATCGTAGATGGCATCGGCGACGGCGGGCGTCGAGGATTGGGACATGGATGTCCTTTCATAATGGAAGGGCGCTCGGGCATATCGGATTACCTGCCCGAACGATACGATCCGAACCATTGTACGCGATGCATGCCGCTCCGACCACGACGCCCCTGCGAACGGCAGCACTACTTCCAGATGCGCTCGGCGATGCGTTTGACCAGGGCGATCTTTGCCCACTGCTCGTCCTCGGTCAGCTTGTTGCCAATCTCGCAGCTGGCAAAGCCGCACTGGGGAGACAGATACAGGTTCTCGAGCGGCACGTACTTTGCGGCTTCGCGGATGCGCTCGACGATAACATCCTCGTTCTCGAGCTCTGCGGCCTTGGTGGTCACCAAGCCCAGCACGACCTTCTTGCCCGGGGCAACGTAGCTGAGCGGCTCAAAACCGCCGGCGCGCGGCGTATCGAACTCCAGGTAGAATGCGTCGACATCCTCATGTGCAAACAGGTACGGCGCGATGGGGTCATAGCCGCCCTCGAAAGCATAGGTAGAGTGGTAGTTGCCGCGGCACACGTGCGTGTTAATGACGAGGTCGTCGGGCTTGTCCTCGATGGCGGCGTTGTTGAGCGCCACGCCCAGCTCGCTCACCCTTTGCAGGTCAACCGGGCTCATGCCAGTCTTGGACACAAAGTCGGTATCGCAGTAGATGCCCCAGGTGCAGTCATCAAACTGGATGTTGCGGCAGCCCGCGGCATACAGGTCAGCAATCACGGTGCGGTATGCTGCGGCAATGGCATCGACGAGTTCTTCGTCGGTCTTGTAGACGGCGTGCAGACTCTCCTGCTGGCCATCGCAGCGGTCGAGTGTGACTTCGGAGAACGTCTGGATCGGCGCCGGAATGGTCTGGCGCGCGACCTGGCCCTCTCCCTCGAGCGACTTGATAAATTTGAAGTGCTCGACGAACGGATGATTCTCGCCGCTAATGGGACCGGTTACCACGGCGGTGTCGGCGGTAGTCTCCTCATCGTGGAACATGTAGCCCGTGCGCGAGGCGCGGCGCTCAATGCCGTTGAGGCCCCACATAAAATCGAGGTGCCAGTAGCTGCGGCGGAACTCGCCATCGGTAATCACCTGCAGGCCGGCAGCCTTCTGCTTGGCCACTAAGTCGCGGATGGCCTCGTCCTCGACGGCCTTAAGGCCGGAAGCGTCGAGTTTACCCGCGACATAGGCGGCACGGGCGTCCTTTACAGCCTGCGGACGAAGAAAACTGCCGACGATATCGGCACGAAACGGCGCGTTCGGTTGAATCGAAGTGCTCATAGATATCTCCCTTTGCATTGGTTGCTTTACTGGGACAGAGTATGAGCGCTCATATGGACATCGTAAAATATATGTTTATAACAGTTTGATATAGATGCTTCCTATATCAGTTTGGACTGCCATAAAGAGATTTGACCCGTGCAGAACGCAGCAGTCTAGATGTGCTGACGAATCGCTTCGATATAGGCCTGCCCGTAGCGCGTAAGTGTCGTGTTCTTGCGCGTGATGATGCCGATCTCCATGTACTCGTCTACATCGAGCGGAATGGAGATAATGCCGGGGCCGTTAAGTTCATGGCTGATCACGCCCGAACAAACCGTGTAGCCGTTAAGGCCCATGGCCAGATTGAACAACGTCGCACGGTCGCGCACGCGGATATTCTTGCGACGCTCAAAGGTCGAGGTCAGTTCCTCGGAATAATAAAACGAGTTATAGCTGCCCTGCTCATAGGACAGGAACGGGTAGTCCTCGAGATCTTCGAGCGTCACGCTGGCGTGGTCCGCCAGCGGATGGTCGGAGCACACAAAGACATGCGGCGTAGCGCAGAAGAGTCCTTCGAATACGAGCTCGTTGGCCGCCAGCATGCGCTCGATGACCTCGCGATTGTGCTCCGACAGATACAGGATGCCGAGCTCGCTTTTCATATGCGCGACGTCCTCGATAATCTCGTGGGTCTGCTCCTCGCGCAGGGTAAAGTCGTAGCGCGCGGCATCGAACTCGCGGATCACATCGACAAATGCATTAACGGCAAAGGAATAATGCTGGCAGCTCACACTAAAGTGCGGCACCTGCTCGGACGTGCCTTTGTACTTGCCCTCGAGCAGGTCGGCCTGGTCGAGCACCTGGCGCGCGTAGCCCAAGAAGGTCTCGCCTTCCTCGGACACAATGACGCCCTTGTTGGTGCGCTCAAAGATGTGTACACCCATCTCGTTTTCGAGATCGCGAATTGACGCGGTAATCGAAGGCTGCGACACAAAGAGCCGGCGCGAGGCCTCGGTGATGCTGCCGCATTCGGCAACTTTGACGACATATCTGAGCTGCTGGAGCTTCATGGCTTTCTCCCTAGACGTTCGTGACGTCGAAACCCGTCGCGTCCATCTGACGCATAAACGACGGCATCTCCCCCGTCGCGGCGCAGGCGGCAATCTGATGCAGAGCCCCGGCAACCGCATCGTCTGCCGCAGCGCCGATATGCCAGCGCGCGGCAGCCGTGACGGCCTCGTTGGCATTGGCGACTGCAACGGAATTGGGAACGGCATCGATCATGGGCAAATCGTTATCGGAATCGCCGAATACGGCCACCTCGTCGGGCGTCAGGCCCAAAGCGCGCGCCAGCTCCAGCGCAGCACAGCCCTTGTCCCAGCCGGTCGGAAGAACGTCGAACAGGCGCACGCGGTTGTTGGGAAACACGAGCGAGAGCTCCGGCACCTCGGCGGCAACACGCTCGCGCAGCTCGGCGAGCTCCTCGCGCGAACGGGCACTCCAGATATTCGCCTTGTATACCGGGGCATCGTCAACGACAGGGCGACAGGGAGCCTCTTCGCCCTTGAGCCACGCGTTGCCGCCTGACTCCATGGCGCGACGCACACGCTCGGGATCGCTTGTCACGCAATAGGCGTCGTTGTCCCAAAAGCCATCACCCAGACGGTAGACCTTCAAATAGGTATCGTCGGTCTCTTGCTCCAGGTAGTCGGCCAGGCGCATAAGGGCATCGTTATCAGTTGCGCGCGAGGCAACCGCCTCGCCATCGACAAACATCACCTGGCCGTTGCAAAACGCACCGGTCGAGAAGCACTCGGAGCGATTGCGGAACATCCAGCTCATCGCGGACGGCTGGCGACCCGAAACCGGGCCAAAATGCAGGCCCGCCGCCTGCATGGCATGAATGCCCTCGATGGCGCAGTCGCTGGCGCCATCGTGTCCAGCAGGAATCAGCGTATCGTCCATATCGGTCAGCACAAGTTTGATCATAGGCCCCCCATTCGTCTCTGCCCCATCTATTGTACCGATGCGCTAGTATAGGGAACAACAGATTCGATGCGGGAGTGCCGGCGGTGCAAACCACAAGGCTGAGAGGGCATAGGGCCCAATCCTTTGAACCTGTCAGTTAATGCTGGCGTAGGGAGCATGCCGCCTTTACAGGGGCGCTGTCTATGCACAGCGCCCCTTTTCTATGCCAAGGAGGCATGTGCAGTGATTGATTCGGAACAGCTTAAGCAACATATGGTCAAGGCCGTAGAGGAGATTCGAGCCACCAATCCGATGGCCGGCTCCATCACCAACACGGTGACGATCGACTTTGTCGCCAACGCGCAGCTCGCCGTGGGCGGTTCGGCCGCCATGGTCTATCTGCCCGACGAGGGCGAGGCGCTCGTTGCCGGCGGCGCCGCCATCTATCTCAACATGGGCACGCTCTTCCCCATCTACGAGCAGACGATTCCCCGCGCGGCCAAGGCGGCACACGACGCCGGCAAGCCCTGGGTGCTCGATCCGGTGGGTCTGGGCATCGGTAGCCTGCGCACCAAACTGGTAAGCGTGCTCAAGCAGTACAAGCCCACCATCGTGCGCGGCAACGCCTCCGAGATCATCGCGCTCGCCGGCCTGTGGGGTCT
>ERZ840096.3269-NODE-3269-length-11228-cov-2.659268_pt1 | contig 11228 bp, 6 predicted proteins | sample MGYA00519878_ERZ840096 | MGnify/ENA primary metagenome ERZ840096 (study PRJEB31850, sample SAMEA3708865) | human gut metagenome | biome: human gut; feature: human-associated habitat; material: faeces | place: China | collected 2014 ...
CGACTCCCTGACCGACGAGTCAGTGGCAGGCTCCGGCTCTGCGTCCACGGCCCTGCACGACCCCGACCTCAAGCCCGATGTCACGCCGCGCGAGCGCCTGCGGCGCGAGGCCATGGCCTTGAAGAAGATCAATCATCCGGGTGTGTGCGGCATCGTGGATATGGAACTCGACGATACGTTGGCGTTCATCGTCACTGAACTCATCGAGGGCAAGAATCTTAAGGATGATGTGGCCGCCAATGGCCGGTATGTGGGCGACGATCTGGAACGCTTGGCCCGCAAGCTCATCGAAGCCACCAAAGCCGTACATGCGGCCGGCATCGTCCATCGCGACATCAAACCCACCAATGTGATGGTGTCGGCCGCCGGACCGGTATTGGTCGATTTCGGTATCGCGATGGGCGAGGGCGAAAGTCACGTGACCCGCACCGGCCTAGTGATGGGTACACCCGGATTCATCGCACCCGAGATTATTGACGGTGCCGAATCCGACGACGCCACCGATTGGTGGTCGGTGGCGTCCGTGCTCGCTTTTGCCGCAACCGGCGCGCCTGTGTTCGGCACCAAGCCGATGATGGCGGTACTTGAGCGCGAGGCCTCGGGCAACGCGAATCTTTCCGGACTACCGGCCGGCACATTGGCTGCCTTCCGTTCTGCACTGGACCCGGATCGCAGGGATCGTTGCACGCCGGATCAATTGCTGAATGCCATCGCCTTGGATGCGTTGAATCCCAACGCTTGGCAGGGCGAGCAGGCGGGACCGTTCGCCGCGGGAGCCGTGGCTGGACAACCGGCTGCGATCGTTGCCGAAGCCGCGGAGGCGATGCCCCCTTTTGGCGCGGCCGGCGGCGTTGACCGCAATAATCCCCGAACCATCTGGCGCGCGGCCGAGGAAGCCGCTGAGGCTCCCACCATGGCCGTGTTCTCCGGCAATAAGGGCGATAACGGCGATGGCGAAACCGTCGTATTCTCGCCGGCTGGCGCCGCTACCGCCACGCTGCCCTTAGCCGATATGCCGCCACGTCCGCCGGCCGGTGCGGAGCAGGCCACGCAACTGTTGCCCGACGCTGCTGCCGATTTCACCGACGACGCCGGCACACAGGTACTCACCGGCGCGACCACACCGATGCCGGACCAAACCACGCCGCTGGCCGAGCGCACCACCGTACTCCCCACGCCGCAGCCGTCATCATTCCCCCCGTCCGGCACCGCCCAGAGCAGCTGGGATCCCGCAAGCAACCAGCCCACAGCGGTGGACCCCGCCATTCGCCCGGCATTGCAGCGCATCATCGACCAAACCGCCCAAGCGGCCCCCACCGAAACCATGGTCCAAAATCCTCCCATGCCCAATCCGGTGGACGTGAAGCGAGGGGAATATCTGCAGCGCGGCACCCTGCCATTGATCCTGCTGGCGGCGCCGCTGGCGGCACTGGCGGCAAATGCTCCGCTCGTGGCCATCATCGCGGCCACTGCGTTGTTGTGGCTACTGCTCACCCTGGCCTATAACACCGAACCCCAGCTTGAGCGCGAGGGCAAACGCGGCGGCGAGCGCAAAAACTCCGATTCGTGGATTCGCGTGGCGACTTTTCCCTGGCATCTGGTCAAAGCCCTGCTGCTGGCCATTCCCCGCATACTGCTGCTAGTCATCATCTATATGGCGGGAACCGCCGTGGCCACCGCGGCTCTGGCACTGCCCGTTCACACCATCTCCTGGTATTTCACCGCGGATTGGGGTATTCCGGTGCCGTTGCTCAATGATGTGCCGTTCTCCGCTTCCGGGCTGGCGCTGGGCGGTTTCATGGCCATCGGCTGGCTGGTCACTGTGTTCGCCCCACAGTCGATGATGATTCGGCTGGGGGGCGGCGTACTGCGCGGGCTCAAACACAGTCGCCCGGCGGGCGCGCCATCCACCGAAGTGGGTGGGGCTCCACCTGCTCCAGTGGCGCCGGCGCCCAAGGGCGGCGGGCGCGGCACCGTGCTGTTCACCATATGGGCCATCATCACCGTGGCCTTGTGCGCGATGCCGATTCTGGGCATGCCGATCAACTGGATGCCGTTCGCCTAGAGCGGGGCGGAATCTCACACATCAGCCATCCGCACACATGGCCGTTGTGTATCCGATACGTTCGTTCCGTCACACTTTTACAGGGAATTCACCTCAGATCAGCTCTGGGCGCAGTCCTCCTCAGGCCCGGTCATTATGATGGGGCCCAAACATTGAAGCGATTGCAAGGGGATAGCTATGTCAGATCCGAAGCGTCAGGCCAAGCGTGCCACACGCGCTGAGCGCCGAGCGGCCAAGGAGGCCGCCCAGCAGGCACGGGCCGAGCAGGCAGCCAAGGAGCGTAAGCAGCAGACCATCATCGGCTGCATTGTGGTGGCCATTATTATGGTGCTGGTGGCCATCGCTGGATTCGCCGTATACAAGGCTATGCGGCCGTCCAACACCAGCAGCAGTAGCCAGCAAAGCAACATGACCGTGGACGAGGCCTATAGCAAGCTCAAGAAAGTCAGTACCCAGCCGGCTAACGCCGACGACAAGGCCGGCTTCGTAATCTCCAACAAAGGGTATGGCCAGAAAGCCGAGGGGGCTCCCACCGTATCCATCTACATGGAACCGCTGTGCCCCGGCTGCGCCTCGGTGAACCGCCAGCTCGATCCAACGCTCGTCAAGCTGATGAACGCCGGCCAGCTCAACATCGATTTGCACTTCCTCAATTTCCAGGACAACAAGAGCTCCGACAACTACTCCAACCGCGTGTTCAACGGTGCCATCTACATTGCCGAGCATGATGACGATCCCGACCACCTCATGAGCTACCTCTCCAACATCTACGCTGAGGATTTCCAGCCGGGCGAATTGTCCAATTACGAGCCGGTAAACAACGCCAAGCTGGAGAAGCAGGCCGTCAAGGCCGGCGTGAGCGAGGATGTGGCCGCCGCGGCGTTCAGCGGCAAGAACGAATACCTCGACTGGCTCACCGCCTCCAACAACTACACGATCCTGCGCCCCGAACTGTTCAACAGCTCCGGCGCCTTCTCCTCCCCCACACTCACCATCAACGGCGAATACTGGGATCTGAAGCAGCTCACGCTGGCGGACACGAATATGGTGGACGGCTTCCTCAAGTCCATTGGGCTGGATGCTGACCAGGTAGGCGTGGAAGGCAAAATGCCATCCATCGGTGCCAGCGGAAAGCCGATTTCGGTCGCCTCCTGATGCTGCGTGGCCGAATAAGTTGACGCCGCGACATATGCAATACCGCCTGCGGCTCGGCTTAAATTGACCACTCGGGAAGTACCGGTATACTAGTCATTTGTTCGCAACGATTTACGCGTTAAGAACAATCGCCTCTTTAGCTCAGATGGCCAGAGCGGCCGCCTTGTAAGCGGCAGGTCGTCGGTTCGATCCCGACAAGAGGCTCGTCGCGCAGAAAAAATGGCGTATTATGTGATACGTAGACTTTTCTACGCATATAATTCTTACCTTGGGTAAGTACTCCAGGAGCCTTCCCCCAATTATGGGCTTCCTGGAATGAGGGCGGAGCGTCCCCCAACCAGCTCCGCGCCTTCAAGGGGGCGGGAACATCCCCTTCTCTCCCGCCCCCCCTTTTCTTTTCTTTTTTTGAGCTCAGAACAATCTGACGAGCAGGAATGGTGACGGTGGCCGGTGAAACCGCAGTACGGGCCGGAACAACCGTTACGATGGGTGGCGTAATCGTTCACCCAGCAGGAAGAGTATGGCAATGGCACGGCGTTGGACCCCGCAGCGGTTTGTTACACTGCGTCGCATCCGCGTAATCGCCTGTATCGCGGCGACCAGTATCGCGCTGGCTGGATCATTCGCGTTCACCGCGCGTAAATCCGTGGCCCTGAACATCAACGGGCAAACCACCCAAGTCACCACATATGCGATGACGGCCACCCGTCTTCTGGAGGAACAAGGGGTGGATATCAAGACCCACGATATCGTGACCACCTCGTCCGGCGACCAGCTCGCCAATCATGCCGTGGTCACCGTACAGTCCGCCTACCAGACCACCATCAACATCGACGGCACCGCCGTGCCGTTCTGGACCGTGGCCACCAGCGCCGACCAGCTACTGGGATTTTTCGAGGAAAACCAGAACAACGCCGCGAAGATCACCGTCGACATCAAGAACGTGTACAACCAGCTCACCGGCGGCCTGGTGATCAACCAGTCCGGGCCGGTCACCGTCATCGCCGACGGCAAAAGCTCGGTGGCCCCCAATGGCAAGCTGCCGGCCGCCTCCATCCTCGATTCCAAGGGCATCGTGCTCAACAAGGAGGATCGCGTCAGCGTTGAGAAAGACAGCGACGAGACCATTCTGCGCGTACGCCGCGTGACCCACGGCGAGGAGACGCGCACGTCCGTGATTCCGTTCTCCACCCAGACCATCATCGACCCGAATCTGGCTGAAGGGCAGGCCGATGTGCGCCAGCAGGGCGTCAACGGCGAGAAGACGCAGGTGTACGACGTCACCTATGTGGATGGCGTGGCCGAATCGGAGACGCTGAAATCGGAGACCGTCACCTCGATGGCCATCGACCAGATCATCGCCGTAGGCGCCGCCAAGTCTGATACCGATAAAGGTTCCGATAAGAAATCCGACTCCGCCGATAACGGCAAGGCCGATTCCGGTTCCAACAATCAGCACGAGTCGTCCAACAACAATTCCGGCAACACCGGCGGCAACAACTCCGGCAACACCGGCAATTCCGGCAACACCGGCGGCAACAACTCCGGCAACACCGGCAATTCCGGTAACACTGGCAACACCGGCGGCGGTACGAACAACAATTCCGGCTCTTCCGGCTCCGATTCAGGAACAACCCCCACGCCCTCCGGCCGACTCTGGCACGCCACCGTAGCCCAGGCTCAGGCCTATGCCGCCGGTGCCGCCGCGCAGCGCGGGTGGACAGGCAACGACTGGGATTGCCTGGTCAAACTGTGGAACCGCGAGTCCAGATGGCTGTGGTATGCCGAAAACGCGAGCTCCGGTGCCTACGGCATTCCTCAGTCGCTACCAGCAGACAAAATGGCTGCGTTCGGCGCCAATTACCGTGACGATGCCGCCGTACAGATCGATTGGGGTCTGTGGTACATCGCACAAGCCTACGGCAGCCCGTCCAAGGCATGGCAAAATTCCGAACAAATCGGTTGGTACTGATCGGTTACGAAGCCCACAAGGAACACACGCTTATGAACGACACCATTCCCGCCACCGGTCACCTGTTAGGCGCCGCCGATATCCGTCGTATCGCGGCCGATGCCGGCATCAGCCCCACCAAGAAATTCGGGCAGAACTTCGTCATCGACCCCGGCACGGTCCGTCGTATCGTACGAGAGGCGGGAGTGACCGCTGCCGATCATGTCATGGAAGTCGGCCCCGGCCTGGGATCGTTGACGCTGGCGATTTTGGAAACCGGCGCCACCATGACCGCAGTCGAAATCGATCCGCCGTTGGCCGAACGACTGCCGGGCACAGTCGCCGAATTCATGCCCGAAGCCACGTCACGACTCACCGTCGTCAATCGGGATGCCTTAACCGTCACCCCGGAGAACGTGCCTGATTTCAGCGATGACGCATCGTTTACGCTGGTCGCCAATCTGCCGTACAACGTGGCCACACCGATTCTGCTCACGCTGTTGGAGCGTTTCGACAACCTCGGCTCGTTCTTGGTGATGGTGCAAAAAGAGGTGGCCGACAGACTCGCCGCCAAGCCCGGTTCCAAGATCTACGGCACGCCGAGCGTGAAGCTCGCCTGGTATGGCACCGCCGAACGGGTGGGCACCATCGGCCGCAATGTGTTCTGGCCGGCTCCCAATGTGGATTCCGCGCTCGTCAGATTCACCCGGTATCAGGCCGATGACCCGGCCGCCCCGGGAGCCTCGAACAGCACAGACGACGGCACACAACGGGAACTCGTATTTCGTCTGATCGATGCGGCATTCGGTCAGCGTCGCAAGACCCTGCACGCGGCATTGAAGACCATTGCGCCCTCCGAGGCATTCTCCATCGCCGGCATCGATCCGACCCGTCGAGGAGAGACGCTCACCATCGCCGAATTCACCGCTCTGGCCAAGGCCATCGAATCGTGTGGAGATGGAGATGAGGCACAATGAGTCCGGTAATCTCACATCCACGCTCAGCCGCTGCCCGACATCAGTCCGATGAGCTCTCCCCCATCACCATTACGGTGGATTGCCCGGCGAAAACCAATCTCACCTTGGAAGTGGGACCTGCTCACGACGAATGGGGCGGACGCCACGAACTGGACACCATCTACTGCGCAATCGGCGTATACGACACCGTCACCGCAACCGCCAAGCAACCCGGAGCAGGATTCTCTCTGGAGCTCGAAGGCGCTTATTTGGGCGACTTGGCCTCCTCACGCAGCGACATGCGCCGCAACCATGCGGTACTGGCCCTCTTCGCCATGGCCCAGGCGGCCGAGCGCGAGCCGGATGTGGCGTTGACCATCACCAAGCGCATTCCCGTGGGTGCCGGACTAGGCGGCGGTTCAGCCGACGCCGCGGCGACCATGCTGGCGGTCAATCGTCTCTGGGAGCTGAACTGGCCCATAGAGCGCCTGCGCACCATTGCCGCCACGTTGGGCGCGGACATGCCGTTCTGCCTGACCGGTGGCCTTGCATACGGCACCGGTTTCGGCGAACGCATCACGGATATCGCCCCCGGCAGCCGCGATGAGCTGGCGCTGATAGAACAGGGATTCAGCGGCGAAGTATTGGTCGGCGCATACCAGTCGCAACTCAGCACTCCTGAGGTCTACCACACCTTTGACATCGTGGGAGCCGCAGAAGGCGACCGCAATCATCTGCAGGCTGCGGCAATCAGCCTGCATCCCCGCAGCGGGCAGGCCATCGACGCCGCCACGCAGGCGGGTGCCAGCCATGCATTCGTCTCCGGATCCGGCCCCTCAGTGGTCGCTTTCGCCGCCGACGAGGCAGCGGCACAACGCATTATCGAGGTGTGGCGCGATACAGCTGTGGTCGATCGTATTATTCGAGCCAAATCTCCCGAACACCCCAATATCAGCGTCAGACAGTGACGCTAAGGTAGCAACCAGCCACCCGACCCATGAAAGAAGTCCACCGATGACGTATCAGGTTGATGAACGTGAAGCCCGCAAGGCGTACGTGCGCCGCCGCCAGACCATCGTCTTTTCCATCAGCGGCGCGGTATTGGCAGTAGTGCTGGTCATAGCCCTACTGTTCAATTTCCACGTTTTCGGCCTCGGCGAAGTGGAGACTCCGGCCAGCCAGCCGAATTACGGCAACGCGGCGCCGTGCGCGGTCAAGGACAGCAGCGGCAAAGCGCAATACGTGTCCAACGCTTCGGTCGGCATTCGCGTGATGAACGGCACCTCTCACGGCCAATTCGCCAAGGCCGTGGGTGAAGCTTTGGCCAATCGTGGATTCAGCGTGCAGAAAATCGATAACTATTCCAGCACCGACGTTGAACGCACCACCATCTACTTCGGCAAGAACGCCATTAATCAGGCGTATACGCTGATCGGCAATTTCACCGACGCCACCATGATCATGACGGCTCGCGAGGATCAGCTCATCGATGTGGTCATCGGCGCCACGTTCAACGATCTGCAGGACACCAACTCCTCCCCGCAATCCGGTAAGACCATCACCAATATCGAGGGTTGCAAGGCCGCCGATAGCATGACCAAGCTGCCCGCCGACACCAAACACGACGCATACACGGCGCAGTAAGGCGCATACAGCTTCATCTTCGCGAAAAACCGTACGCTGACACGTATTCAGCGTACGGTTTTTGGTATCGGACTAGTATCGGACTACTGAATCTCGGCGTACCAGCGCTTGAGTTCTTCGACGGCCACATCGTGGTCCACCGGACCGTTATCCAAGCGGTATTCCAGCATGTGCTTGTAGGCGCGGCCGATCATCGGGCCGGGCTCCAGGCCCAGCAACTCCATAATTTCGTTGCCGTCCAGATCCGGGCGGATCGCGTCGAAGTCCTCTTTCTTCTTGAGTTCGCGGACGCGCTCCTCCATCTCATCCATGGCCTGGGAGAAGATCATCGCCTTGCGTTTGTTTTGTGTGGTGGCATCCGCACGCGTGAGCCTGTTCAGCCGCTCATAGAGGTGCCCGGCATCCTTGACATACCGGCGTACGGCCGAATCGGTCCACGGCTCGTCCACATAGCCGTGGAAGCGCAGGTGCATATTCACCAGTTCCGAGACGTCCTCGACCAGATGGTGGTCAAAACGCAGCGCCTTCAAACGCTTGCGGGTCATTTTGGCACCCACCGCGTCATGGTGGTGGAAGCTCACCTTGCCGCCCGACTCGAACCGGCGGGTCTTCGGCTTGCCGATATCGTGCATCACGGCGGCCAAGCGCAGCGTCAGGTCGGGGGCGGGCACCGGGCCGTCCGGGCCGGTTTCCAGGGCGATAGCACGTTCGAGCACAATCATCGTGTGCTCGAAGACGTCCTTGTGGCGGTGGTGTTCGTCGATCTGCAATTGCAGGGCCGGAATCTCCGGGAAGACGATGTCCGCAAGACCGGATTCGACCAACGCCTCAAGGCCGGCGCGCGGACGGTCGGAGAGCAGCAGTTTGGTCAGTTCGTCGCGCACACGCTCGGCGGATACGATGTCGATGCGGTCGCGCATCGAGGTAATCGCCTCGGCCGCGTCCGGCGCGATACGGAAGCCCAGCTGGGCCACGAATCGCACGGCGCGCATCATACGCAACGGATCGTCGTCAAAGGACTGTCGCGGATCCACCGGCGTGCGCAACACGCCCTTGGACAGATCACTGGCACCACCGAACGGGTCCACGAATTGCAGGTCGGGCACGCGCAGAGCCATCGCGTTGACGGTGAAGTCGCGGCGGGACAGGTCGCCCTCAAGCGTGTCGCCATAATTGACCTCGGGCTTACGCGAGTCCGGATCGTACGTGTCAGAGCGATAGGTGGTGACCTCCACCTTGACCTCGGTGCCGTCCGGGCGGCGGCGCATGGCACCCAGCGTGCCGAACTTGCGCCCCATGTCCCAGAAGCCGTCATGCCCCCACCGGCGCAGTATCGGCTCGAACTGCTCAGGCCGTGCGGATGAGCAGAAGTCCAAATCGTGGCTCTTTCTATGGAGCAGCAAATCCCTGACCGGGCCGCCGACCAATGCCAGCTCGTAACCCTGTTCGGCGAACAGTCGACCAAGTTCGATGGCTTCAGGCCATACTTCGAAATCCAATGGGCACCTTCCCGCGTGCGACGTTTTTCTGCCCTACCAGCATACCGTTACCCCACCTGCACACGGGGTTGAGTAAGGTGGAGAATATGATTACGCCCGCCGACCTTGCCCGCATGCTGGGGCAAACACCAGATTCGGCGGATAGCCATACCCAAGACCACCTGCTGTATACGTCCGAAACTCCGCATCATTCCGCTGTCGGCGGCACCGCGAGCCACTCCACCAATCAGGCCGTTCATCAAGACGAAGTAGACGCAGTACCGACTGCGCAACATTCCGGTGTGCCTGGCACACCCGCAACGCCCGCCACACCCGAACCATCCGAATCCGAAATATCGGACGCCGCCAGCGACATGCCCGCACCGAAGCCGATGATGCCCACACCGGCCACCGTCTTCGGCATGCATGCCACCGTCACCATCGCCACTACCAGCGGCACTATCGAGGGGCAGGCTGATGGTATCGCCGGCGAGGCCGGTGCCGAGACGATTGCCGAGGTCGAGCCGATTATCGCCACGGCACAAACGTCCGTAACCATCGTCACGAACGATCCCGCGGCGACCGCTCACGCGGCCGTAGATGCTGCCGTTGCGGTCGCCAAGGCCGCCGCCGCGCACACCACAGCGATACCGACTCCGCGCGACGTGCTGATGCCGCCTGCGGCACGTACCGCACCGGCCGCAACGCCGGTCACCATGCCGGTCTCAGCGCCGTCTGCAGCACCAGTGAGGCCCGCAACGTCAGCGCATCCCACGCCGGCCACGGTCTTCGGCCGGCACCCGTCCGGAGATGTTGCCTCGCCGGAACCGGCAGTGCCGGTAGAACCGGTGACGCCATCCGGCCCGACTCCGGCCATGATGCCGCAACGCCGTACGTCGGACGGTCCGACCACATTCGCTTCACTGGATGCCCAGGAACTGCCGGTCGTACGCGAATATTCGGCAGGCGGTCTGATTTTCGATGACCAGAACCGCGTGGCCATTATCGCCCGTCATTCCCGCTCCGGCCATCTCGAATGGTGCTTGCCGAAGGGGCATATCGAAAAAGGCGAGACCCCGCAGCAGACCGCTGTGCGCGAAGTGCATGAAGAGACCGGCATCCTGGGCGAGGTGATCGATTCCATCGCCACCATCGACTACTGGTTCACCGGTACCACGCAGCGCGTGCACAAGCTGGTCCATCACTTCGCGCTCAAACAGACCGGCGGTGAACTGACGGTGGAAGGAGACCCGGATCATGAGGCGGAAGACGCCATCTGGGTGCGTTTTGAAGATTTGGATGACGTGTTGAGCTATCCCAACGAACGCAAAATCGCGTGGCTCTACGCCAGGAAGAAGAACAGGCAGGCAAACGAGTGAACCTACCCGGAGTCTTACGACATTGCACACGTCTGGCACACGCACTGGCGGCTGGCGTCGCCGTTGTGGCGATGCTGGCCGCTCCATTGACCGTCTACGCGAACGATACGACGGACACGACTGATTCATCCGATACGACGGACGCAACGGGCAATCAGACCGAGAATCAGCCCAAGCAGAGCATTGCCATCACGCAAAGCACCCCCATCGTCACCTCCAAATCGGGCTATCGTGTCACCGCGGTCATCAGCAATACGGACAGCACGGCCACGTCAAGCGGCACACTGCACCTGACCACCAATGCGTTGTTCACCTTTGTCTCGCGCACCGATATTCAGAATTGGGCCGAGAACAACGCCCCCATCCCAACCCCCAACGAGTTGGGTTCCGTTGACGTGCCATCGATTCCCGCCGGCGGCACTGCCACCGTCACCATCGAGGTGAACGCCAATCAGCAGACCCTTGCCTCCATAGGGAGTTGGGGACCGAAACCGCTGATGCTGTCGTATATCGTTGGCAATCAGATACTCGCCGATTTGCCGAGTTTTCTGACCCGATCTTCGGATGGGCTCAACACCGCGACAACACCGGCCATGAACC
>ERZ840096.3275-NODE-3275-length-11219-cov-3.054909_pt1 | contig 11219 bp, 10 predicted proteins | sample MGYA00519878_ERZ840096 | MGnify/ENA primary metagenome ERZ840096 (study PRJEB31850, sample SAMEA3708865) | human gut metagenome | biome: human gut; feature: human-associated habitat; material: faeces | place: China | collected 2014 ...
AATCCAACCGTTCCGACGTGCTGGAGATCGTGCGTCTGTTCCGCGTGCGCGTGGTCGATGTGAATCCGGAGTCGCTGACCATCGAAGCCACCGGTGCCGAAGGCAAGATTGATGCGCTGCTGGGGCTTTTGGAGCATTACGGCATTATCGAGCTGGTTCGTTCCGGCGCGGTCGCAGTGACGCGCGGTCCGAAGGCCTTGAGCGAAAAGGTGCTCGGCTCCGAAATCACCGGTCGCTGATCCAATCAGCCTAATCCCAAACCTACAGGGCTTTCCCGTTTCAACGCGGGAAAGCCCTTTTTGTTGTCAGATCTGCGATATTCAGAAAATATCTGATCATTGGAGGCATGCCAGCTGCAGTAGCATCTTTTGCGCAAAACAACAGTCTCATAGACGTTCGCCAGGCGCAAGAAGATATCAAACAAGGTTCATCGGGCTCTTAATAATGTGCTCGCAGAGGAAAGTTATCACCTTCGCCAAGGATTAGTTTTCGGCCCCGGCAACATCGAAACCGACCACAACATCACCTACTACCCCATCTACCTAATCGGCCAGTTTTGCAACAACTAGCCCAGTAGCATTCATCGTGATGCCACAAACCATGATGATGGCAGCACGACAGGGAGCATTATGACTGAAATTATTCATGATGGGGTTCCTTTACTTCATATACGGAAACAACAAGATCCGTATTGCCGATATTGATAATGGACAATGAGGTGGCATCTGGGAAATTCTTCGCCGGGAGAGAGATCGTTTCTATTCCGTTAGATGTACAGGCCTCCCTAGTGGTTAGGGTGTGTGGCTGTCCATCTTTGTAGAGAACAAACGAATAAGGAGCCTGCTCCTTCTGCTTACACATGGAGATGACATAATACATATTGCTGTCATCAACTGTTTTTGTAAATGAAATAGCATCATCGCCATGTACGGATTTCGCACCCAACTTGTTTACTAGAACCAGTTTGCCCGAGCTATTGAGATCATCGACGGCGACACGATCCAGAGCGTCCACAGTAAATGCTTTATATGCCTGTTTTGCGGCATCATCATTCTCGCTGTCGCTCTGTACGGAGCCATCACCGAAACTTTCATGTGCAGCTTTCGTGCAGCCAACGCATGACCACAACAACAAGCTGGACAACAAGCAACAGGCGCTTCTTCGCATCACTTGATTCATAAGGCACCTCCATTGGTCTCTCCGACAAGAACAGCTAAGGTTTCCTGCAATAACAAGAATATGACATTGGCACATGGAATGCCACGCATCGCTGTCGCACGAATGGCCAACATTCACCGGAAACGCTGGAGGAGCTGCGCCGCCGCCACAACATGCACACCCTGTCCGGTAATTGACGCGGGCGATACGAATGCTACTCGAGCTGTTCGGAGAGTTCCATCCATTCGAGTTCAAGTTCTTCGGACTCGTCGGTGACGGCTTGAAGCTGGTCGTTGAGCTTGCCTAGGCCCTCGTAGTCGCTGGGGTCGTGCGCGGCCATCTGCTGTTCAAGGTCGGCTTTCTGATCCTCAAGTTTGGCGAGTTTGCGCTCGATTGCCGATACGCGCTTGGAGGCTTCGTGAAAGGCCTTGCCGGAAAGTTTCGGCGTAGAAGGCGCGGAAGATGCGGTTTCAGCAGTCGCAGACCCACTTGCGGAGTTGCCTGCGGTGCCTTCGGTCGTGGAACCGGCAGTCCCAGCGGAACCGCCCTTCTTGCCTTTGCCGGCACCTGCCTTTTCGTCCGCAAACGGATTCTTGCCGTTCTTGATGGCCTCAGTTATGTCCAGATAATCCTGCACGCCACCGGGCAGGTGGCGCACCTTGCCGCCGATCAGCGCGAACTGCTGATCGGTGACGCGTTCGAGCAGATACCGGTCATGGGAGACGACGATCAGAGTTCCCGGCCAAGTGTCGAGCAGATCCTCCATCACGGCGAGCATGTCGGTGTCGAGATCATTGCCGGGCTCATCCATGATGAGCACGTTCGGCTCGTCCAGTAGGATCAGCAGCAACTGCATACGACGCTTCTGACCACCCGATAGGTCCTTGATCGGCGTCATCAGCTGCGCCGACTCGAATCCGAGACGCTCCATCATCTGCCCCGGCGTGGTTTCCTTGCCGTCCACGATATAGCTCGGCTTGTAACGGCTCAGCACTTCCTTGATCTTGTATTTACCGAGCTTCTCCAATTCGTCGAGACGCTGCGAAAGCACCGCGAATTTCACGGTTTTGCCGATATTCACATGACCTACAGTGGGGGTGATCGTGCCGTCAAGAATCTTCAATAACGTCGATTTTCCGGCACCGTTCGCGCCGACGATGCCGAAACGATCGCCCGGCCCGATCAGCCATGTCACGTCGTCAAGAATCTTACGACCGGTAACAGTAATTTTTTGCGCTGCAGAAGTAATTTCTTCTGTAGAATCATCAGTATTATTTTCTTGCGATTCCTGAATTTCTTGCGATTCTTTCGCAGCTGCAGCAACTTGCGCCGCTGCAACACCGGCATCCACCAATCGCGGATCAGTCAGATCGTCGACGGCAACTTCCACGGAACCATGCACTTGCGGCTCGGCATACATGGCCGGCACCACATCGACGCGCGATGCCGACGCTTCCATGTCGGCAACGTCAGGATCGATATCGGCCTCGCCTTGCACATGTTCGAAAATCTGCGTCACGTCGATCAGGTCAACCACCTGCTTGCCCAAGCGGGATGTGGCCATTTGCTTCAATTCCAGCGTATTGCGCACCGGAGGCACGTCGGCGATGAGCTCACGCGCGGCCTTCACATGGAATTTCTGCTTGGTGGAACGGGCGCGGGCACCGCGGGTAAGCCAGGCAAGTTCCTTACGAGCCAGATTGCGACGTTTCGTTTCACGCACGTCGGCTTGGCGATCGCGTTCCACGCGCTGCAGCATGTATGCGGAATAGCCGCCTTCAAACGGCTCGATTTCGCCGTCATGCACCTCCCACATGGATTCGCACACTTCGTCGAGGAACCAACGGTCATGGGTGACGAGCAGCAGCGCGCCGGATCCGGCCGGCCAACGGTTCTTCAAATGTTCCGCCAGCCAGTGAATGGTCACCACATCCAAATGGTTTGTAGGCTCGTCGAGTGCGAGAATATCCCAATCCTTGAGCAACAGGCGTGCCAAATCGGCGCGGCGACGCTGACCGCCGGAAAGCGAACCGATTTTCGCTTCCAAGCTGATGCCGCCAAGCAATGCTTCGACGATTTCGCGCGACTTGGTTTCCGCAGCCCATTCGTAGTCTTCACGGCCTTCGAGCGCAGCTTCGCGCACGGTGGCGTTGTCGTCGAGCGGGTCACGCTGGTCGAGCATGCCGAACGTAAGCCCGCCGCGAATGGTCACGCGACCGGAATCCGGCTCCTGCGTGCCTTTGAACAAATGCAACAATGTGGACTTGCCGTCGCCGTTCTTACCGACGATGCCGATGCGGTCGCCTTCAAAAACACCCTGCGTTACATCGTTGAAAATATTCTTGGTCGCAAAAGCAAGCGAAACGTGTTCAAGTCCCAAATCATAAGTCGGCATAAGTCACCAATGTAGCGGGAACATCTCCCAAACCTGCAGGCAATGCCGCAACTTGCGAATCGCCACCAGCGCTACGCAGCAATCGGAACCGCACACAACTCGGCGATCAGCCCTGCTGCGCCTGAAGCAAACTCTGCCCATACGAATTACAACGAGCGGCAAAGCTTGAAAACACCTGATCCGCAAGCGGCTGCAATTGCGGATTATATTCGGCGAACGCCTCGCGCAACTGCGATTTCGACCCGCCGGCAGCCTTGAGATCCTTGACCATGCTTGACTCGTCAAGCCACTCCTCCAACAGAGTAGGGGTAACCTCCAAGTGGAACTGCATGCCCAGAGCGGAACCAAAACGGAACGCCTGCACCTTAGTCTTCGCGGATCGCGCCAATGGCTGCGCGCCCTCCGGCAACGACACCACGTCGTTATGCCAGTGCAGCACATCCACGGTTTTGTTCCACATCGAGAAATAATCATGCTTGTCGATGCATTTAATCGGCGCAAAACCGATTTCCGGAGCATCTCCCGACTTCAGCTTCGCCCCCAGCGCGGTGGCGATGATCTGATGTCCCAGGCACACGCCCAACACCGGCTTGCCAACGCTGACCGCAGCCCGCGCAAGCTTGGCCTCGGCCTTTAATCCCGGATACTTGTCGTAGTCGAGCGCACCCATCGGGCCGCCCATGATCACCACGCCGGAAACCTCGCCAAAATCAGGCAAATCCGGTTTCTTCTGCTTGGCGACATTGATGATTTGATACTGCAGTCCCAAATCATCCAGACTGTCTAAAATGCGTCCCGGTCTCTCCCACGGAACGTGTTGCAAAATCAGCACCTGCGATTGCGTCATACGTTCTATTGTTGCATCACCTACGTAAACGATGTTCACAAATCCAACAAAAACCGTTTTGCCGTTCATTTTCATCTCGCATGCATGTCCGATTCTGGCAATACTCTCGTGGTTATGACGAACACGCAAGAACCGCAGAATATCAACATTTCTAGCGTCGCAACCGCAGTTGACGCAGTGGCGAGCGCCGCTGCCGATCTGAAGCTGTACGACACCGCATCGCACGCCGTGTCGAATTTCACGCCGATCAAGCCTGGTCAGGTCGGCATGTACGTGTGTGGCGCCACCGTGCAAAGCTCGCCGCATATCGGCCATATTCGTGCGGCTGTCGCGTTTGACGTGGTGCGTCGCTGGTTCGAGCGTTTGGGCTACAAGGTCACGTTCGTGCGCAATGTCACCGATATCGACGACAAGATTCTCGATAAGGCTGCGGCCGCCGGTCAGCAGTGGTGGGAGCGCGCGTACATTTACGAGCGTGAATTCACTGAGGCTTACAACACGTTGGGTGTTGAGCCGCCTACGTATGAGCCGCGTGCGACCGGCCACATGATCGACATGATCGATCTGATCAAGCAGATCATCGACAATGGCCACGGCTACGTGGTGACTGATGAGAACGGCAATCCGACCGGCAACGTGTATTTCGACGTTGCCAGCTGGCCTCATTATGGCGAGTTGACGCATCAGAAGCAGACCGCTGTGGCCGATGCTGCTTCCGAGGTGGCCGATGCCATGGGTCCGTCTGTCGACAATACGGGCAACGACAAGTACAATCCGGTTGATCCTGCGGACATGTCGGAAGACAAGCATGATCCGCGTGATTTCGCATTGTGGAAGGCTCCGAAGGATTCCGATCCGCTTGACGCGCGTTGGAATACTCCGTTCGGCACGGGTCGCCCGGGTTGGCATATTGAATGCTCGGCGATGAGCCACCGCTATTTGAAGGATATGTTCGACATTCATGGTGGCGGGCTGGACTTGCGTTTCCCGCACCATGAGAACGAAATGGCGCAGACTCGTGCCGCCGGTTACGATTCGGCGGCTCGTTGGATGCATTCCGCATGGGTTACCGCCAAGGGTGAGAAGATGTCGAAGTCGCTGGGCAACGGCTTGTCCGTGCCGGCGGTTTTGGCGGAAAATTCCGCTTGGGTGGTGCGTTACGCACTTGGTTCCGTGCAGTATCGTTCCATGTTGGAATGGTCGGATCAGACGTTGACCGAGGCTCAGTCCGCGTACGATCGTGTGTCGAATTTCATCGAACGTGCCGGTGCCGCCGTTGGCGGGCAGCCGTCCCGTGAGGAGATCGTTTCGGTTTCCGCCGATGAGCTGCCGGCTGATTTCGTCGCCGCAATGAATGACGATATTAATGTTTCCGGCGCCTCCGCTGCGATTTTCACGGCGATTCGTTCTGGCAACACGTTGCTTTCGAAGCTTGCCGATCGTGTTGATTCGGATGTTGCGAAGGATGAAGTTCGCGCTGTTTTGGTGAATGTGCGTGCGATGCTCGATACGCTTGGTTTGGATCCGTTGGCGGAACCGTGGGTAAGCGAGGGTGCGGCCGGCGGCGCCGCCGGAGCCGGTGCCGATTCCGCTGAGCATACTGCGCTTGACCGTTTGGTTTCCGAACAGTTGGAGGAGCGTGCCGAAGCCCGCAAGGCCAAGGATTTCGCCCGCGCCGACGCCATTCGTGATGCCTTGGGCGCAGCCGGAATCGCCATCGAAGACACTCCCCAGGGTCCCACCTGGACCCTCAAATAATCCGCAGCGCTCTTAATAAGCAATAATCCCGTCTTCTCCTATTGGAAGAGACGGGATTTCCATTTCTCATGCAAATAGCATCAAGCATCTCACCGAATATCAACCGAACATCATCAACACCATTAATTGGAATGCGAAATTTCCCGCGGGACGGCTAGACTGAGGAACATTATGGCAGCATTTAGTTCTTTGACAGATAGGCTCTCGAATGCGTTCAAGCATCTGAAGAGCAAAGGCAAGCTTTCCGAGGCTGATATCGATGGTACGATCCGCGAAATCCGCCGCGCGCTGCTCGACGCCGATGTGGCGCTCGACGTGGTACGTTCCTTCACCGGCCGAATCCGCGAGCGTGCGCTCGGCACCGAGGTTTCCCAGGCGCTGAATCCGGCCCAGCAGGTCGTGAAGATCGTCAACGAAGAGTTGACGGCCGTGCTTGGCGCTGGCGTTGACCGACCGCTGAATTTTGCGAAGAATCCGCCGACCGTCATCATGCTCGCCGGTCTTCAGGGTGCTGGTAAAACCACCCTCGCAGGCAAACTCGGCTACTGGCTGAAGGATTCCGGCCACACTCCGCTGTTGGTCGCGGCCGATTTGCAGCGTCCGAACGCAGTGACGCAGCTGCAAGTGGTTGGCGAACGTGCAGGCGTGCCCGTGTACGCTCCGGAAAAGGGCGTGCAGTCCGACGGTGGCGAAGCCGTTGCTTCCCCGGGGCTGACCACCGGCGATCCGGTGAAGGTGGCGCGTGACGCTGTTGCGCTGGCCAAGCAGAAGCTGTACGACACGGTCATCATCGATACCGCAGGCCGTCTCGGCGTTGACGAAGAGCTCATGAAGCAGGCTCGCGATATTCGCGACGCCGTGCAGCCGAACGAAATCCTGTTCGTAATCGACGCGATGATCGGTCAGGATGCCGTGCAGACGGCGAAGGCGTTCGATGAGGGCGTGGACTTCACCGGCGTGGTGCTTTCGAAGCTTGATGGCGACGCCCGTGGCGGTGCCGCGCTTTCGGTCGCCTCCGTTACCGGCAAACCGATTCTGTTCGCTTCCACTGGCGAAGGTCTGAAGGATTTCGAGGTTTTCCACCCGGATCGTATGGCTTCCCGCATTCTCGATATGGGCGATATTCTTACCCTGATCGAGCAGGCGCAGAAGCAGTTCGACGAGGAAGAGGCTCGTAAGGCCGCCATCAAGATTTCCGATGGTTCCTTTGGTTTGGATGATTTCCTCGATCAGCTGCAACAGGTGCGCAAGCTTGGTCCGATGAAGAATCTGCTTGGCATGATTCCGGGTATGGCCGCGCATCGTAAAGAACTTGAGCAGTTCGACGAGAGGGAAATCGATCGTACTGAAGCCATTATTCGTTCGATGACTCCTGCGGAACGTCGTGATCCTTCGATTATTGACGGTTCTCGTCGAGCTCGTATCGCTTACGGTTCCGGCGTGACCGTTTCGCAGGTGAACGCGCTGTTGCAGCGTTTCGAGCAGGCCGCGAAGATGATGAAGCGTATGAGCAACAAGGCGGGCGCTGGCATGCCTGGCTTTGGCGGCCCTGCCATGGGCGGGGGCAAAGGCAAGGGCAAAGGCAAGAAGGGCAAGAAGAAGGGCGGTAAGTCCGGCAATCCGATGAAGCGCGAGGCTGAAGAGAAGGCATTGCGCGACAAGCTTGCCGGCAAGAACTCCGACGGTAAGTCTTCCGGCGGTTCCGCTTTTGCCAAGAAGCCGCAGAATCCTGCACTTCCCGCCGGATTGCAAGACTTGATGGGCGATGCCGGTGAGCTGCCGCCGAACTTTGGCGGCGGACTGTCCGGCTTGCTGCACTAAAGCAAGCGACGCGAAAACGGTAACGCATAAAAAGGGGATGTGATTCAAGACGAATCGCATCCCCTTTTTGCATACTCCAATCAGCTGTTTTCAGCTGAATCGACTACCTTATAATCGCCATCAACTACTTCAACGTCAACGTGGCAACAAGCGCAAGATGATCGCTACCTTCAACGCAGAACGAACTCACGTCGGAAGCGTCCAATCCCTTGGTGAAAAGCACATGGTCGAGAATGATGCGCGGCCACGGCAGCCATGATGGGAACGTGGCATGACGGCCCTTCGCCTCGCACAAGGCCGCATCCTTGAAGCCCGCATTCAGCAGCTTGCGGAAGCTTGGATGATCAGTACCGGAATTCAAATCACCCAACACAACGGTGATGTCGCCCTGCTTCTGAGTGGTCGCCAACTCCCCCAAACCGATGATGCCGGCGGACCATTCCCTGCATCCGCGCATCGGAGACTTCGGATGTGCCGAAACAAACGTGATGCCGCGCATCGAATCGATCGGGAAGCACACGCCCGGCACGTCGGCCGCGGGAATCACCGCAGTGACCGGAGACATGTCGCTTGGTTCAATACGAATCCACACACCGTTGAATCCGCCATTGTCCGTTCCCTTGCTCTCCCCCAACTGACGGTACGGAAGCAAATCAGACAATCCCGAAGCGTCCAATTGCGCAACCAGATCGTCCGTCAATTCCTGCAATGCAAGTACTGCAATATCATGTTTTTTGACCGCACTGACGATTGCCGCAGCGTTGGCGCGACCGAATCGGCAGTTCAGCGTCATCACACGGAAACGGCCATGTTTCGCGGATTCCGTAACAGCTTCATTGCCTGTTTCACGAGATGTTTCACGCTTTTCCGCAAGTTTTTCGGCAACCCTCTGCGCAGTATTGGGAGAATTAAGATTTTCCATCCAATATGCGATTTTGCGCAGCAGCGACGCAAGACAGACCACCGCAGCGACTCCCCCGAGAGCCGGCTCATGCAACGCGAAACCGGCGACGGCGATCGCAAGCGTCGGAATCCACAGCAACGGAATCAACGCAATCAAGTACGGCAGCGGCAAATGGCCATCCCAACCAGCCGGCATCTCGCCAAGCGCAATCCATACAACGCAAATAATCAACGCAATCCAAAGCGCGATAATCATTCAGGCAACTCCCCCTATGCAAACCGTTCACTCCGAACGGACATACGCAAACTCGGAACCTCCAAGTGTAGCCAGCCTGCCTGATTCCGACGATTCCGCCATGTAGACCCACGCAAACATCTCACGAATGCCAGCAAATGTCCGATTCTGCCGATTCGGTCATTCAAGGCATCATATTCGCCGCATAATTGACCGTTTCCGCAGAATCAGACAAACGACTTCCCGGTTTTGCACGGATTCGGAAAGTCACATAGAGCGGGAAACATCCTAAGACCCATCCGTCCGTACCCCACGGTTATACTTGGTAAGTTATTCGCGCGCGCGAGGCCCTCTAACTATCGCGTGACGTGAGGAACATGTGGGTTTCGGATTCCGTGCCCCACACAGAAAACGAAACGCACACCCCTAGTTATACAAGGAGAGCCATTTTGGCAACCAAGATTCGTCTGAAGCGCATGGGTAAGAAGTTCTACGCGTTCTACCGCGTGGTGATCATGGATTCCCGTACCAAGCGTGATAGCCGCGCCATCGAAGAGATCGGTACCTACAATCCGAACACCCAGCCTTCGACCATCGTTATCGATTCCGAGCGCGCTCAGTACTGGCTCGGCGTTGGCGCTCAGCCGACCGAGCAGGTGCTGAACCTGCTGAAGATCACCGGTGACTGGCAGAAGTTCAAGGGCCTTGACGGTGCTGAAGGCACCCTGAAGACCGTTGAAGCTGGCCCGGATGCCGCCGCTCGCGTTGAGGCCGTTGAGGCTCAGGCTCAGAAGCTGAAGGCTGCAAAGTCCGAAGCTGACGCCAAGGCCAAGGCTGAAGCCGAAGCCGCCGCTACCGAGGAAGCTCCGGCTGAAGAGCCGGCTGCGGAAGCTGAGTGATCATGCTCGCCCAGGCTGTGGAACATCTGATTAAGAACATCGTCGATTTCCCCGACGACGTTTCGGTGAAGTCCCATGAGAACGCGCGTGGCGAACTCATTCGCGTGCGCGTCAACCCGGAAGACATCGGTCGCGTCATCGGACGCAGCGGACGCACGGCAAATGCGATTCGCGCCGTGGTGCAGGCACTGTCCGACCACAAGGTGCGCGTCGACATCATGGACGTGCGCAGGTGAGATCCTAGCGTGGTGCGTGATATGCATTCTGACGACCCTCAACAGCCCGAGCTGCTGAGGGTCTGTCGTATCGGGCGTGCGCAGGGGCTCAAAGGCGAAGTCACCGTGCAGATCTTTACGGACGAACCGGAATACCGGTTCGCTCCCGGTGCTGTGTTGTACACGAAAGACGGCGAAGAAGAGTATGTGGTGGAGAACTCCCGTACTTTCAAAAACCGTTGGATCATCAAGTTCGAAGGCATTGACAACCGCGACCAGTCCGAAGCGGCCAACGGCATTGTGCTGTATGGCGAGGCGGACGATCCGGAAGACATGCTTGAAGCCGACGAGTGGTATCCGAAAGACCTCATCGGTCTTGAGGCGCGACTGGCTGAAGACAATATGCTTGGTCTCGAACCGGGCGTGGTGGTCGGCAAAGTCGTTGACGTGATAGAAGTGGCCCAATGGCTGCTGAAGATTCGTCTCGCCAATCCGGTGAAGGATGCCGACGGCGTTGTGGTTGAGAACAGCGCGCTCGTGCCATTCGTGGACGAGCTCGTGCCAGACATCGACCTCGAAGAGGGCTATCTGACCCTCGATCCGCCTGGAGGTCTTATTCCGGGACTGTGATCGTTTGCGATCCTGCGTAAGCATTCATGATTACGCGCTTTCGATCACATATCCATTCAAGTGGGCATTGGAATCCAGTGCCCACTTTTTATGTTTCCTGCCACTTGGCAGGCATCCCGGTATTCTGAACATTATGAAGATCGATATCGTGTCTGTTTTCCCGGAATATTTTGAAGTGCTGAACCTCAGTCTGCTCGGCAAAGCGCAGTCGAAAGGGCTTGTGGAGGTTACCGCGCACAATCTGCGCGACTGGACGCACGACGTACATCATTCCGTCGACGACACTCCTGTCGGCGGTGGCGCAGGCATGGTGATGAAGCCGGAAGTGTGGAGCGAATGCCTCGACGAGCTGCTGCAG
>ERZ840096.3280-NODE-3280-length-11184-cov-3.527541_pt1 | contig 11184 bp, 10 predicted proteins | sample MGYA00519878_ERZ840096 | MGnify/ENA primary metagenome ERZ840096 (study PRJEB31850, sample SAMEA3708865) | human gut metagenome | biome: human gut; feature: human-associated habitat; material: faeces | place: China | collected 2014 ...
CCATGCCGTCCACGCCGCCGATGTCCACGAACACGCCGTAGCTGGTCATGGACTTGACGGTGCCGGTGTAGTGCTTGCCCACTTCGATGTTGGCCCACACCTCCGCCTGGGCGGCCTTCCGGGCCTCCTCAGTGACGGAGCGGATGGAGCCCACCACGCGCCGGCGGGCGCGGTTGACCTCGGTGATTCGCAGCTGGACCTTCTGCTTCACCATGGCAGACAGATCGGCGCCGCGGGGCTGACCGCTCTGAGAGGCGGGGACGAATACCCGCACACCCTTGACGGACACCACGATGCCGCCCTTGTTCTCCTCGGTGACAGTGCCCTCCAGAACGGTCTTCTCCTCCACGGCCTGCTCGATGTTCTCCCAGACCTTGGCAGCGTCCAGACGCTTCTTGGACAGCTCTGCGTAGCCCTCCACGTCGTTGACGCGGACCACATAGGTCTCGATCTGGTCGCCCACGTGGATGATGTCCTCCGCCTTGACATTGGGGTCGTCGCTCAGCTCGCTGAGCTTGATGTAGGCCGCCTGCTTGGCGCCCACGTCCACCTGCACTTCGGTGGGGGTGATGGCGGTAACGATGCCGGTGACCCGGTCACCGTTATTTAAAGTTTTAAAAGACTGATTCAGTAATTCCTCGAAGGACTCCTCTTTGCCCTCGGCCGCCTTGATTTCTTCGCTCATCGTTGCATATACCTCCTTAATGATGCCCGCAGGCGTGGAGGCACCAGCCGTAAGGCCCGCAACAGTACAACCATTGAAAAAATCCGGCGAGAGCTCGTCCGCGCGTTCAATCTGGACCACGCGGGGGCATCTCCTCAGGCAAATTTCCGTCAGATGTTTGGTGTTGGCGCTTTTACGGTCTCCCACCACGACCATCACGTCTGCTTTGCCGGCGATTTCTGCCGCCTCAGACTGACGTTCATGCGTAGCATTACATATTGTATCAAAGATTTTTACGTTTGTACACTGTTTTTTTATGATTTTCCAAGAAGTTTCAAAAAGTTTTCGGATGCAGGTGGTCTGCGCTACTACGGTAACAGGGATTTCCCGACTTTTCTCATCCCCGTCCAGCCAGGCCTCCACGGCCTCCGGCCCGTCGAACACCAGGGGCTGGCGGCACCAGCTGGCCACCCCCATCACCTCCGGGTGCAGGGGTTCGCCGATGATCACCGGACGACGGCCCTCCGCCTCCGCCTGGGCCACTAGGCGCTGGATGCGGATCACATTGGGACAGGTGGCATTGACGCACCGGACGCCCCGGGCCTCCAGATCGTCCAGCACGGATTTCAATTCTCCATGGGATCGGATCACCACCGTGTCCCCCGCCGCCAGGCCAGCCGGGTCCTCGGTCTTCCGGACACCCCGGCGGGCCAGATCCTCCACCACGTGGGAGTTGTGGATCAGGTCTCCCAGCATCCAGCATCCGCCGGTCTCCTCCCCGGTCTTTGCCGCCAACTCCACCGCCCGCTTCACGCCGTAGCAGAATCCGGCGCTCTTGGCCAAAAGGACCTTCATCGCGCCTCCTTCCCCAGGGCGTAGGAGCGGCGGAGCACCTCGTCGGCGATGGCCTGGACCTCCTCCGGTGAAGGCCGACGGCTGGTGGCCTCCGGCCGGTATGCCTGGCCGAAGATGATGCGGGTCCGGCGAAAGAGGCGTTTGTTCCCCTCCACGTACACCGGCACGAACTGCGCCCCGGAACGGATGCCGATGACGGCCACACCACCCTTGGCGGGCAGAGCCCCCTCGTGTTCCACCCGGGTTCCCTCCGGGAATATCAGCAGGTTGTCCCCGCTCTTGATAGCCTTCAGGGCGGTTTTCACCGCCTCGATGTCCCCCTCGCCCCGGTCAACAGGGAAGGCGCCCAGCTTCCGCAGTACCCAGTCAAAGACCTTGTTGCAGAACAGCTCCTTCTTGGCCATGATGTGGAGCCGGTAGTTCACCGGAACCTTCAGCGCCACCAGCACCGGGTCCCAGTTGCTGTTGTGGTTGGGACACAGCAGGGCGCCGTGCTCCGGCAGGTTCTCCCGCCCGATGATGGTGACCGGGTGAAGAATCCCCGCCACCAAGTTTACCAGATAGTAGATGCATACGAAAAATCCATTCAACGGCCTCTTTTCGCTCATAGTCCCGTCCTCTCCCGGATAATGTGCAGCAGCGCGTCTTCGCTCTGGACAAAATCCAGAGCCGTGGTGTCCAGCAGCACCGCGTCCTCCGCCTGACGCAGGGGTGCGGCGTCACGGTGGGTATCGTTCCAGTCCCGTTCCTGAATGGCACGGAGGATAGCCGCATAAGGCTCCGGCGTCCCCCGCTCCTCCAGCTCCAGCATCCGGCGGCGGGCCCGCTCCTCCGCGGAAGCGGTGAGAAACACCTTCACCTCCGCATCCGGCAGCACCACCGTGCCGATATCCCGGCCGTCCATCACCACGCTGTTCTCCCGGGCCAGCTGGCGCTGCATCTCCAGCAGGTACGCCCGAACCTCCGGATAGGCGGATACCAGAGAGGCGTAGCGGGACACCTCCGGCAGGCGGATCTCCGCCGTCACATCCATTCCATTCAGCTCCATGTGCTGCAGGCCGTCCGTCCCATAGGTCAGGCAAATCTCCAGGTCCGGCAGCACCGCCACCACGGCGGAGCGGTCCCGGGGATCGATCCCCTTCCGCCACACGGCATAGCCGATGGTGCGGTAGATGGCACCTGTGTCCACGTATAAAAAGTTCAGTCTGGCGGCCACGCTCCTGGCCAGGGTGCTCTTCCCCGCGCCGGAGGGCCCGTCGATGGCCACGCGAATGTTCTCACTCATGCGTTCTCTTCCCCTTGTCTCAGCGCCTCCGCCGCAGCCTGTCCCGCCGCCCGGCCTGTGGCCCAGGCGATCTGCAGGTTGAATCCGCCGGTATAGGCGTCCACATCCATGATTTCTCCCGAAAAGTATAATCCCTTTACAAGTTTTGATTCCATTGTCTTTGGGTCAATTTCACTGATCTTTATGCCGCCGGAAGTGACGATGGCGTCCGTTACCGGGCAGGGTCCGGCAATCTCCACAGAAAAATGCTTGAGGCCCTGGACCAGTTCCCGCCTCTGCTCTCGCGTCAGGTCATGGACCTTTTGATGGGGCGGGATGCCCGACCGCTCCACTGCCACCGGAATCAGCTTCTGGGGCAGCTGATCGTCCAGCGCGTTGCAGAAGTCGTGGTTGGCGTACTTCTCAAAGTCCCGCAGCAGCCGCTTGTCCAGGGCCTGCTCATCCAGGGCGGGCTTCAAGTCAATCTCCAGCCGGTAGGTCTTTTTGCCGAAGTGCCGCATGTGGGCGGAGGCCGACAGCACCAGGGGCCCGCTGACACCGAAGTGGGTGAACAGCATCTCCCCGAAGTCCGTGTAGATCTTCTTCCGGTCCTCAAACACCGCCAGCCCCACATTCCGCAGGCTCAGGCCCTGGAGCTCCCGGCCCAGGCCGTAATCCCGCAGCGGCACCAAAGAGCCCTGAAGGTCCGTCACCGTATGCCCCGCTTCCCGGGCCATTCGGTGCCCCTCTCCTGTGGAGCCGGTGGCGGGGTAACTGACGCCGCCGGTGGCAAGGACTACCGCCCCGGCAGGGTATGTCCCCCGCTCTCCCCGGACACCTGTGACGGCGCCGGAGGTGATCTCCAGCTCCGTCGCCCGGTCCCGGGCCAGAGAGACCTTCAGCGCCTTCAGCCGCCGCTCCAAAGCGGCGCTGACGTCAAAGGCCCGGTCACTGACGGGAAACACCCGATTCCCCCGCTCGGTCTTCAGCGGCACGCCGATGGACGCAAAGAACGCCATGGTGTCCCGGCCGTCGAACCGGGAAAAGGCGCTGTACAAAAACTTGCCGTTCCGGGGCACGTTGGCCAGCAAGGTCTGTACATCGGCGTTGTTGGTGACGTTGCACCGGCCCTTGCCGGTGATGTTCAGCTTCTTTCCCAGCCGCTCATTGGGCTCCAGCAGCGTCACCCGTGCGCCCCGCTCCGCCGCGGAGACAGCGGCCATCATCCCGGCGGCTCCCCCGCCGATCACTACCAGCCCCTTACTCATCGTCCATCTTCCCGAACACGCCGTAGGCGTTCCAGATGTCCTCCAGCTCCGCAAAGGTGCGGGACACGTCCGACCGCATCCGGGAGCCCACGGCGATCAGCAGCGCGTTGATGAGGGACAGAGGCGCCACCATGGAGTCCACAAAGGAGATCATCTCACTGGGAGCCAGCAGAGCAGCCTCCGCCATCTGGTAGACGGGGGACAGCTCATTGTCTGTAATGGCCACGATGGTAGCCCCCCGGTCCTGGGCAAACTTCACTGTGTTCATAGTGACCTTGGAGTACCGAGGGAAGCTGATGGCGATCATCACATCCCCGGGGCCGATCCGCAGCAGCTGCTCGAAGATCTCCCCTGCGGCGTTGGACTGCACCAGCGTCACGTTCTCGGACAGCAGGTGCAGGTAGAAGTTCAGATACCCCGCCACAAAGGAGGAGGTCCGCACCCCCAGGATGTACAGGTGCCCGGCGCCCAGGATCAGGTCCACCACCTTGTTGAACTCAGTCCTGTCCGCCTCTTCCGCCACCATCCGCAGCTTGTCCATATCGGACTGGATCACGGCGGACAGCACATCCTGTCCGCCGAACAGATTGTCCGCCGCCTGGATGCGCTGGGTGGAAGTGAGGCGGCTGCGGATCATCTCCTGCAGTGCCCGCTGCATACTGGGATAGCCGTCGTACCCCAGCTCCGATGCGAAGCGTACCACTGTGGACTCGCTGACGCCGGAGAGCTTCCCCAGCTTGCTGGCAGTCATGAAGGCGGCCTTGTCGTAATTCTGCAGGATGTAGTCGGCAATCCGCTTCTGTCCCTTGGAAAAGGTGGGCATATTGCGCTCGATGGTATGTAGGATGCTCTTAGCCACTGCTGTTTCCTCCGTCGGCCGCCTGCAGGGGGCCGTTCTTGATCTTGCCCGGCAGCTCCGCTGGCCCGCCGGACGTTCCGCGGTCTATTGTAGCACAGTTTTTTCAAAATTCAAACCGCTTTGCGGGATTTTTCCGTCTCGCCGCCGGAATGGAAAAGACGCCGCCCCATTCAGGGCGGCGCCTTCCGCTTTTCAGTCAGGGGGTGACTCCCAGCGCCCCAGCCTCGTCCTGTGTCAAATACCGCCACTTTCCCGGCGGCAGATCGCCCAGCTCCAGAGCTCCCTCCCGGACCCGGCGCAGCCGCTTCACCGTCAGGCCGCACTGGGCACACATCCGGCGGACCTGCCGGTTCTTCCCCTCATGAATGGTCACTGCCAGCACCGCGGTTCCGGGAGTTTCCCGCAGCACCTCCACCCGGGCGGGGCGGATGGGCTCCCCCTCCAGGTCGGTAACGGCTGCCAGCCGGGCCGCCGCGCCGGCCACCGGTCCGAATACGGAGACGTGATACGTCTTTTCCACCTCGTGCTTTGGATGCAGCAGGTGCTGGGCCCAGGCACCGTCGTTGGTCAGCAGCAGCAGGCCCTCGGAATCCAGGTCCAGCCGTCCCACGGGATAAACCCGGCTCCCGCAGTCCGCTACCAGCTCCGCCACTGTCCGCCGCCCCCGCTCGTCCGAGAGGGTAGAGACATAGCCCCGCGGCTTGTTCAGCAGGATGTACACGGCCTCCGCCCGGGGCGCCAGGGGACGGCCGTCCACCAGGATCTCGTCCCGATCCGGGTCTGCACGCTGGCCCAGATGGGCGGTCTGGCCGTTCACCGTCACCCTTCCGGCGATCAAATATGTCTCTGCCGTCCGCCGGGAGCAAACCCCCGCGGCGGACAGCAGCTTCTGCAGTCGTTCTTCCATGTTGTCCTCTCTCTATCCCGGCAACCCCTGCTTCAGAATGCTCAGGGCGCTCTCCATCCGGGGCGCCACGTCGGCGCCATACAGCAGCGCCACCCGGCCCACCTCTTTTCCATTGACCGAAAAAACCGCCTCCCCGGCCCGCCGGCCGGCCCGGATGGGGGCCCGCAGAGATCCGGCCAGCTCCACGTCCAGCTCCAGGGACTCCCCCTCCGCCAGCGGCCAGGCGAAGCTGTCCGCCGCCACCAGGGGCACCGTGGCGCTCATGCCGTTTTCCACCTGGACCCGCTGGATTGTCTGGCCCAGAGAGGCCCCCAGCTTGGCGGGATAGGTGGAAAAACCGTAGTCATACAGGGCCGCGTGGTCCGCCCAGTCGTTGCCGTCCTGGAGAGTCACCGCCACCAGCCGCTGGCCGTTTCGCTCCACACAGCTCACCAGCGTCCGGCCTGCCGCCATGGTATAGCCGGTCTTCAGGCCGATACACCCCTCTATCTGGTTCAACAGCTTGTTGTGGTTGGTCATGGTCCGCCCGCCAATGGTGACGCTGCGGGTGGAGGCCATCCGTACCAGAGTCTCATTTTCCACCGCCGCGCAGGCAAGACGCGCCATGTCCCGGGCCGTGGAGTAATGGTCCTCATGGTCCAGCCCGTTAGGGTTGGCGAAGGAGGAGTGCTCCATGCCGATCTCCCGGGCCGTTGCATTCATGAGCTTTGCAAAGTCCTCCTGGCTGCCGCTGATGTGCTCGGCAATGGCCACGGCCGCATCGTTGCCGGAGCAGAGCAACAGTCCATACAGCAGTGTCTCCAGCGTCAGCTTCTCCCCCACCTTCAGATACATGGAGGAGCCCTCTGTATACGCCGCCTCCCGGGAGACCGTGACCACATCGTTCAGGTCTCCCTCCCGGATAGCCACCAGGGCCGTCAGAATCTTGGTAGTGCTGGCGATCAGCATTTTCGCGTCGGCGTTCTGCTCATACAACACCCGGCCGCTGTCCACGTCCATCAAAATGGCGGAGGAGGCAGACGTACTGACCGCGTGCGTCTGACAAGGAAAAAGACTGAACAGGGCCGCCAGAGCGATCCCCAAAGCGGCAAGCCGCCGGAGCAGGGTTTGCAAATGCCATCACCTCATTTGTTTGGTGATGGTAGTATACCCCGTTCAGACGGGTTCTTTTTCTTCCTTCTTGTCGAAATATTTTTCCACTTTGTCCACCAGATCCGGCATCATCTCCACCACCCGGTCCAGCGTGGTCATGGGCGGCATCGCCACCGGCAGCACCCGGGTCGTTCCCTCCCGGATCACCAGGAACGCCACAGGCTCAATCTTCACGCCTGCGCCGCTGCCGCCGCCGAAGTCCTTGGGCTGGGTCTTACCGTAGTCGGCGCCGCCGCAGCCGAAGCCCATACTGACCCGGGAAATGGGGATCAGAGTCACGCCGTCAGGCGTGGTGATGGGCTGCCCCACGATGGTGTTGGTGTCCGCCATCTCCCGGATCTTGTCCATCGTGGAACGCATCAAATCGCTGAGGGGTCTCTTCTTGTCCATTGTCTCGTCCATGGATGCCATCCTTTCTCGTCACGCGGCGGGGTGTTCTGCCGCCTTGTTGTCTGCTGCTTTGGATGCGGGCGGCATCCGCCGCCGCTTCATGAACCGCCGGAGCCAGCCGATGGCCGGGACCGCCAGCTGCGTTCCTACGGCGATCAGCGTCCCCAGCCGGATGGAGATGCCAAGCTCTCCTTCCGCCCGGGTCTCCTGCGCGTCAAAATCAATTCCGAGATGAATCCCGGGATCCCGGATCACCACCAGCTTCTCCAGAGCCGGCATCCCGGTCCAGACCAGGGCGTGGAGTCCACCGTACAACTCTGCGGCTGCCGCCGGGTCCTCCGCCCCGCCCAGGGTGGCGGACAGGCGCAGCGGGTCTACGCGGATACCCCGCCGGGTGCGGCGCAGAGCCTTTTTGGCGGCGGGCCACAGCGTCCTTGCGGCGTCCTGAAGATCTTCCAGTTTGGGCTTCGGGATTTTTTTTGCCGCCTCTGCCAGGTCCTTCGGCTCCTTTTTAGGCTTTCCCGTTTTTTTGGTTTCCTGCGGCGTTTTTTTTGTCTCTTTGGACGGTACCAGCCGGACCCGGAAGGGACCAATCGTCAAATCCGCCGCGGCCTGCCCCCTGCCGAAGACCACATACAGTCCCAGCCGCAGCCGCCACAGAAAAATCGCAAGTGCCAGCAGCACCGCCAACGTGATCCAAAGTCCCAGCAACGTCCATCACCCCCCTGACCGCTCTGGCGGAGCGGATTCTCAAGGCGCCTCTTCCTCCATGGCGCCGGCCGTCTCCGGCGTGTCGGCTCCGGTGATCTCTGCCGTGTCCGCCGGGTCCATGATCTGTCCGTCCTCGCCGATCCGCATCTGTCCCTCGCCGCCAAGGTCCGGCAGCTCCGGCAGGTCATCCAGGCTGGTCAGATGGAAGGCCCGGAGAAACTGTTTGGTGGTCCGGTACAGGCGGGGCCTTCCGGGTACCTGCAGGCGGCCGCACTCCTCGATGAGCTTCCGGTCCAGCAGCAGGCCGATGGTATAGGCGCTGTCCACACCCCGGATCTGATCCACATAGGCCCGGGTGGTGGGCTGGTAGTAGGCGATGATGGTCAGCACCTCCAGCGCCGGCTGGCTGAGCTTGGCGGGCTTGCGGATCTCAAAGGCTTTTCGGATCACATCCGCGTAGTCCGGCGCGGAACACAGCTGCCAGGTATCCTCCATGCGCAGCAGCCGGATGCCCCGGCGCTCGTAGGCATAGTAGTCCATCAGCTTCTGGAGCACCTGCTCCACCGTGGGGCGGTCCATCTCCAGGGCCACGCAGATCCGGTCGGTCTGCACCGGCTCCCCAGAGGCAAACAGGATACCCTCCACTGCCGATTCGATCTCTTTCATCTCCATCTTGGAACGGTCCTCTCTCACAGTTTCAGATCCTGGGGCAACTCCCGCTCCTGCCGGACAGTGCAGTCCGTCTCACTCCCTGCCAGATGCAGGATGTGGGCCCGGCACAGCTCCAGCACCGCCAGAAAGGTGGCCACCACCTCGCTGCGGCTGCGGCTGCCCCGAAACAGCAGCAGAAACCGAGTGACGCCGTGAGTCCTTAGCCGGCTCAGAATCTCCCGGGCCTTGCTCTCCACGGGATAGGGCTCGTGCTGGACGATGCTCTGGAAGGCGGAGCGGGGCGGCGGCAGGGACCGCTCCGCCCGGCCCTGGATCTCGGCCATGGCCAAGACCAGGTCCGCCGGTGTCTGGTCGTACTCGTAGATCTTTCCCCGCTTCACCGGCTCCGGCGGACGGGTGAGGATATTCCGTCCGAATTCTCCCATGGGCTCCAGCCGGGCGGCCATGGACTTCACCTTGGCGTAGTTCTCGTTGCGCTTCCGCTCCTCCAGAGAGGCGATCAGGGCATCCATCTCGCTCTGGGCCTCCTCATCTTCAATGGAGAGAAGCATCCGGGTCTTGATGTACACCAGTTGGGAGGCCATGGTGACGAACTCGCTGGCCACCTCCAGATCCATCTCCTGCCGCCGGGCCAGCCACGCCATGTACTGGTCGCAGATCAGGGAGATGGAGATGTCCTGGATCTCCATTTTGTTCTTGCCCAGCAGATATAGAATCAGGTCCAGAGGGCCCTCAAAGTCCTGCATCTCTTCCTCGGATTTGCTGCGGACCACCTTTTCCAGCTTGAATACGGGGTTTTGCAAACCGTTCACCTCAACCAAAAATCAGGGACAACAGGGCACTGTAAATGCCCAGGATGCCCCGGGAGATCAAACTGCTGCCGATGCCCACAAAGGACAACACCAACAGCACGACAATGCCGTACCGCTCATACCGCATCAGCGTGATGTACTGCCGGTCCGGCAGAAACGCCGCCAGCACCTTGGACCCATCCAGCGGCGGGATGGGAATCAAATTGAACAACCCCAGACCGATGGACAGAGGCGCCAGCGTGTACAGGCAGAAGCTGAACACCACGTCCATCGCCGCAGAATAAGGGGCGTAAAGGTAAATCACCTTACTGATAAGCATTGCCAAAACCGCCAGCACAAAGTTGGAGACGGGTCCCGCCAGGGCGGTCAATGCCATGCCCTGCTTGGGCTTTCGGAAGTACCGGGGGTCCACCGGCACCGGCTTGGCCCAGCCGAATCCTGCCACGAACATCATCAGCAGGCCGATCCAGTCGATGTGCCGCAGAGGATTCAGACTCAGGCGGTGCATGGATTTGGCCGTGGGGTCCCCAAGAGCCAGGGCCGCCAGACCGTGGCAAGTCTCGTGGACTGTCAGGCAGAGAAAAATCGCGGCCACCCGCAACACCGCGTCCAGCAGTGAAGTCAGGTCCAGCGCGGAAAGCAATCCCTGTAAATAGTGCAGCATATTCGTCTCCCTGTGATGATAACCCAAAAGATAGGAGTATTATACCAGTTTTCCCCCCGCAATACAAGGAAAATCACCGGAATTCAAAGGGCTTTCAGGCGGAAACAAGCGGAGCGGGTGCTTTCGCACCCGCTCCTGATTCAGCTGGCTTAATAATCAGCCCTTCACCATGGAGGCGATCTCCTCAGCGAAGTTCTCCTGCTTCTTCTCGATGCCCTCGCCCTTCTCAAAGCGGATGGCGTCCTTGAAGGTCACCTTTCCGCCTGCGGCCTTGGCGGCGGAGGCGATATACTGCTCCACGCTCATGGAGTTGTCCTTCACGAACTCCTGCTGCAGCAGGCAGTTCTCGGAGTAGAACTTGTTCAGCTTGCCCATGACGATCTTCTCCCGCACGGCCTCGGGCTTGGAGGCCATCTTGGGATCGTTCTCCATCTGGACCATCATGATCTTCTTCTCCTCGTCCAGGACGTCCTGGCCCACCTGAGACTTGTCCCAGAAGCGGGGGTTCAGAGCGGCAATCTGCATGGCCACGTCCTTGCCGATCTCCTCCACCTTCTCAGCGGGCAGGTCGGACTCCAGGTTCACCAGCACACCGATCTTGCCGCCGGCGTGCACATAGGGCACGGAGACGTTCTCGGCGAAGCGGGCGAAGCGGCGGACCTTGATGTTCTCGCCGATCACCAGCACCATCTCCTGCTGCTGCTGGGTGACGGTCAGGTCGGTGCCGACGTACTTGCACTCCATCAGCGCGTCCAGGTCGGCGGGAGCCTCCTTGGCCACAGTGGCGGCCACGCCCTTGACGAAGTCCACGAACTTCTCGTTCTTGCCCACGAAGTCGGTCTCGGCGTTGACTTCCACCACAACACCCACACCGTCCACAACAGCGGCATAAGCCATGCCCTCGGCGGCAACGCGGCTGGCCTTCTTGGCAGAAGCGGCCATGCCCTTTTCACGCAGCCACTCGAT